>Ga0193726_1000144_pt1 | contig 99486 bp, 91 predicted proteins | sample H2c1metaG_FD_144928 | JGI IMG/M metagenome (GOLD analysis project Ga0193726, IMG submission 144928) | Soil microbial communities from a riparian zone of the East river system, Colorado, United States - H2c1 | ecosystem: Environmental > Terrestrial > Soil > Riparian zone | place: USA: East River...
CGCGTCTTCAATATCACTCTTGCCGACCTCGCAGCAACGCCCTTCGCCTTCGCTGGTCTCTGGGACTACTGGAAGCAGCCCGACGGCAGATACCTCGAATCGTTTGCCATTGTCACTACCGAGCCCAATGAGCTAGTCTCCACCATCCATGATCGGCTGGCGCTGATTCTCGAACCTAAAGACTACAATCGCTGGCTCACCACAAGTGACGAAGATCCTCGACTTCCCCTCGATCTTCTCCATCCTCTCGCATCTCACATGATCAAGATGCTCCCCGCCAACCCAGCCGTAGGGAATTGGCGCAACAACGGACCTGAAATGCTCAACAACGCATAAGGACGTGGTCAGAATGACTCACCTGACGTGTCCGAATACACAAAACTTGTCGCTGCCAGCCAAAGATAGACGCGCACAAAGTGGGGCTTTAGCCCTTTGCCGTTTGAACCATGCAGCTGGTGAAGACCGCAGGCCCTTTCATTCTGGGCTCAAGGTATAAAATTCCTGCGTGAAAACTCGATTGTTGGTGGCCAGTTTATGCATTTTCGGATCCGTCTTCGCCTCGGCGCAGCTCACCGGTCGTTTCTATCTGGAGAAAGAAACGTTTGCGCGGGGGGAGCCGGTCTTCCTTTACTTCAGCCTTGAGAACCGTGGATCAGAAACAGCCATGATTTTCGCAGTCGACCAGGAACAACCTTTCTGCTCCGGCGCCTCGATTACCGTCTCAAGCGATCCGGCCCCCACATCTTCTTGTCCGTCCTTCAAAGGCCAATCGTGTATCGCAAATGGTCCACTTCTGGCGCCGCAGCCTCTGCTACCGGGGCAAACATATATCGGGCGCCTCTTGCTGAACTTTGATCACGAGATAAATACTCCCGGTGAGTATTGGGTGGACGCGGAGCACAATAGCCTGAATCACACCGAGAATGTACACGCGAAGTTAAGATTCCGGGTGGATCAGAAAGCCGTGGTACCAGATACGTTTCAGCCCTGGGTTAACCAACTTACCTCGACCGATCGGGAGAAGCACCTGGAGGCTGCGCGGACCCTGGCCAGCGTTGCTCCTCCGTCGCTGGAAGAGATACTGCTTGGTTTTGCCGACAATCCTGAGTTTCGAAGGTATGCCCCACTCGCGTTCCATCGACTGAACACTCAGCGGAGCATAGAGGCAATGGCACATTTGATGGAAGGTCCGGTGACCAACGAACAGATTGATGCGGCCCAGTATCTGGCAGAAACCAACGATCAGCGTTGGTACCCACTGCTGCGCGAAGCTGCTGAGAAGAATGCTCGCATTAGTTCTTATCCCGCTTATGCGGCAGAACTCGGCGGTGAAAAGATGCTTCCTGTGCTCGTTGCACTTGAGAAGAGTCCGGACACACAATTTACACACCTCAATGCAGTGATGGCGATGGGGTCTACGGGATCGCGGGCCGCAATACCTTTTCTGTTGGAGCAACTAAAAAGCCCGGATGTAAATACCAGAGATCGCGCGAATTACGGTTTGCAGCTTTTGACTCACCGAACCGCAGTTCAGAATCCGCAAGCTCGTAATCGGGAGGCCGAATACATTGAGTAGTCGCGAGGGCACAACCGCTCCTATCTATAAGGACACGGAGTGTGGAGATATGGTTCCCTTGCCATAGGTAGCACTACTTCCGAACAGGTGACAAGCCGGACCTCGCGCAGAGATCGATCAACTCGTGAACGAATCCGCAGCCGTTTTATTGGAAAGAGCTGAGGAAGCAGAGTTGGATTGTGGGAAATTAACTCATTCCACTCGGCATTTAATTCAAATTGAGGTTGGGAGTGGATCGGCGACGATTAGCTACGCCATAATCGTTTTGTTACCTTACGAGACGATAAAAAATCATCAAGGAGATCTAGTGTGAACGATGACATCAAATCGATGTTCGTCAATTCAAACAAGCTTCACATTGTTCAAGATGGACGTATTCACAGCGTGTTGAGCGGCCCGGGCGAACCTAACACGTGGAAAGTTGAGCACTTCGCGAACATGGGCACCTCTGAACCCTTCGTCGACGTGATTTCCGGCGAATTTGTGGAACTGATAGATGCGACTACCCTTCACACAGTTGAAAAGGAACGGGCGAAAGAGTCGCTCTTTATCCTACTTGCGGAGGGTCTGCTTCCCAGTTTCGAGAATCTAAAAGGATTCGGGCATCGGTTTCGCAAGAGATGCCATTGCTGAACCGCAAGCTGCTTTATGAGGATTTCAGCCGCGTTCTGTGGCACGCATACAAAGACCAATTCCCAAAAGTAGCGCGCGTAATCTTGGCTTCAACATCGGATTTCTCTTCGAAAATAATAGGGAATTCGAGAAGGGGATTTTAGAGTTCAACAATCTTCACCCTTCAATCATCGCCCCGCAACTTGGAGACTACCTTCGCGGCCAACGAGACGACGCGATTAGCTAGCAGGCATGAATCCGTGTCCTCTCTCTGGGATTCAAAAGCCGGATCTTGCCACCGGGTTCCCTCATCAGATTTCGAAACTGGGGATTTCCCCAGTGGTGCATCATCCCGCGTTGCGATAGAAATGTTCTGGAAGGTTCAGGATGCGCTTCTCGGCTCCGAGCGTGATGGCTTTGCCCTGACCTGACGGAGGCTAATTTGAGTCGCCCGCGGATACTACTTGCCGATGACCATCCAGCTGTACTCAAAGCCACAAATGGGCTTTTGAAAGCTCAGTTCGATGTCGTGGGAACCGTGGTGGATGGCGCAACGCTGGTGTCGGAAGCCCTTCGTCTTTTTCCCGATGTAATCGTGGCTGATATTACCTTTGCCAGTTTTGAGCGGTATCGATGCAGCCCGTCAACTGCGCGATTCCGCCCCCTCCGCCAAAATTGTGTTTCTAACGGTCCACTCAGAACAGCAGTTTGTCGATGCTTGCATGGCAGAAGGTGCCTTGGGATATGTCCACAAGTCATATATGAAGGCTCACTTGATTCCAGCAATACAAGCAGCTCTTCTGGGACAATCTTACGTTGGTCCATTCGCTCCGACAAGATATCGGCGAGACCCCGATAAAGCGTGATTAAACAACTTTCCATACGTAGAACACGTGGGCTTATCGGCAAGTTAAAAAGTCCCGCTCAGTAGCGCCGAAGTCTCCGAAAAGCTCGTTTTCCGGGAACTTGGAACGCCACTTGTCCGAGATGCCGACTATTCGGCCAAGTGACGACAACGGCGTTTCTCAGGACTGACATCGTGGCTCTCTTACTTTCGTAGGCCCGTGAGCTCGTGTACCCTCACGTCAGGGATGCTTCTGCGTAACCTCGATCTCGACATTCTACGGACCCTCATCACGGCCCATGATCTAGGCGGCTTCGCGCAGGCGGCAGACCGTCTGGGGCGGACACCAGCCGCTATCAGTCTGCAGATGAAGCGCCTGCAAGAGGAACTAGGAACACCGCTCTTTCGCAAGCACGGCCGTGTTCTAAAGCTGACAGAAGCCGGACAGACCGCCCTCGGATACGCTCGGCGCATGCTTGCCCTGAACGATGACCTGCTGCAAACCATGCAGGGCGCGACGCTAGCCGGCACCGTTCGCATTGGTGCTCCGCAGGATTTCGCGGCGCTGCTGCCTGATGCTTTGCGGCAGTTCGCAGCCCTTTATCCACGAACTCAAATAGAGCTGCGTATTGAGGGTAACGGCGCTCTCATCGAAGCCCTTGACAAGAGTCAGCTTGATCTCGCGCTGACAATTGGATTCGCGGATCGGAAGGACGCTCTGCTACTGGGCGAACTGCCTGTGCTCTGGATCGCGAGCCGAGCTTTCCGCACACAAGATGGTTCTCTCCCACTTGCTGTACTTGGCCCTCAATGCGCCTTCCGCAAGGCCGCAGTACAGCAGCTCGAAACCGCCGGCATCCCGCATCGTATCGCGGCCACCAGTCCAAGCCTGGACGGCCTATGGGCCGCGCTTCAGGGAGGGCTTGGCATTACTGCACGCACCGCTATGCAACTGCCAGCTCATCTAGTGGCGAATAGGTCGCTGCATCGCCTGCCTACCCTTCCAACTCTTCCCGTGGCACTGCACCGTGGTCCGAATGCCGCTAACTCTGCTCTTGATGCTTTCCATTCTTTGCTTGGCGCGGCCACACGAGGCGCTCTGGCCGAACTCAAGCACCCGCAACGCTCCCACGTATTGGGGAAAGCGTAAGCGCCACTTAATCCTTCGGTAAGAACAATCAAATTGTGCAGCGTTCATGCGGATGGTACGGTGCACTCATGATCGCTCGCGTCCTTTCGCTCATTGCTACCGTGATATTCGCTATCTCCTCTGGGCATGCCCAAATGCCTGCCGCGAACTCGTTTGTCGGCTCATGGAAGCTCATCGCTGCGGACAAACTCCTCCCGGACGGCACCCGAGCCGCCGATTATGGAACTCAGCCGCACGGCTTGGCCATCTTTACTGCCGACGGCCACTTCATGGTTGAAGTCTTCCGGGATATGCGCGTGAAGTTCGCCAGCAATGACCGGGGCAAGGGCACACCCGAGGAGTACAAAGATGCGTCTCTGAGCGCCAGCTGCTCGTTCGGCACCTATAACGTCGACCCGGCATCCAGCAAAGTCACCATGAAGATTGATCGCTCAACTTTTCCGAACTATGACGACACCACTCAAGTGCGCGCCTATGAACTTAGGGGCGACATTCTCAGCTGGAAAGTCCCCGCCCGCCCCGACGGTTCTATCCCGATCACCGTCCTCCGCCGTATCGCTGTTCAGTAGAAGACGTAGAAAGGCGCCACGTAAAGTTGATGTGGCTGCTTGGCTAAACGTCTCCAGGTTTGTCAACGAAGTCGAGATGTACGCGGCCATCTCGTTTACCTGTTGCGACAACCCCGCGTTCCGATGACTGCGAGCCGACTTCGGCCCTGAACGAGGCCGTCTGACAAATGGCAGCATCGACTCTCCAACTGAACCCCGACCGGCACCGAGCTTCAAAGGAAGGAAGCTCAACAGAGTGCGAATAGAAAGAACAACAACATGCGGCGCAACCGAACCAACAACAAAAGCAAAAGCCCTATGAAAGAAAAGCAAGAACAAAAGCTTGACGTCAGTGACCTGCTCATAGAAAGTCGGCTTGTATTTACCGATCCGCTCTATTTCATGTGGATGTATAACCGGCATCTCGGACACGTGATTGCGACTGATTGACCCCTTGTCGATCCTCAATGAATACTAAATCGCCAATGCGCTCATCGAACGATCCACGCAGCACGTCGCTGGATTCCCCTCTGTTTTGAATTCTGGGCGGATGAAGGGAAAATCGGACTAACACCCGCATTACGCTGTCGTCGCACTTTCCGCGCGCACTCATGGACACAGAAGATCAACTCGTCTGGGGGTCCAAATCCACAATTTTCAGATTCCTGGCTTCAACGAGCTGGCAACGGTCGCACACCCTTTATCCAATCGGTTGTTCTACGAATCCTCAACTGCAATCTACCGCCGGAGGGCATAGCATCGAGCGCGTTGCCGACCAGATTGACCATTACCTGGCGCAGTTCACCTGGACGACAAAATATTTGGGAGGCCGTAGTCTCGCGACACCTCAATTCCCAAGGCACTGCATCTGTCGTGGTGTAGCACAAGCGCATCGTCGAGGATGGTTGCAATAGAAAGCCAGACCAGTTCTCCGCGGCTGCGGTAGAAACCCAAAGCCTGGGCAGTAATGTGGGCCATGCGCGATAGTTCGCGTTGGGCCGTTGCGAGGTAGTGTTTTCCTTCCTCAGAGAGGTTTTCGTTCTTCAGAAGAAAAAGAAGATTAGTGGCAGCCGCGAGCGGGTTATTGATGTCATGCGCAATGCTGGTAGCCAGTCGGCCAACGGCAGCCAGGTTTTCAGCGATTCGCATGGCCTTTTCCGTCTGCTTCCGAGCAGAGATGTCTCGTGCAATCTTCGAAGCGCCGACAATTTCGCCTGAAGAACTTCGCATGGGAGAAACAGTCAACGACACAGCGATCTCCGTACCATCTTTACGACGCCGCATGGTTTCATAATGGTCCACGCGCTCCCCTCGGCGTATCTGATCGAGAACCGCGATCATGTCTTCTTCCCCACCAAGGCAGGCAAGCCGGAAAATCGATTGGCCCAACATTTCCTGCGCAGAATATCCAAAAACGCGCTCAGCACCACTGTTCCAGCTGGTGACGACGCCTTCTATCGTCTTGGTGATGATTGCGTCCTCGGAGAATTCAACGATTGCCGCCAGCCGTTGCAACCATTCAAATTTGGTTTTCGAGATGAGAAATTCTTCGGAAGAGCCGATAGCACCCTTGCGAGACGCAACGTTATCGATGGACATCAGATTCACGGCAGGCCCTCCACTCTTTCAGCCCAAAGCCCTACGTAGAATTGTCCTGGCGCGTAGCAAACGAGATTTAGTGGCAGCAACAGAGAGGCCTGCGAGTTCAGCGACTTCTTTTACCGAACGATCATTGAATTGATGAATCTCAACCACATCTCGCAGAGTTGGCCGTAGAAGACAGATTGCTCGTCTCAAGCGCTCTACTCTTTCGTGCCCTTCATAGAGTTCTTCGACGTCCTTCGTCTGGTCTGGAATCTCCCAGTACTGCCACGTTTCACCGTCCGTCACCTCCATGCGAGTCTCAGGGTGAGAGCGCTTCTTACGCAGGGTCATGAGCGCCGAATTAATCGCGATACGCGTGAGCCAAGTCGAAAATTTCGCCCTGCCATCGAAAGTATCCAAATGAACATAGGCCTTCATCCACGCATCCTGAATCACGTCTTCTGCATCGTCTCGGTTTCCCATGATCCGACACGCCATCTTGAATGCTGTATTCGAGTGCCGCGTCCACAACTCCGTAAAGGCCGGGTGATTTCCTAGCTTAGCCGCCGCGACGAGGACTTCATCTGTTGCAGCAGGAACAACGAGTTTCACGTCGATTTCGTCTTGCAATCTGCGCGTGTCCATGAAAATCCCTTCGTGTGAATCCACGGAGCTCGAATCTACAACCCTTCGGTTTCCACCTTGCTTGCACTAAGACTGGCTCGCGATAAGATAAATGCACCTCCTTTCCACAAATTGAGATAGCTCTGTGTCCATTTGAGCCAGTGCCCTGGCCCATAGCCACGAGCTTCTTCGTAATGTGAGGGTTCCAGCCTCATTCAATTATTCTTTGCTCTCTGTTCCTCGTTGAGTGCCGCTCCGAAGATACCGAACAAAGCAACAGCAGTTTCAATGCCGCGACGGGCGTCGTCCGTCCTGGCCCGCTTGCCGATCTCCCACAGAGAGGGCGCCTGTTTGTGTCCCACGTCCATAGCTGCATGCAACTGATCCGGATCGATCGATCCGGCGAGCTTCAGCATGATAATGAGGTTGCGAATGCCGCGAATGGCTGCCGGTGTCTTTGCTGCCTCGACCGCAATTTCAAGAATCCTATCGCCTCCGCCAAGAACGCCTCGCAACAATTCGAGGACGCCCCGGTCGTGAAGTCCTTGCAGTACCTCATAACCAGCAAGGATCGCTTCTGCATGATCGGCTGGCGCCTGCTCCAGTCGGACACGCAGTTCCTCGCGGAAATCGCGACTGCGAGCCTTAAAGGGAATGGGTTGAGACATGATTTTTCTCCTTAGCCTGCAATTGCCTTATCTCGTTTGAACTTGTACGAGCCTGTTGCCCGGAAGACTGTAATCCGAGCGGTTCCACTTCCGTTCCACCTCGACGCCGCGCTGAGGCGTAGGATGGCCGAATCGGAAGTTGGTGCGCGGCAGCGGATTTTCGACAGTTGCTTCCGCCAGCACCCGCATACTGACGGAAGCCTCCTTGTACGCCGGCGTGTGGGTCACCGCATCCGTATGACTGCTGGTCAGACGGTTCACTGGATTCTCGACCGAATTCATTGGCATGTAGAGTTCTTTGTCATGCACTCGATCGGTGACTACCGCGCGCACCTGAACCTGGCCATAGCGAGAGGTCAGTTGTACCCAGGTTCCGCTCCGGATTCCTCGTTCTTCCGCCAGTGTCGGTGAGACTTCGACAAACACGTCCGGAGTCATCTCCTTGATTCCCGCAACACGATACGTCAAGTTGCCCTCGTGGAAGTGTTCTAGCAGGCGGCCGTTATTGAGGTGCAAATCAAATTCCGCATTGGGCTGGTCAACCGCCTTCGTAATCGAGAGTGGATACAGCCTGGCTTTGCCGCCTGGAAGGGAAAACTCTTTTGTATAAAGCAGCGGTTGGTCGGATCCATCTGGTGCGACCGGCCATTGCAAGGACTTGAATCCCTCTAGCCGTTCGTAAGTCACCCCCGCGAACATCGGCGTCAACGACGCGATTTCGCGATAAATTTCTGAGGGGTGCAAGTATGCCCAACCTGCTCCAAGGTGATTGGCAACATCCTGAATAATTTTCCAGTCCGGACGGCTGCCCTCGAGAGGTTCAAATACCTCGTACAAGCGCTGAATTCGCCTCTCCGTGCTCGTGAACGTGCCTTCTTTTTCAAGACTGGGACTGGCCGGCAGCACCACATCGGCATACTGGCACGTGTGGCCAAAGAAGATGTCCTGCACGACGAAGAAGGTCATTTTGGAAAGCCCATCTTCGACATAGTTCGCATTGGAGTCCACCAGGCTTATCTCTTCGCCGAACAGGTACATCGCCTTGAGCTTGCCTTCGTGGATCGCGTCGATCATCTCATGGTTATCCAGTCCCTTGGTCAAGGGCAGCGAGACCTTCCAGCCTGCCTCGAAGCGAGTGCGAACCTCAGGATCGTCGACATGCTGATATCCGGGAAGAAAGCTAGGCATCGCCCCATGATCGCTGGCACCCTGGACATTGTTATGTCCGCGCAAGGGATAGGCGCCTGTTCCTGTCCTCATGTAATTGCCGGTCACAAGGAGCAGGTTTGAGATGGCTGTCGAGGCATCCGACCCCATGCTGTGTTGCGTGAGTCCCATTGCCCATAGCACGCAGACACCGCTCGCCTCGACGATCATGTGTGCCACTTTTTTCAACGTGTCCTCGGAGAGGCCGCAAGCCTGTGCGGCAAACTCCATCGTGAACGGCTCCAGGCTTCTCTTGTATTCCTCCAGCCCACTCACCCACTGGTTCAGAAAGTCGGTCTTGGCCAAACCGCTTTCCAAAAGATACCGGCTGATCGCTGAGAGCCATACCATGTCGGTACCAGGCACAGGGTGCAGGAAAAGATCGGCGCGTCTTGCCATCTCATTCTCGCGTAGATCCGAAACGATCAGTTTCTGGCCACGGAGTTTTTGCGCTCGCTTAACACGAGTCGCCAATACCGGATGGCTCTCTGCCGTGTTACTGCCGATGATAATGACGAGCCCCGCGTTTTCGATGTCCTTGATCGAGCCGGAATCGCCGCCATAGCCAACGGTTCGGAACAGACCTTGGGTCGCGGGAGCCTGACAGTAGCGGGAGCAGTTGTCCACGTTGTTGGTTCCGATAACGGCGCGCGCCAACTTTTGCATCAGATAGCTCTCTTCATTGGTGCATTTGGAAGAAGAGACAAACGCCAGCGAGTCCGGCCCGGTCCGGGCCTTAATCTCCGAGAATTTTCGCGCCACCAGCTTGAGGGCCTCGTCCCAGGAGGCCTCGCGAAATGTGCCATTTTCACGAATCAGCGGCTTGGTCAACCGGTCAGGGCTGTTTACATAGTCCCAGGCGAATTTTCCTTTCACGCACGTAGAGATTCCGTTCGTCGGGCCTTCCAACGGTTCCACCTTGAGAATCTGGCGGTCCTTTGTCCAAACGTCGAAGCTACACCCGACTCCGCAATAGGTGCAGACGGTCTTCGTGTGGCGGATGCGTGACTCCCGCATTTGCGACTCTGCCTCGGACAATTGAAGGATCGCTCCATAGCCTGTTTCGGGCTCAATACTTTTGACTACGTCGATCATGCTGTCCAGCACGGTCTTCGGCAGGCCCGTAAAAAAGCCTGCGTGCCCCAGAATGGATTTCTCCATCAACGCATTGCAAGGACAGACGGTTACGCAATGGCCACAGGAGACGCAACTGGACTCCCCTATCGCCGAACCGCCATCCCACTGAACCCGGGGATGCGCGTCTTCCCAGTTGATTGAGAGCGTTTCGTTCACCTGCACGTTCTGACACGCCTCGACACACCGCCCGCAAAGAATGCACTGCTGCGGGTCGTATCGATAGAAGGGATTCGTATGATCCTCTTCATAAGGCTTGGAATGGAAAGGGATTGTCTGATGTTCAATGGCCAACAGGCTCTCCGTATTGTGGACTGTGCAATTTCCATTGTTCTTATCGCACACCGTGCAGTAAAGCAAGTGATTGCTGAGAATTCGGTCAAATGCCTGCCGTTGCGCTTCGCCGGCCTTCGCTGATTTTGTCGAGACCGTCATACCGTCCGAAATGTTCGTGCCGCAGGCACGAACAAGCCGTCCGTTAGTCTCCACGAGGCACGTGTCGCACGTCTGGATAGGACCAAGCTGCGGGTGGTAACACACCTGGGCAAGCTCGGTGCCAGTACGATTGATCAAGTCGATCAGGCGCTCGTCAATTCTTGCCTCGTGGATGCTGCCGTCAATCGTCACCTTCACCATACTGTTTCCTCTTGGATCTTTACTCGATTCAGCCCATAGCCAGCTGAATAAATCCTGCTGCGTGCTGAATTTAAATTGGGAGAAAGGAATCTCTCTGCCATCTCTACAGCACCGTACTGCTCGTAGTGGCCGACGCGGTCTCCTCTGTGTATCTTGTCGAGACCCTTAGTACGTTATCTTCGCTTGGAGCAGTTATCTTCTCAATCGATGGGTCTCCACGCGCGGCCCGACCGGTCGCACCCATGGATGCACATAAGGGTGAATGTATTCCGCTCGGTCGACCCACACTCGACCCCATGGACGGCGATCGATAAGAATCGTGTGTGAAGGCCATCCGAATCCGGAGCCTAACCACCATCCCCATCCACCGAATACTGCGCCAATGGTGATTGCTGGACCAAAACGAATTGCACCCGCAATCGCGAGCCCGGGTCGCGGCGGTGCGAAGACGACGAGCGGATCATAATAGGGCACATACAGTACATCTGGATTGACGGGAAGGATCTGGATATAGCCTCCATTCGCGATCACATTGATGTATCCATTTGTGGTGAGATAACCGTAGCTCCTCGCCCGCTGCCGCATCCGCTGTACGGCATCCATCACATCCGGATGTTGCGTTAGGACCGCATTGCCGAGTTGCTCCGTCCATGCTGGGTCGCGTGCCATCATATCCAGCACTGACGGGAAAGGCAGTAAGGCCAGAATGCTCGGATCCCACTGCAAGTGGTCGGCCTGGATGGCCCGGGCCACGGCATCGCCTTTCAGATAGCTGTGCTGATCTGCCCATGCCGCAGCTTCAGGAATCTCCTCCCAGAAAGTCGAAGCGGTGAGTATATTTGCGAGTAACGGGTCAGGATAAAGTGCGATGCGCGCCACAAGTTGGTCCAGTTGGGGCGGACTCAGTGCCACCGGCTGCGCAAACGACACGGCAGGCGGACACACAAGTATCAAGATCAGGCATGCTAGAAGCAGCAGAACGGTTGAAGCCGCCCTCTCGATTCGTCGTGCGGGATGACGAGAGGAATGCAGGAGAAACGCATACGGTGCAATCGCTTCATCTGCACCCTTCTTGCTAAAACCACCCCGGCTTTTGTTGAGAAGCGTGACGAAGGTTCGTAGAGGTAATAGCGTTTGTACTGGTTCACTGGCCTCGTTCATGATCTCTCCCTTCGTTGATGCCTGAGTTCGTGAGAACAAATCACGCGGGGGCGCCCAGCTTGTGCCCCGTCGCGATCTGGTGTCGCGAAGACCACTCCTGCACCCGCTCTTCAGCTCCTTAGTCCACAATTCGGATGCCAACCTCATCGAGGTGAATCAAGAAGTCGGCCGGATCTTGATACACGCGATAAGCGCCTACCTGTTCCAATTCTTGTTTCCCATAGCCTCCTGAGAGCAGCCCGATTCCAAGACAGCCTGCTCTTCGGGCCGCCAACAGGTCCCATACACTATCGCCGACAACCATGGCTCTTGCGATTGAGACGTTGAGCTTTTGGGCTGCAGCGAGAAACAGATCCGGATCCGGTTTTGCGCGTTGGACTTCTTGCCGTGTGATGACCGGGACCTCAGGGCCTATTCCTAATCTTTCCAGCGCGGGTCGAGCGCCTCCGGGAAGTCCGCTGGTTGCGATCGCATAGGGGACCTTGGCTCTACTAAGTTGCTGCAACAGTTCGCGAGCGCCCGGTAGGGGCTGGACCGCTGCCTGATACTGTTCGTAAACCGGGGCATGTCGCTCCTGAAGTTTTTGCGCCTGTTCTGAAGTCACCCGATGTCCAATCTCCCGGCCGAGAGCCTGCACGAGCAGGCCGCCACTCATGCCGATGCGACGATGAATGCGCCACACGGCAAGGGACAGGCCAAGTTCTTCCAGCGCCTCATGCCATGCAAGGACGTGTTGGTAGACGCTATCGATGAGCGTGCCATCGAGATCGAAGAGCAAGGCTGGAATCTGAGACGTTTTCTGAATCATGGGATCGGCGCTTCCTCTCCGCAGATATACAAAGGTGTGCAGGTCCTAATTTCCAGGAACCTCGAGCTTGCTCCTTAGCTTTTTAATCTCCGTCATGCTCTTCTCGTAATCAATCAGGGACGAAATCATGGAAGAGAGCTGGTGGGCCGTCTCTGCATTTTTCTCCAGATATTGTGTATATGTGTCGGAAGTCGGTCGGGTCTTGCTCTGTTTCAGGTAGTTGATCGCAGCCGTGGTATTGGCCGATAGCTGCTTCACCAGGGGCAGCATCTGTTCTATTGCCTGTTCCTGCAATTCAGAGCCCGACTTTTTGGCCTTATCCAGCTTCTCGATGATGATGGCCAGATTGTCTACATGGCCCTTCACCCTGGCGAGCATCAACGCGTGGTCGACCCAATTTTCGTCGGTACGGACAAGCATTTGGGTGTTAGTGGCATCCCTCGCCAATTCAAAGGCTTCGTCGTTTGCATCTGCGAGAAGCTGCGCCAACTGTGAATTTTCATCTTCGGTTGCATATGCAGTCAGGGGCAACAAGAGTGTGAGTAGGACGGTGAGAGCCACTATGACGGAAGGCCTATTCTGCAGAGACGCGATTTTCATGCCGACCTCCTCACGTTCCGCTCTAGCCGCCGATCGCCCGCAGACTCAGTGGCAGAGTAATCCTTGCGATGCCGCTCAGCAGCAGACTGATTCCCACCAAGGTGCCGACAGCCCACAGCGAACTTGATGGCCAATGAAAGAGGACGAGGCCCGCAAGCAGGAATGAAGCCAGACCATCGACCAGAAACCAGATCGCTCCGCGCAGCCCTCGAAGACGCAAGAAAACTGCAAGCTCGAAGACCCCTGAGACCACGATGTAGAACGCAAGCACCAATGTGAGCGTGATCACTCCGGCGACGGGCAACACCAACATATAGAGAGCGGCTATTAGATAGGCAACGCCGATGAGAACCTGCCAGAGAACGGCTCCGGCTCCGCGCTCCGACCATGCATAGACCAGATGAACGATACCAGCGACCATGAGGAGCCACCCGAAGAAGACACTGGCCGCGATACCAGCAAAGAACGGCAGCGCAACGGCCATCAGTCCTGCAAGGAACAGCATGACACCCAGAAAGATGGACCATAACGTGGAACTCTTATAGCTGGCGAACATATCTAGACTCCTTCTGTGGAAGTGCTCCTGTGCTGATGCCGATTGATTAGCTATGCCCAACCGCGCCTATTGGCGACACTTCCTGCATCACAATGATTGGTCCGTGAGAATTTTGCAGCTACATGGATCGAGGTGGGAATTTGCCGAACAGTTTATCCACGGCTTTTTCAAGCTTCTTGGTATCTTTGTCCGGCTTATCCGAAAGCTGTTCGTACGCCAAGCCCCGCCATACAAGATGCTCGGATGAAGTGTCGTACATATCGATGACCAAGGTTCCTACCGGAACCTTCTCCACCATTGTCGTCGCCATACCTCCGCCCCACCCGTGCCATCTCCAGCCCCCACCCAATCCGTCGTAGAATGTTGTGTATTCGGCTTGGTTTTTCTTCATAGCGACGGCGGTTAACGTGACATCACCGCCTGCGGGCGCCAGTTGCCATCCCTTTGCCTGAAGGTCATGGTCCACAGTGTCACGTATACGTTGTTCAAAAAAAGGATCGGTGGAGTGGACATGCCCCCAAGAATAGGTGTGATATTGATTGAAGTTGACGGAATGGTCATAGTCGGTCACTACCTTCTGTGCCAATGCCGGAATAGAGAAGAAAGCAGCGGCCAAGGCCACCGTGACAGAGACTCGTTGAAGAATATTCATGCAGAACCTCCTTTGTCTGGATTTTGTCGCATTTATGCTTCTTTCTGTCTGCTTAGCACCGTTCATAATGCTTCTGTCCTTTCAAGAAGGCCGAGATCTTGCCGGGATGCCAAGAGGATGGCGAAGCGTGATTACGTTTGCCATTGAATGCAGACTCAAAATCAGATGCCGGCATACTGTTAGCTGAGTTCGAGCTTGTTCTTTAGCTTTGCGATCTTCGTCATACTCTTCTCGTATTCAAACAGGGATGAAACTGTAGACGAGAGTTGATGAGCGGTCTCGGCGTTGTCCTGCAGATATTCGGTGTACGGCTCGGTAATTGGGCGAGACTTGTTCTGGTTCAAGTAACTAATCGCGGCTGTCGTGTTAGCGGCCAGTTCCTTGACCAGAGGCAGTATTCGGTCGACCGCCTGTTCCTGCAAATCAGAACCCGAAGCACGGGTTTCAGTTAGTTTGTCGACAATGCGTGCCATGTTGTTCACATGGTCTTTGACACGATCGAGCACCGCCGCATGAGTCTCCCAGCTCACCTGGTTCCGAATCAGCGATTCCGCCTCATCCGCGTCTCTGGCCAGCTCAGCTGCCTCGTCTCTGGCCTCACCCAGAACTTGCGTTAGCTGTTGACTGTCTTCCCGCACAGCAATAGCCCGTCCCGACCCTGAAAGCAAGAGGAGCGTCAACAAGACCCCTCTGACCATATAACTCTTTGTCATGGAATCGATCCGCATATTAGGCCTCATTCTGCCTGAGGTGGCGTAGCGACCACCGGTGGGCTAATTCGTCGATCGTCGCTACCTTGTGTAGTTATCCCTCGTTGGCATATGGAGATGACTTCCATGGGCTGACGAGAACTTCATGTCGAGAAGTATTAGAAAAAGGTGACTTTGATCTGGTTATCGACAGAGGTGATCCCGGGAGCGAGCCACGCTGTTCTTTCAGCTTCTTGCTTCTCGGCCCATGAGTGCACCTTGCCCTTGAGAATTGCCTTGCTTCCTTGAACATCAACGGTAATATTGTTTGCATCGACCTCTGCGGTGCGAACCAACGCATCCTCGATCTTCTTCTTCAGATCGGTGGGTGAAGCGAGTGGTTTCAACGCGACTAGATTGCTTACGCCCTTGACTCCCCAGAGTCGCCGTACAACGCGTTCGACTTCCTCCTTTTGATATTGCCACTCCACTTCACCCTTGAGGGTCACCCAGCCTTTGTCGACCGTCACTTGAATCTTCTCGGCCGGGATACTTGTGTTCCACTTAAGTGCGTATACTGCGGCAGCAGCAATGTCGGTGTCCGTACGCTCTCCAATAGTGTGTACCGTTACGTCGTTGGCTACGGCAACAACTCCGCTCACACGATGAGCGGCCTCCTCGGCCCTCCACTTTTTCAGGTAAGTGTCCACCGTTCCTGTAAGAGTGACGACGCCATCTTTGACGGCTACACCGATTTCATTGGCCTGGACGCTATGATCCCAGCGCAGTTCGGCGAGTACGTCTGTCTGAATCTCTTGATCTGTACGAGCAAGCGTTGCAGTTGTCATATGAACTCTCCTTTTGATTGGCAAGCTTGAAGAAGCATGCAGCTTTGCACTTCCGGAAGATGTTAGAGCGCTGCCCCCTTGAAAACAATTCGTCAGAGGAAGGAGGAAAACATCCCGTTTGATGGGTAGAGCGCCCATTGTCTTTCGAGACACTTCGATCTACCTCGATGGTCGTAGATAGAGATCAGACCGACTCCCGGACGCACATAGAAATGTGAACACCTGGCACAAAAAGCCAAGGACCATAGCGATGCAGTTGCAAGGACCAACGGAGGATGGTTTGGTCAAAGTGATGGGTTTTGGGAAAAACGGGGAGGGTGATCTCACATGAAGTAGCACTATGGTTGCAGGGTCTACAGGATGACTCTTGATCTCCAAGTAAGCGCCCTGCCATTATTTGGCAAGCAACCGGATCCCAACTTCGGTGCCGCGAGAACCACCTGTATCAAAGAGGCGCCTGTGGCGGGCATGCGAGACACAAGTTTAGGTCGGCGCAGAAATCGCAGTGATCGAGTCAACGCTGTTCATGTTCCTTCTGCCGCTTAAGAAAGGCGGAAATTCTGTCGCGTAGATGGGAGAACATCGAGCTCGTATCTCCCTTACCGTTGATCGCCGATTCGAGACTCGAGATTTCGTCATCCAAACCTTTGTATTCCGAATCGCTGCTTAGATAGCCCAGTAGTCGCGACCGGTTGGCCTCATTTCTAGCGGTTTGGAGCAGCGTCAGCGCTATATCCTTGTTTTGGCGCTGAGAGTTGGCCGCGTCGATTGCGGCCTGTGCGAGAATCAAAGGAAGCGGTATTACATGATCCACCATCACAAGGGTGTTGAGCGCCGTAAGGAGTACCTTTCCTGCGTCCTGATTTTTACCTTGGTCCAAAAGTTGAGCTGCCTGCTGCAAAGCTCCGGGATATGTGGTTAACGGAAGAGATGTAGTGCGAATGCGCAGCTCGCTGACAAGTGAAGCCAGTAGTATCCGAGCTAGAGGTAACTCTCTGTGTTTTGTTGCGTCCGTCGCCCGTTGAACGATCTGATCGATCACCTTGGAATCAACAGGAGCAGTGTCTATTACGACGACTTCTACACTGACAGGGATAAGCGCGGAGGCAGGATTCCTCGCAATCAGAATGTTAATTTTTCCGGTGGCACGCTCGATCGAGGCCAGGGCATCGTCTTTTTTGTTTTCTGTAATCAATTTGATTGCTTCTCCGGTTAAGCCGACGGCAGCAATTGCGTCCTGGTCAAGCGTCCCCTTTGCCTGGGCCTCATTTTGTTGCCGCTGCGCCTCGATGTCAGGGCGAAACTGTTGTTCCGCTTCCTGTTGCTGTTTCTGGGAATCCGGCTTAGAAGGCGACGAGGCCTGCGGGGGCTCAGTTATGCCAGTTCTGTCGTTCGGCTTACTTGAATTGCAGCCGGCTATAACAAGCAGGCATGACACGACAAAGGTAGTGAGCTCCACTTTCGTGAGTAATGCGTTGGACCCCGTCTCGTTGCGCATGGTTGCGCTCCTTAATGATGAACTTCCGGTTCTTCGCCCAACCTGATGTTGGCGCGAGATAAGAAATGGACGAAGCAACGCCTATACGACTGACCTTGACTTCACGCCGTCACCTTGTCCGGCAGAACGAGATTGGTTTTCCATTGACGAGCTGTTGACGATTTAATTCAGGCCGCTTGTTTGCTTTCGCCCGAAGAGGACTTGCTGTCCGCCTCTATCTGAATCTGCCGACGTTTAGCCTGGCGATCCGGAGCCGGGATCGTGATTTCGAGTATTCCGTCGTGAAACTTTGCCTTTGCCTGTTCTGAATCTGCTCCTTCCGGCAACGGAATTCGCCGGTAAAAGAATCCAAACTGCCGTTCACTCCGCCGAATCCCTCCTTCAGTCGCATCGCGCTCCACTTGACGCTCCCCCTGAAGGATGAGCGCATCGTCTTCTACCTCCACTCGCACCTCATTTGGCGACAGCCCTGGGAGTTCGGCAAGTATGCGATACTCCCCCTCGCGTTCTGAGATCTCGACCGTCGGCGTCCAGGCAATACTGGCGCTTGTTTCATCGTCTGACAAGAGTGGCTGGAGGGCGCGGTCGAACTCCTCCGTCATTCTTCTAAAGAGAGAAAACGGAGTCATTCGAAGCATCTCGTAAGGAGTGAGCGGGAGGCCTAGAAGGCCGGCCCGGTGATGTCTCGCTATGCCGCCATCATGAGATCTCCGTGCCAACCCTGTTGGTTGAGATGACTGTTGTTCTTTACTCGTTTGTTGCGTCGCATTGCTCTGTTCATTTTCGGTTGCCATGGGAACTCCATTCTTTGGTTAGTGGCTATTGGCTCGCGCCGTTGAAGAATCGACGATCGGCTGACGGAAGAAGCACGGAAGGACCTTGCGGCCGCCTCGATGAGGCCTCTGAACAGTGACTATCCCTGGAAGGCGGTCTTCATGAGAACTCTTCCATGTGGGACAGTACGGTCTCAAAATCGCAGGGCCCTAGATACCGGCTATCGTTAATGAAGAATGCTGGAATGGTGCCGACGCCACTCTGGCCTGCACTCAGAATGTCTTCATGCACGCGAGCGGCGTGCATATGCACCAACATGTCGAGATTGAAGCGCTCCATGTCGAGACCAACCTGAGTTGCGTACACCTTAAGGTGTTTGTCCGAAAGAGCGGACTGGTGGTCATAGAGAAGGTCGTGCATTTCCCAAAATTTGTGCTGGGCGCCTGACGCTTCTGCCGCCTCTGCGGCGCGATGAGGGCTAGAGTGCAAAGTCAATATAGGGAAATTGCGAAAGACATAGCGCAGCCGATCTCCTAGGGCTGCGTGAAGCTGTTTCACGACGACACGGGCTTCGTTGCAACGGGGACAGGCATAGTCACCGTACTCAACGAGAGTGACCGCTGCGGCGGCACATCCCCGAATGTGATCGCGAGTCGTTACCGGAGTAGTGAGTTGGGTCGCAGCAGCTATCGTCATCACGAGCTCCTCAATTTCATTGCAGGATGCTAGCGAGAGAGAGGCACAAAAACAATTACACATGAGGATAAAGATGTGATATGAAGGGAGCTCTACAGGGGACTTAGCTTGAATCGGTAGAATGCTCTACGACCTTCGGAGTAGCTAAGTTTTCGTTTTTGTTGACGAGAGCTCAGTCCGCGCAAGTACGGTAGACCACGAGCCGGTTCATTTGGGTTGAGAGTTCCGAATTTTGCTCCGGTGTAGATCCTCGAATCTGCTCAATGGCAGTCGGGTAGCTGTTTTCCTAAACGAACGAGACGAGACCTCGTCCAGCTGCTACATTGATTGCTTCCGTGCGGCTCGAGACATGCAGCTTTTCGAGAATATGTGTGATGTGTACCTTGACCGTGGCTTCGCTAATGTCGAAGAGTGTTCCGATCTCCTTGTTACTTTTTCCAATGGAAAGCGCGCCCAAAACGTCGGTCTCCCGTCGGGTAAGGTCTGGGGTTACGACCCGTTTTGCCAGTTTGGCTCCAACCTCTGGCGGGATCCATGAGCGACCAGAGGACACGGCCCGAATGCATTCGAGCAATTCCTCTTTCGGGCAGCATTTGAAGAGATAACCTTGCGCGCCCGCTAGCAGAGCGCGGTAGATGTCTTCCTCCGTCTCGTAAGAGGTTAGAACGACGAGACGCGCACCCGGCACCTTACGTCGAATGGCACGGATCGCGTCGATGCCATCCACCGTGGGCATTCGCAGGTCGAGAAGGCCAACGTCCGGGAGTGTAGCCAGGAAGCGTTCTACGGCCTCATTCCCGTTGGTGGCTTCGACGATAACATGCATATCCGTCTGACGGTCGATGAAGGCTACCAACCCTTCACGTACTAAAGGATGGTCATCGGCTATAAGGACAGTGATAAGAAGAAAACTGTCAGCCATAAGAGCCTCTCGGGGAGTGTGTGGTCCAGGCTCGAAACATTGAATTTCAGATAGTTACATCCGGCATCGGAAACGTTGCCTTTACAGTAGTCCCTTTTTCCCCCGACCGAACCTCAAATTGTCCCGAAAGATTCCGAACTCTTTCCTGCATTCCTGTCAAACCTATTCCCATCCTTTGTTCATTGAGAGAGGCAAAGTTCGCAATTCCCTGACCCCGATCTTCGATCTCAACTCGCAGGGATGTTAACTCGAGATAAATGCGAACGAAAGCCTCGCTTGTCCGTGCGTGGCGGTGGATATTCGTCAGGGCTTCCTGAACGATCCGGAACACCGTCATTTCGAGGTCTTGCGGGAATCGACCCAGATCGGGATCTATTTCCAGAAATACCGTCAGTCCGCTCCTCTCTCTCATGCCTTGGATATAGAGGGGCAATGCACGAGACAATCCTGCCTCGTCGAGCAATGGCGGATGCAAAAGATGGGATATGGTTCGAATCTCTTTAGAGATATCTTCAGCTAATCCGAGACACGCTGCAATATATCCAGCCATCGTTGCTCCGGGGTCATATACGCGTTCCTGCGCCGAAACCAGCTTCCACTGCAGTGCTGCAACTAACTGTCCCACACTATCGTGTAGTTCAAGCGCAAGCCGTCGTCGCTCCTCGTCTTGTGCCATTATGAGCTTTAGATTCAGTGCACCTAGATTTCCTTCGGCTCGTTTGAGTTCCGTCGTACGTTCGCTGACGCGCTTCTCCAACTGCACGCGTGCCAACACTTGTTCGGTCACGTCGATGCCCTGAAAGAGGATCCCTTCAATCTCGTCCGCCAGATTACGCATCGGATAGTAGGTAAAGTCGACATAGAAAGTCTGTTTTTTGCCTCCATGCACCAGATTCGCCTCACGCGCGGAGGCGACAAACGCTTCACCGGTCTGGTAGACCCGATCGAGAAGATCGAGAAAGCCTTGATCGACCAGCTCCGGAAGGGCGTCCCTTACGAGTTTCCCAATAATTTCGTTTCGCCTTCGCCCTGCCATTTTGAAGTAAGCTCGGTTGGCGAATACAAACCGGTGATCGGGCCCGCTTAGAAGTGCCATCGCCGCTGGTGCTTCCACGAAGAAGTCTCGCCATTGGTTACGTGCGAATTCCACCTGCGCTCGCAGCCAGCGCTCTGTTTCAATATCGGTTGGTTTTTCATCGTGCCGAGGTAAACCCGTTGCCGACACTTTGGTCGTATTCTTCTTCCATGTCACCTTGCTAGCAATGTGTAACCTACGCTTCATTTGAGACGCGCTCGATGTGATATCAATGATCCTATTGGCTGTAGAGCAGGTATCTTCTAATAACTGACGATGAACGCTCCTGCATCCTCGGCGATACAGGGGTAATGCGGGGCCGTTGATGATTTTGGCCAAAGCAGATCACTTTCCTCCAAATCGCCCTACCGATGCTTAAGCCACGCGGGAACGTTCGGACCGTTTAGCTGCATCGATCTCTCACGAGGATTGGCCTAGTTCCTGCGCCTGGTTGTTGTTCATAGGACGGGACCCCAGTTTTTGCCACCGATTGTCGGAAGTGGGCTGTTCTCAAGGCTGGACTTTGCGCTGGATCATGCCAGGGAGGGTCGCAAACGCGAACGGAAGGATATTACTGAGAATGTGCCGCGCGGTCCGCCCCATGTGTCGAAGATGACGGGGGCTCGTCGATCGGGCGGGGAGTTCCCGGCTGACTTACGATTATACTTGCCGGTAGTGCCCATTGGAGCCGGCCCTTACTATTCGCGCTTTCCTCTACAATTTTTGTGAACAACTGATCTTGCATCGCGATTCGTTTCGTGTAGTCGACCACGTAGCTGACGGTGAATTCCAACGATCCCGCATTTACAACAAGTGCGACGGTAGGTTCCAATGGAGGGTTTGCGCTTCGATAGTTGTCACTCATCGCTTTCCAGGAGGTCTGCGCCTCGACCAGATACTCGCCGATCGCCTCCTTAGCTACCCGCAAAAGCATCTCCCTAGCAAGCTGGCAATCGCTGGTGGTTGTAAACAACACCTTAATTTCGTCCCAGATAAAAGGGAATCCTTGCGAGTAGTTGAAAACCGATCCTTTCAAGACGGTGCTATTGGGGATGCGAACGATCCGGCCGTTGTACAAGTCCCTGCTGACCCAGTTCCCCGTTTCTAGCAAGGTGGTTCGCAGTAGTCCGATGTCGATCACGTCACCTCGAGTATCTCCGATCTGAACTCTATCTCCCACGGCGTATAGCTTTGAGAAACCGATCGAGAAAGCGCCGGCAATGCTGGCAAGCACGTCCTGCAAGGCTACTGCCACACCCGCACCTGCGACGCCGAAGGCAAAGCTGAGGCGGCCTAAACGATCCTCAAAGAGGATGGCAAGGAAAAGGAGAATCGAGAGGTATCCGGAAAAGACGACGAATTTGCGAACCTTGTAGCGCGCATCGGCTCGGCCAAAGCGCCGAGGCAGTGTTTGTTCGAGCACGCGAAACATGGTGTGAATACAGAGGATTCCGATAACTGCGGCAACGCACTTCCCGAGGAACGAAAGGGAAATAGCCTGTTTTATAAGATCATGCATCCCAGCACCACCAATCCCGGTTTGCTGCTACAGGGGTGAAGTAAGACTATTGAACCTCAATGCCTTCGAACAACCGCGGTTTCTGATTCACGGGCGCTCGTCTCACTCTTGATCGATCGCTGCCTAGCGTCGAGTTCCCTTCTTTGACGCTGAATATCACGGCCAGGATCCAATGTGATCCTTACAGTTAGATTGACTCGTGCTCACCCCAGATCGCGAACCTCATTCTAAGATGGCATATGCCTTCTTCTCCTACATCGGGGCAGCCGGACGGGGTTCCTGCCGAGTACTTCACCGACAGTTACGTCTTCAATTGGAGAAATCAAACATTCCGAGCAGACCTCATCCTCATCCTGCCCATCGCCGTCTGTCTTGGTACAGGGTTATGGCTCCATCATCCTGCTGCTGGAATGATCGCAGCCAGCGGCGCCATGACGGTAGGCTTCGGCGCTAAGCAGAGCATCGACGAATCCCGCCTGCTTCCCATGCTGTTTGTCACACTCGGAATGGCGTTCGCGACTTTCCTCGGCGTGGTCATCGGCCATACAACCTTCTTCCTCGTTGCGATGGCCGCCCTGTGGGGATTTGGATACGGAATGCTCACGACGAGAGAGGCTGGATATAGCTGGGTCGGGCAGCAGTGCGTCATTACTTTTCTGGTAGCCTCAGCATTTCCTGCTTCCGTTGAAGCTGCGGGGGACCGTGCCCTGCTTATCTTTGCAGGAGGAGCGCTTCAGATTCTCTCTTCCGCTATTCTGCTTCGCGCCTATGGAGAGTTGGGTGCCCATCTGGCCTCCCTAGCCCGATATATTCGCGAAGAGGAGGTGGCTTTGCAGACAGCTGTGCTGGAGACGGCGCAATCGGTGAAACAGCGCAAAATCCTAAACTCCGCGTTGCCCTATTCGCTGCTGCTGGCGATTACTCTGGGCGTTACCACGGAAATCTACCGGCAGTTGCAATTCCCCAGCGGATATTGGATTCCGATGACCGCATTGTTGGTACTAAAGCCTGGAGTCACCGACACAGTGAATCGTGCCGTGGCTCGTGTGTTAGGCACGCTCGCCGGGGCTATCTTGGTAAGCTTCTGCATCGCGCATCTGAACCCCTCACCTGTTGTGCTTGCATCTTTCACCTTGCTGTTCGCATGGTTATCCTATGGCACCCTCAATGTGAACTACGCCCTCTTTTCGGTTGTTCTCACCGGATACATCGTCTTCCTGCTCTCCCTCGCAGATGTGCCGGGACCTGTGATTGCGCAACGCCGGGCCTTATGCACCGCATTGGGAGGCTCGATTGCTCTCATCGTGAGACTGGTCGTAATCTCCCGTCGGCTGAGTCTTTGGAAGAGGGCAGCAGCTAGTGTTCATCAGAGGGCTTTACGTTTCAAGGTGTAGCAGGTTGCACAAAGACCGAGCGCAAGGATTTTCTCGCGTCCGCATCGGCAATGCAGCGCCGCTGTACTCCGGTCTTCGAAGGGTTAGTCTTCAATGCCTGCTGTCACGCTGCGGCGATGTTTCTGATTGTGGCGGGATCAGGCTTGCGACGGAGGGGTACGCTGGAAGAGCGGGGACCTGACGTGGCGGTTCGGTGTAACAACGTGGTTCTTACGTGGTTGGTAAGGGACGCTTGCGTGGACCGGCTCGATGAAGATAAATATTGGGACGAGGAGGAAGAGAGCAGCGTTGTGATGGCCTGCTGCGTGGGGGAGCAGAAGGAGTACGACAGTGAGTAGGGCGGCTAGAAGGGCGAATGCCTTCTAGCCGCGGATTTTTGGCGCGCCGATCATTGCTGGATCGAGTGTACGCGTAGATCTGACTGCTATGAATACGGTATGGTGCGATTTGGTTGTGGCCAGTTTCCGAAACCGCCGTTTTACGGGACCTAAGATAACCGTGAGCGGTAGATAGATGTTAGTATTCCACGAACTCGAGGCAGCTCTCCCATCGCGCTGTGGTTTATCCTTGTTATCCATGAGTGCAACCGTGAGGTCTGCCGTACCGATCCTGCCCGCTGCCGATACCGCGGCATCACTTGAATGGTGGACTCAGGTATGCGGGTTCACGGAGACGTTTCCCGGCTAAAGCCGAATACGACAAATAATTCTCGAAGCTACAACAATGGCACAGCCGTTTTCATAACTCTCATAGCAACGGACGTGCGTTTCTTTCGAGACATGCGACAGCAAACAGACTCCTTATCGCGGGCGGCTCCGTTCTACTGATAAAGGGAAACCGACAACGGCCTTGAGACCCGGCAGGTGGATGTCGTCGAAACAGCTCGAGAGAATCTAGTCATCGGGCAAGCCCGATGGGAGGCGGCCCAGATCCACCCATATGTGCCAAATAGTTAGCACAGAAGTGCGCCACATAATTAGAAAAGCAACACACAAGGTAACCCCACCGCGGCGAAGGCATGCAACCTTCCGTTGACAGGTCGAAGCCGGCGCGGCCCGCCGTCCGCGGGCTCTGGGGCGAGTCAGTTCGCGATAATGAAGTTGAATTGGACGTTAAGAGAGTCGCTCCAGTCCACGTTGAACTTGACTGTGATCGTACCATCCGCCTGAGGTACGACATTGAATATCTGCATCGTCGCACCGCCAAGGAACGGTGTCCCGTTATTGTCGATTTCCGTCATTGTCACGGACACCTGGCTGTCTGCAAACACTTGCACCGGATCCGGGAAGCCGAAGTTCCACGCGTTGGTGCCATGCGCTCTCAGGTTGTGACTGCCCCAAAAAATCGACGACACGTTTGTGCTGCCGATCTGGTCGAGGGCCTTCGCACCTGCCCTTGCCGTCTTGTGGCTCTTGCGGAACAGCGCCTCATCCGGTTCCGCATGCTGCACAGCCGACGTTCCTGTGTAAGCGTCCGCCGGTGTGTTCTTTTTTGTGGATGTATCTTGTTCACTCATACCGTTGCCTCCTTTGTTTGTGCAGTCTTGTCCTGCGCAATTCCTGCGAGCGAAAGATCGCAGTCGCCGAGCGCCTAACTTATGTTTAGGCTGACCTGGATCGACGTCGGACCGAGCAATGTTGCGGGCCAAATTCTCCTAACCTCCCGAGTCCTCTGGCAAAAAAACAAGTCATGGACGTTCGACCGGGTCAGTCAGGCCGACCGGAATAACTGATAACCGCTCAAAGTCTGGCAGCGTAATCTTCAAACGCGGATCCGGTAATTGCGTCTTGCTCGACGCGTCAGGCAGTGTCACCTTCGCTAATCGATTTGCAGCAACGTCCTTCCTCCTCGCAACCACACGGTAGCCGAAACTCACGTTGCTGGTGCCGCCTTGTTGCTCAGAAACTCGAAAGCCGGTGGCATTGCGTGTGGCTACGAAAATCCCTCGGGAATCGCCATATGCAGTTAAGAAGACTTGGTAGTTGTTCACGTCAACGAGAGCTGCAAAATCGGGGTCCAATTGAACCTCCCCTTTTCCATTCACTAATCGGGCCTCGCCGAAATCTTCGAACCAGCTTTCGGGACTCTCCATACAGTACATCTGCCTGTAGGAACCATCGGTGTGAGGGACAGCTGCGCTTTTTATGCCGCCGACAATCGTAAGATCGCCTTCGATCGTCACAGCTCCTTTGAAGTGGCCAGCTAAACCACTTTCACTTGAGCCGAAGACGCCCGTCCCCGAGGTGCTCATGCCGGCGGCACCGACCCCGATATTTGCCAATCCGATGACGCCAATGCCCTGGTCTGTGATTTTGTTCGTCGGAACGCCGGCGCCCTGGTTGGCGGTACCAAAGATGCCGATGCCCTGATTCGTGCTACCCCAGACCCCGATGACTCCCAAGCTACTGCCAAGAACCCCCACGCTTTTATCATTGATACCGAGTACCCCGCTCGAAGGTAGGGGCAGTTTGAACGCAGCATCGGCAGACCCGAAGACGCCAGCAGTTGTACTGCTTTTTCCCACGACGCCAGCTTGCTCTGTGCTTTGACCGTAAACCCCGAGCCCAGAGATGCTCCGACCCGCCACGCCAGTAAACTTGTCGCAGGTCCCGAAGACACCTGGCGCTATGGTGCCCCTGCTCCTGCCCACAACCCCGGATTGATTCTGACTATCGCCCGAGACGCCAAATCCCCCATTCGACTCGCCCTTGATGCCGGCGCCGCTGTCAGCAATCCCGAGCACCGCATCGATCGCCCCCCCGGTGTGGCCAACCACTGCTTCCTTATGGAGACTGGTGAAAAACGCGCCCACGCCGTCCGTGCTCCTGCCTATCACCCCGATTCCAGAATTGCTGACACCTTCGATACCGGGGCCGGAACTACTATTGCCTTGTACGGCATCTCCAGAATTGCTGATGCCCCTTATTCCTGTTCCGGAATCGCTCGCTCCTAAAACCCCTATACCGCTACTAAGCTTTGGTAACACCGGATTGTCTTGATCGTCGAGGAATATCCTTGGAATACCTTCCGGATCTGGAACAGCACCGAACGATTCAACACTTAGACCGACGACGCCAAAACCTTTACCACTCTCTGTGCCAGCAAAGATTCCCATACTTGAAGCGGTTTTCTGAACTTCTGCATTCGCAAAACCGACGGTACTCAATGCAGCCACAGCAATAGCGGAAATATTCCTCCCAATACCGAAGACTCCGGCGCCATTGCTCTCGTTCTCGCCGTAGACGCCCGCGCCTGTAAAGCCCCGTCCGAAAACGCCATGGTTAATGCCTACTCCACATACTCCTGTACTGCGTTCAGGCGATTCTCTATGCGTGGAGGGATTCTCTGGCATGCATTCCCCATAGACTCCGCACTCCGAGCCCTGAACGTTTACTCCATAAGTCGAATCCGTACCCACTCTTCCCGTCGAGAATGCCGCTCGTGAAAATCCCGCCCCCGTAAAAGCGGGCCCCGTTGCCGTGAACTGGTCTTCGTGTGCCATGTGTGCGCTCCTTTAGCTGATAAACCTCAGAGGGTTGTGACTGAACGGAGACATGCGGGTTCGTGACACCTCGACCGAAACACACGGACTGGTGCAGGCAAACTATTGCTTAGGCCATTGAATGCGACCTTACCCCGGAGATCTCTACCAAACAGACCCGGAGTTCTCTCGTAGAGAATGCACCCTGCGAAGATGGACCAAGGGAGATGAGAAATCTCGACCTGTGTGGTTCGGTTCGGCCCGTAGAGAAAGACAGATGCCCGCATACTGTAGCGCAAGCGAGCACAATGAAGCAACATAGTTGATAATCGGCTGTTCTTTAAGGATACCGCAGTCGTCCGGGGCCTAGCACAAAGAATGCCAATCTACTAACAGTTCGCCTTGGACACCGAGCGACCTTGTAAAGTCCGAGTCTGAATAGGCGAGAACAAATTTACGGATGTCTGCCGCCCGCCGCCGTTTCCAATAGCAGTTGCTACGGTTGAAGTAGGGCGCACCTCAAGAAAAGGATCGCCGAGATCCACGCCATACGCATGAAGCGCCTCTCAAACAACGAAGGCCCTACTCGTTCACGTGTCCCAGGTAGCGATCCAGCCAATCAAGCACAGCTCGCACCAGCTGCGGACGCTGCTCCGTCACATCGTGAGGAGTCTCCAGAATCACATGCTTCTTATCCTCCGCGGGCGTGCCCAGCATGTTGAACAGCGGCTCCTGTGACTTCTTCAAAGAGAACGTAAAATCGTACCGCCCGTTCACCATCAGCACAGGCTTCTTCATCCGCGGCGCAAAGTCAGCCTGATCGCCGCCCGGCGGCGGTGCATCAAGAAAGTAGCCGCCGTCCAGAAAGATCGCCGTCTTCAGCCGATCCTGCAGCAGCGTCGTAATCGTTACCCCGGCGGCCGAACCCATGCTCACCCCGAGATACGCCAGCTTACTGCTATCAATATCCGGACGAGTCGCCAGGTAATCCAGCGAGCGAGCCGCATCCTTATACCAATCCGTCGTCAGTTCAATGCTCTGCGAAGCGCTCGGAACAAAAAAACTGATGCGACGCTCATACGTCTGTTCGTAGATCGGATACATCACCGCCCGCCCACTCTGAATGATGTAATCGAAGAACTTCGCATCGCCAAGCTCTCGGCCGCCCTGGCTCGTTGAAAGAAACTGCACTCGTGCACTCGGAAAAAACAGAACCGTCTGATATGGCGGCCGCACGTTCTTCGGAAGAAACAGATACGCCGACATGCGCTCCCCGCGATAGCCCGTATCGAACTCAACCTTTTCCTCGCGCCAATCGACGGTCTCTTTCACCACGCCATCCGCCTTCGCGTTCAAGGGCGTCTTCGGATACGCGTACAGCAACTCGTACGCATGAAACACCTCGTCCGACGCAGGTTTGAAGTTGGTGAAGTCGCGCATCACCCGCTTAATCGGCGTCAACGCCTCTTTCGGTAGGGGATCGAGGTTCCGCACGCAACGGAAGCCATTCGTCTCCGCGCGATCAAACGGCGATAGCGCCTCTGGACTCGAATACAGGTACGCCGGCGATCTCCACGAGCCACCAAGAATGAACCGAAGATTATCGTCGACCGAGTTCGCAACCCACTCCCGCACATTACCCGCTGTGTCATATGTTCCATACGGGCCAATCCCCTTGTATGCCCCAACCGCCGCAAGTGCGCTGCTGGAGATATTGCTTAGTGGCACCGTGTAAGGCGCCACGTCAGACGGCGCCGTCTGAAACCACTGTGCCATCACCGGCAGCCGCTTCCCGGCAAATGCCGCATACGCAGACGCCTCAAACCAACTCACCCCGGCAACCGGATAATCCGCCTTGCCCTCCGGATAGTGCCCCCCCATCCACGTCGATGGGCCCGGCCGATCCGTCGTGTCACGGAACCCTGTCATCGCCTCGCTCCACGAAAGATCGCGCCCATCGCGCGTAAACGTCTCCTGCCAATACTCCTTCTTCTCGTAGCCTCCACTATCGACAAACTTCTGGTACTCCCGGTTCGTCACCTCGTAGCGATCCACATAGTACGGCGGCAACTTGTACGGCCCCACCCAACCGATAAAAGCGATGTAATCTCCCCACTCCCCTGCGGGCGCAAGAACCATCCCGTCAGGCGACTTCAAAAAATCGCTCAGCGCGAAGTTCATCTGCTCGTCAGTCTGCGGCGCCACCAGCATCTCACCCGTTCCCGCCAGCGTAGCCTTCCAGCGAAAGTATCCCTTCGGAATCCGGATGTCCTTGAAAGGCGTTACACCGAGCGTATGCCACCCACCGTCCGGCACAAGATAATCCTGAATCGCAATCGCCGCGCCCGATGGCGACGAAGTAATAGAAACCGTCGTCGTATTCTCGTCTGCCATCCGTTTCAACTCAGGATCAGACGGCAGATACCCCTGGGCCTTTTCCAGCACAAGAAAAGCAGCTAGCGACTTGTTGCCCTCAAGCAAAGTTTTGATCTGCGGAATCGCCTCGTCGTGAGCCCAATGTCTCTGCGAGGAGCGGTGGTAAAACCAGACTCCCGCCGCAACCACAAGAACAAAAGCAATCGCAACCAAAGCGGCCACAAGGCGAGGAACACCCTTCGTCGGCTCCTCCCGCACCAGCGTCGTCGAGCTCATCTGCGCCAGAAGCTCCGACGTATCTCGAACCACCTCCGAAGCCGTCTGGTACCGGCTGTCGCGCTCCTTCTCCAGCGCCCGCGCAACAACCTGCTCGGCACCCGGAGGAACATCCAGCCGCATCTCACGTAGCGGCGTCGGTGCTTTCTCCGTGATCGCACGCAACACCGCCATCGTGCTCTCACCCTGAAACGGCCTCCCGCCAGTCAACGACTCGTAGTACACAACCCCCAGGCTCCACAGGTCCGTTCTCGCGTCCAGCTTCTTTCCAAGCACTTGTTCGGGAGACATGTAGAGCGCCGTGCCCACCAGCCCGCGAGTCTCCGCAATCGACAACGTCTCGTCCGTCATCGGGTGTTCCAACAGCTTTGCCAGGCCGAAGTCCAGCACCTTCACCTGTCCCTTCGGAGTCACCATCACGTTCGCCGGCTTCAGATCCCGATGAATCACCCCTTGCTCGTGAGCCTCTTCCAGCGCCTGCGCAATCTGCAACGCCACCGACGTCGCGTCCTTCACCGTCAGAGGACCCGACTTCAGCCTCGCAGCCAGCGGCTCCCCCGGCACACACTCCATCACGATGTAGTCGATGCCGTCCTGCTCACCCACGTCATACACGGCCGCAATATGAGCACTGCTCAGCTTTGCCAGCGCCTGCGCCTCCCTGTGGAAGCGGTGGCGCGCATCGTCTCCCGTCAGCAAGCCCATCGGTAGAATCTTGATCGCGACCGAGCGTTCGAGCTTCTCATCGCGTGCTCGATACACAACCCCCATCCCACCCGAACCAAGCAGCTCGATGATCGTGTAACGGCCAAGCCTCGACCCCGCCGTCAGATCGCTTCTTGCAGGCGACGTCACGTCCGCCTCACGCTCAGCCCGCAACGCAGGCTCTACGTGAAAGTTGTTCGAGCCGTCGCTCTCGAGAAGCAGCTCCTCCACCCGGCGACGAAGCTCAGGCGTCTCGCGACACGCCTGGTCCAGAAAGGCCGACCGGTGTTCGGACGACAACGCGACGGCCACTCCAAACAACCTCTGCGCGGATTGCTCCTGTTCATTCATTCACTCTTATCCGAAGATGCAGGAATGCCACTGAGCCTATGTCACAACGCCAGACCGGAAGAGTCAACAGCGTTGCGTAATACTCCTCAACGACGCTGCCCCATCATTCGTCCCATGCCTACCCTATCAAACCCCCGCATCGCCCGAACGATCCGGACCAGATAGAACCCGCAGGTCCCGAAATCATCACAAGCGTCACCAGCAATAGAGAGGTTGGCTGGCACTCGATTTACGAGCGAAGTTATTTCTCATCCAAGTCCCAATTTGTCATTCACTGCAATTGCGATTTCCTGATCTGAACCGAGGTAACGTTCCGTTGTCTGAATAGAAGAGTGCCCCAGCAGAAATTTGATCTGCTCCAGATCGCCTCCGTTGTTGCGACATAACTTGGCGCAAGTTCGTCTGAGATCGTGGGCACCAAAGGCCTCTATCCCAATATCCTTTGCCGATTGCTCGACAACCGACCAGACCGACCAGTCCGTCAGCGTTTCGCCTTTGATCTTGCCTCCCTTGACAACCGAACGCAACAGCCTGCCTTTTTGCACATTGGCAGCAGTCGTCCAGACATCGATTGCCAGTTTCACCCAAATTGGAATGGCCACCGTGCGGATGCGGCCACCCTTTCCACGGAGATCAGCGATCACCCAGCGTCCCTCACGCATCTGGATCTTCTCGACATCGAGCTGAGCAAGTTCCTGTCGGCGCAAGGCGCAGCCGACCAGCAGCGCAAGAATAACGTAGTCGCGTTTGCCTTTCAGTGTGGATCGATCCGGAACCGCCAGCAGATCCTTGGCCTGCGCTCTCGTAAGCCAGTTTCCAAGTCGCGCTCCTTTCTGCGGGATATTTGGCACGTCAGTTAGATTTGCAGCTTCCTCAAAACCAAGCATCCCATTGCGCCTTGCCTCGTTCACTAGTTTGCGCATCGCTGACAACCGAACATTAACTGTGGACGGGGAGTCTTTTTCCATTCCAGCTCGCCATTCCATCAACAGCGCTCGGGTGAGAGGTCGGCTGGCAGCAAATAGAAACAGATGATCCAGAGCGTTAGCGTAGTTGCGCTTCGAATGTGGCGAGATGACCGTGTCGAGCACCATCTGTTTGAGATCGGCCAACCGAGGATCGAGTGACTTCGGCGACACGTTGAGAGTTGGAGCGATCGTCAACGAGAGTTCGTCGCTGCTCATTTCTTTTCCTCAGACTCAGCTTTTGCGGCTTTGCGAACTGCTGCAAGTTCAACGCGAAGCTTTTCGACCACGCCTTTAAGATCTTCGATGGACGGAACCTCTTGCTCCAATGCCTTTGGCATCTCTCGCGTGACCGTGTAGGTAGAAACACCAATCGGCTTCTGAATGTCTTTGAACGAGAACTCGACAACCGCGCCATCGTGACTTTCGCAGAGCAGAAGACCAATACTTGGATCGTCGCGATCCGTTTTCATCATCCCGTCGACTGCAGAGAGATAGAAGTTCAGCTTGCCGGCGTACTCCGGGATTAAGGCTCCCGTCTTGAGTTCAATCACAAAATAGCAATGGAGGCGGACGTGATAAAAGAGCAGATCAAGATAGAAGGTCTGATCCCCCACCTCGAGAGCTACTTGAGACCCGATAAACGCGAAGCCGCGGCCGAGTTCCAGCAACAGATCTCGCAGATGGATGAGAAGACCGCGCTCGAGCTCTCGCTCTTTGAACCCATCTGCCAAGGTCAGGAAGTCGAAGTTGTATGGGTCGCGAAGGATCTGTTCGGCCATATCCGAGCCCGCCGGTGGTAGCGCTCTGTCGAAGTTGGTATGTACCTTCCCCTCCCTCTCGTGAATCCTTCCCTTCAACATATGAGCCAGGATGTTTCGGCTCCAGCCGTTCTGAATCGAGGCGTGAAGGTACCAAAGGCGAGTGGCAGGGTCTTTGGTCCGGTCCAAAAGGAGCATATGGTGACCCCACGGCAATAGTGCAGCAACCTGCTGCACTATTGGCTCCTCCGGCCAAGCCTCGGCGAAGGACCGCATATACTTCAAAGAACGGAGGCTAAAGCCCTCGATGCCAGGAAACTCGTTTTGAAGGTCGTGAGCTAGACGGTCGATGACTCCGGTTCCCCATCCCTCACTTCCCTGTCGAACCAGAATGTCTCTTCCGACTGACCAGTACAGCAGAACGAGTTCTCGGTTGACCGCTAGGGATGCCCGCACCTGGGCACCCCGGATGCGGGTTTTGAGCTCCTGAAGGAGCTCGAGGTAGCCGCATGGAGTCTGGAGAGCCGATTTCATCGGTTTCAGGGTACCATGGAGTTCGTCAACTACAAGTGACATTGTCGTAGCTAAATATTACTGATAATATTAGGCTTAGCAAGCCTCTGCCGATTATGGGCTTTATTACGTCGCTTCAACATCCCTCAATCAACGGACCTACCCTTTCAATACCCACTACACATAGGTGTGCTCAGCGAAATCCCCGGAAGATACTGTGTCGAAGCCGTTTGCATCTCAGATGAAGTGGAATATTGACCCTTAGGAGTTCAAAATGGCCTATGAGACCTCGGGACCGAAGCCTGGTAAGCTCACCCACGCGCATTTGTGCATAGCGTGCGGTCGAATAATACGCCCTGAACAGATGTTCGGTCGAGAGAACATTCGCGGCCTATTTGAGTGTCCAATTTGCCGTCATAGCGGATCGGCTAACATCCGCATAGTTGAAGAGGTTGCACTTTATGGCAGCCTTACTGTTAGATCTGATTCTTCAGCGGAAGACTGATTTGCGTTAAAGTCTGAACCGACAGTCTCCTCTTGAACGCACGAGTAAGTTCACTTAGTACACGTGATCGGTTGTCGGCTCTTATCACCAACGCTGTTCGCAAAAGCAGACTCTTGTTTGTTAGTGGTCTCATCGTCAAACCGTGCATTGCTGTTCTGAAAGCGTCGGCACTGGTCAAGAAAGCAATCCTGTTTTTCTCATCTAACATCTGTGCCGCTTCTTCAGCACTAATGAAATGCTGTACGGAAAGAGTCTTCAAGTTAAGTCTCTCCGTTTCTAGCATGATGCGGTCATACATGACTGAGTTGACATGACGTTCAAACAATATCCACTGCGATCCCCTAAATCTTGAAGGTTGACGTCATAGCCGTCAGCGACGCCTTGACTAAGGATTGTTTGAACAGCGACAGGCAATGACGATAGTGGGTATAGGTGGAGTTCGCTTTGTTCATCTCCACGTCTCGAAGATATCGGTCGACGGCGTCCGTGATAAGGCCCTGGCGCTTCTGGGGACGTTCGTCTTTAGAGACGACGTCCAGTCCCGCCGCCTTAGCATCCAAATAGGCACGTTTGTGCTGAGCTTCTGACATCACTTCGGAGGGTACCGCCCCGACACTCTTTCTCTCCCGATCGGGGTCACGCCACTCGATGTAATACTTCCCTTCGGGATGATGTTCGTCGACACCGCTGATCAGCACATGATCCCACCGGATGCCGCCGTTCGCACGCTTGACGACGGGCGCAAAGCGCCATTTGCCAGCGACCTTGACGTACTTCAAAATGTTTACGCGTTCAGAGTGAGAATTGCTCGACATCCCCTCCCCTCGAGTCCATTCTGGACAGTATAAGGGACAGTAAGGACCAACAAATTCAAAAAGTCGAGCAAAATAAAGAAATGCGTCCGCTAGCTTGGGAAGCTGACGTTCTGCCACTGAACTACTCCCACTTCTGTTCTTGATTATAGAGTCATTTCGTATCCCGTGACATGCCTGAGTTTGGCAGCAGATGAGTCGAACTCTCTTTCATTTTCGTTTTGTGGCGGGTTTCTTCTTCTGTACATCACTCAAATGAATGATCGCTACAGCGGCGGCGTAACGAACTGCCTCTTTCTCATCGTCCATCCTTGGTTCGAGCGTGGGAATAGCGCTCCTATCGTTGCGCTGCGCCAAGGCGTCGATGGCGGCCGTCCGTACCAACCAACTTTGATCCGTGGTAGCGGTCTCCAAAGCCTGTGTGGTTCGAGGGTCGGGATCGTTCGCAAGCACCCTGGCCGCAGCAGCGCGTACAGGCGATACGTCGTCCTTGGTCACGGCGCGCACAAGGCCAAAACCAAGCCCTGCGAATGGGATAAATCCGATGCCTTGCTCAAACCCAAATTGCGCTACTTTTTTTGGATCCTTGAGCATCTTCTTCTGTTCCTCCATGAGTCCGGCTCCGGATTTTCTCTCTCCGGTCAGCACGGCGTAATAGACGCCGTATCCGAGAGGGTTGCCCATGGCTATCAGCGCTCGCGCACTTGCCATGACCACGCCTGCGTCTGTATCGGTCTGGGCGATTTGTTCCAGCTTTGGGGACATGGATTTTGCTTTCATCTGACCAATCGCGTCCGCCGCAGCAGCGCGTACTTCAGGCTTGCCGTCCCCTAAGGCCGTAGCAGCCGCCTCCAGAGCTTTTGGGTTTGACCCCAACGTTCCAAGGAGGCTTACCGCGATTGCCCGATTGTCAGTGCTTTTGTTTGAAAGTCCGGATTGAAGAACTGTCCAGGCCTTTTCGGTGGGCGACTGCGCAACTGCAGGAACCGTGGCGTTTAGAAGCAATAAAAAGAGGCAAAAGACGAACGTATTTCCGGCTTTTCGATAAATGTATCGCATATTTTTTGTCCTCAAAAAAGTAGGTACAGTGCGTTGTTTTAAGTACCGATATCTGGAAGAGCTTGCGCTGAGAAGAATGCTTGCGAAGCATATTAATTAACTGCAACCATCTTGATCCGGCACAACGAGAAGACGTCGAACTCTACGGTTCGCTTTCACAAAGATCACCTCAATGTGTTGCGGACATTGTATTTGGGGGCTGATCAGAAGCAATGGAATTGCTTCAAACGCTGCCAATTTTTGTGAGCTACACGCCTGATGGGGTCCTCAAATTGAGGGGAATGTATTGAAATGACGCGCCTTTGATGCTGGTTTTCGAAGCCGCGAAATGCATGAAGTAAATATTTCTAAATCGTGACATATCGCGCGAAATATGCATCACACAAAGCGAACGGCGAACTCTCGCCGAACGGAGAAGTAAAATGCTCATCCTTCTGCTTGTTCTGATTCTGTTGTTCGGCTTCGGTGGTTACCGCATGGGTCCAGGTCTCGGATACTACGGTGGAGGCGGCCTCAGCCTTATCCTTACCATCGTTCTTATCCTGCTCCTTCTCAAAGTCATCTAGCCGATGACTCAGCCCCGGGGAGCCCATTCTCCAGCGCATAAAAGAATGGGCTCCGCGTCAGTTCGGTTTCACCGATTCGCCACCTAAATGTAGAAATCGCCCCACAGCCTGGGCGGATTTCTTCAATGCGCCGCCAGTAGCTTTTGCGCTTTTCCCCAGCGCTCCTTCCGTTTTGTCGTCTGCCATATTCAACGCTTCCCCTGTATTGTTTCCGCTGGTTCCCAGGCTATTCGCAACCGAGTTGGCTACATAGATTGTCCCCTTCACCGACCCATGCGCTCCGTTCATCTCTACAGGGGTACCCTCTCCCAGTTCCAGTCTTGCCACGCTCTCAGCAGAAAATCGCTCGACATCTTGCTCGCTAGCGGCCACTCCGGCGACTTCGTCCAAATCGCCCCGTGCATCGCAGCTCCCGGCTCCCCTACATTCATCACGCGAGCCACCGCCAATGGACCCATCTCCACACATCGATCTCCACCGCATCCTTGCGTGCATATAGCCTCACCCAAAAATGCTCCGTGCTTTCCGGTTGAGATCCACACCGTGGCTCCCCGGATCTCGGCGTCCAAAGCCTTGGCGGAAGCCACCTGACTCGCATCGCACATCGTTCCTTCATGCGCTGCAGCAAACCAATAAACCGCCTTCCAATCTTCGACAGGACTCTCCGGCGACTTAGCCCGCAGCAATACCGACACATGCTCCGCATCCAGCGGATGCCCTATCCGCCCGCAATCCACGCTCCAGAGATCGAAGTAGTGAACCTCCACCACCGCGTCCCCGTTCTTCATGTTGACCCTGGGAGTTACCTGTCCATAAATCGTCCCATCCCGCTTGACTACAGTGGGCTTCGAGATTCCTTCGGCAAACAATGCCGGTAACACTGCGCAGTCTGTCCCGCTCACCTGGAACCGCGGAACAAACCGCTCCAGCAGCGCTTGCTCCCGCGCATCGCTCAGGCCATCATGATCGGAATCGACATCTGGAACATCCTGCGCGTGACCCAGCCCCACCATCATTGCCGCCCCCAACGCCACCGCAATAAGCCCACCCATCCATCTCATCCACCAATCCTACTATCGCAAACCTTCTTGATCTTTCCCTCGACTCCTTGTGAAATGTTCCGCATGAAGATCAAACTTGCAAGCGTCTTCGTAAATAGCAAACTTAACTGCAGCCATCCATATTCGTACTTGTCGCTAAATCCTTCCCGGGGCTACACTCCTCCCATGCGCCGCTCAACCCTCTGCATCCTTGCCGCTCTTCTGGCTCTTCTCCCTCTCACTGCAAACGCTCAGGATTGGGCTAAAACGCGCCTCGAAGCTTCACCCCGCCATCGCGAATATGTTCCCATCAAGCACGGCGACCGCACCGTCCAGACCTTCGTCGTCTATCCCGAGGTCAAGCAGAAGGCTCCAATCGTCATCCTCATCCACGAGATCTTCGGCCTGTCCGACTGGGCCAAATTGATGGCCGATGAGTTGGCCGCTGCAGGCTTCATTGTGGTTGCACCCGACCTTCTCTCCGGCAACGGGCCCAATGGCGGCGGTACCGATTCCTTCTCGGGCACGGATGCCATCACGAAAGCCGTCTCCGGCCTCAATCCCGACAGCGTCACTGCGGATCTTGATGCTGTAGCCGACTTTGCTAAAAAGATTCCCGCCGGCAACGGCAAGATCGCCACCGTAGGCTTCTGCTGGGGCGGTGGCAAATCCTTCGCTTTCGCCACTCACCGCAAAGATCTCTCAGCAGCCTTCGTCTTCTACGGTCCGCCGCCGTCTGACGTCTCCACCATCACCGCCCCGGTCTACGGTTTCTACGCGGGCAACGACGCGCGCATCGGCGCTACTCTCCCGGCCACTATTGAAGCTATGAAGGCTGCGGGCAAACGCTTCGAGCCTGTCACCTACGACGGAGCCGGACACGGCTTCATGCGCGCCGGCGAAGACCCCGCCAATACCGTCCCCGGCAACAAGAAAGCTCGCGAAGAGGCCTTCGCGCGTCTCGTCTCTCTTCTCAAAGGGATGCAGACCGCCTCTATCCCCACAACCAGCAACAAGACCATGGCCAGAAAATCCTCCACGGCAAAGCCTGCTGCCTCCTGCCACAACACAAGCGAGATGGCTGCGATAATGTAAGGGTGGCCGCCTCTCTCAACATCTCGCTTCAGGACCAGCTCGACCGCATCACCCAGAACACGCGTGCTCTCGTTCAGCCCGAGCGCCTCGCCATCTCCGAGCAGATGGTCTCCGACCTCTTTGCCACCGGCATCGAGGACCGCATCCTGCCTGTCGGCGCGCAGGCGCCATCCTTTACGCTCGAAGACGCACGCACCGGCAAGCCCGTAAACTCCGCCGACCTGCTTGCTCTGGGCCCGTTGGTCATCAACTTCTTTCGCGGCCGCTGGTGCCCCTACTGCGTCACCGAGCTCGAAACCTGGCGCGAACTCCTCCCTCAACTTCGCAAACGTGGAGCCTTCTTCGTCGCCATCTCCCCGCAGACCACGCGTCAGAACAACTTTGCCCTGCAGCAGCACGCCCTTACCTTTCCGCTGCTAGCCGATCCCGGTGCCGTCATAGCCGAACAGTTCGGCCTTGCCTACAGCGTTCCTGCTGAGTATCGCCGTTACTACCAGTCCATCCTCATCAATATCCCGTTCAACAACGCCGGCCTGAATTATCAAGCCGCCACCGAGGCAAGCTGGAGACTTCCCCTCCCTGGCGTCCTCGTCATCTCGCAGGATGGGACGATCCTCTTCAGCGAAGCTCACGCCGACTTCCGTGTCCGCCCCGAACCAGCCGACATCCTCGCTGTACTTTAGCCATTGGATGCGAACACTCTTCGCACTGTGTAAAATGACCCCCTGTAGACTTCTACCCTAGAAGCACCAGGAGACCATTACAAATGTCGAAGCTGACCCCAGGTAAACTCGCCGGACTGAAAGCTGTCTCGGACCAACGCGGTGTCATCGCCGCAGCCGCCATGGACCAGCGCGGCTCTCTCCAGAAGTCCCTCGCCAAAGAGCGCGGCGCCGCAGCAGATGCCCACGATCTCGAAGAGTTCAAGCTGCTCGTCACGGAGGTTCTCACTCGCCACGCCTCCGCCATCCTTCTCGATCCCGAGTTCGGCCTTCCCGCCTCCAAGCAACGCAATGGCAAAGGCCTCCTTCTCGCCTACGAAAAGACTGGCTACGACGCCACCACACCCGGCCGCCTTCCCGATCTGCTCGATGTATGGAGCGTCCGGCGCCTCAAGGAAGCAGGCGCCGATTGCATCAAGATTCTGCTTTACTACACACCCTTCGAGAAGAGCGACGTCAACGATCTCAAGCATGCATGGATCGAGCGTATCGGTGATGAGTGCATCGCCCACGACATCCCCTTCTTCCTCGAATTCGTAGGCTACGATGCCCATGGCGGCGATGAAAAATCTCTCGACTACGCCAAGAAGAAGCCCGAGATCGTCTCCGGCTCCATGGCTGAGTTCGGCAAGGCGCGCTACAACGTCGACGTTCTCAAAGTAGAAGTCCCCGTCGAGATGGCATTCGTCGAAGGCACACGCTCCTTCAAGGGTGAGAAGGCCTACACCCGAGCCCAGGCTCTTCAGCACTTCCGTGATGCGGAAGGCATGACCCACAAGCCCTTCATCTATCTCTCTGCCGGCGTCTCCAATCCTGTCTTCATCGAGACGCTCGAACTCGCCGGAGAGTCAGGAACGAAGTTCAACGGTGTCCTCTGCGGCCGCGCTACCTGGAAAGACGGCATCCCTATCTACGCCAAGCAGGGTGCAAAGGCCTTCCGCGACTGGCTCGAAACCACCGGCGTCGAGAACATCACCAATGTCAACAACGGCCTCAAAGCCGCCAGCCCCTGGTATCTCAAGTTCGGGGCCGACAGCCTCGAAGCGCTCGGCTAAACCAACGCAAAGTTCGTCCTCTGGAGCGGAGCTGATCACGGCACCATCGTGATCAGCTCCGTTTTGTGTTCCCTCCCAAACTTCAGGCAGGAATAGCCATCTCGTCTTTCGCTAAAAAGAAGGCGAGGCCGACGTGCGGCCCCGCCCTTGCGAAAACTTAAACCACGCTCTCACTCACACGCGTGCGATACCGAAGATGCAACTTCTCCATCTCGATATGGACCTGCTGCCCATGTTCCTCGCGGCGTTCTACCCATGCCTCAATCACTTCAATGCAGGCATGGTCGATATACCGCAATCCCTTGCTGTGCAGATGCACTACACCCTCCGGCTTCACCTGATCCAGAGCGCTCGCGATCTTCGGAATCCCGAGAAATGTTCCAATGCCTGAGAGATGAATGTGCGTCTGATCGCCTTCCTCCACGACACGAGCATCGAGGTGCGTGATCGTGTAGAGCAGCTTCAGCAGCGATAGCCCGATGCCTACCAGAACGCCGGTCAACAGATTTGTGAACACGATCGTCAGCAGCGATGCGAAGTAGATCAGCACAGGAACTCTTCCGAACCGAGCCAGCTTCCTGACGTCCGCCGGCTTCACCAGCCGGATGCCGACAAATACCAGCACCGCCGCTAGACTCGCCGTCGGAATCATCCGAAGCACAAACGGAAATGCCAGCACAGACAGCAGAATCCATGCTCCGTGCATGATCGTTGACCTGCGCGTCTCCGCTCCCGCCTGTACGTTTGCAGAGCTGCGCACAATCACGCCCGTCATCGGCAGCGCGCCGACCAGCCCGCAAAGCATATTGCCGACGCCCTGTGCAGCCAGCTCACGATCGTAGTCCGTCTTCGTTCGCGTCTGCATCTGATCGACGGCCGCGGCGGAGAGCAGCGTTTCAGCACTTGCAATAAAAGCGATCGCGCAGGCGGTTCCTATGATTCCGGCAACAGCCTGACCATGAAATCCCGCCAGACTCGGAAACGTAATCATGTCTCCAAGGTTCGCGGGCACCTTCACTCGATTGACCGTAAGGTGAAAGATCTGAGCCACCGCCGTCGCGACGCCGATGCCCAGCAATGCTCCGGGAACCAGCTTCAGCTTCGCCGGCCGAAGCTTCTCCCACAACAGCATCACCGTCAGTGTAACCACGCCAATCATCGCCGCGGCCTCTTCGTTGCTTCCGTTCAGCGGAAACAGGCCGCCAAACACCGCGCCCCACATGGCCTTGATGTTCGCCAGCCCGCTATGTTCCGGCGAACGATCCAACACCACATGAAACTGCTGAATCACAATCAGCACGCCGATTCCAGCGAGCATTCCGTGAATCACCTCCGGTGAGATTGCACGGAACCATCGCCCCGTCTTCAGCAACCCGGCGACGAGTTGTATCGTTCCGGCCAGAATCAGAATCGGGCCCAGCGCAGCCAGGCCATGATCCTGCACCATCTCGAAGACGATGACGGCGAGCCCCGCCGCAGGCCCGCTTACCTGCAGCGGCGATCCAGCCAGAGTGCCTACGACCAGACCTCCGATGACTCCCGTCACCAGTCCGGCCGCCGCAGGCATTCCTGAAGCCAGCGCAATTCCCATGCATAGCGGCAGTGCCACCAGGAACACCACCAGCGAAGCCGACAGGTCCTTCACGAAAGATTCCCTGCCCTGCGTCGAACTACGATTCATCTCAATAGCCATCGATTCCCCCTACGCGATCTTGCGTTCTGGTTGAGCCTGCGTTGTCGTTGGCGCACCATCGGCGACCAGTGCACGAAACGATCCACGCTCGGAATCGAACCGCCGCAGTCCTCCACTGCCGATGTCGTACATCCATCCGTGCACCTGCACTGTGCCGCTCTTCAATCCTTCCGCAACCGCAGGATGAAGACTCAGGTTCTGCATCTGCATAATCACGTTGGCTTCAGTCAACAGTTCCAGCTTCTTTTCAAATGACCAGGACGACGCATCCTGTAACGTGTCCCGCAGCCACCGCGACGAAGGTCCCGCATGGTGCAGCCAGGACTTCACCATCGGTAGTTCGTCCAAATGGTCTTGCTGCAGGATCCCCTTCATGGCACCGCAATCCGAGTGGCCGCAGATCACGACATCCGGAACCTTCAGCACGCGAACCGCATACTCAATCGTTGCCGCCACACCGCTCGACGTCTCCGTCGACGGAGGCACGAGGTTCCCCGCGTTTCTGCACGGAAACAGGTCGCCAGGATCGCACTGCATCACCATCTCCGGCATAACACGAGAGTCCGAGCAGGCGATAAATAACGCCTGTGGTTTCTGGCCGCGTGCCAGTTTTTCAAAAAGCTTGGAATGTAATGGAAACACCTTCGAACGAAAGCGCAAATAACCATCAATCAGTCGCTGCATAGTATTCTCCCTTGGAATCGCCGATCATCGATCGTCACGATCCTTTAGGGTTCCCTTCAGCCGCGCCAATCTTCAGGCGCGAACACGGCAGGAACGCCATAAAAGCGACACCGGTGCGAGATATCAGCTCTTGTAAGCTGTCTCAACTCGCGCTGTTACAGCGCAGAGCATTAACGCACGATGCATTTGTAAAGGGGAAATTACTAAGCGACGGGAGGAGCACGGCCGAGGCCAGGTGCGCGAGGAGCGCTACCCAGAGCCACGACATTTTCACGCGCCAGCAGTTCGACGATAGCCGTCGGACGCAGCAAAGCAGGCGCGACCGCAGCCAATGCAGCCTGCGGTGTAGCGGAGGACCCTACGGTCACACCATGAACCAATGAAGACCGCGAGGCAACATCGATCAGTGAATCGTAGGTGACAACGTGTCCTACCCATCCACTGCGCGATCCGATTCGCCCCGTACCGTGTGCGGGAACATACGAGTAGTTCACCCGCGCATGCCGCTCGGCATGTCGGCCATGCGAAATTCCAATAAAGCACAGCAGGTTCAACCCGAAGAAGATCGCTCCGAGTAGAACTCTGTTCGATATGGATTTTTTCAATATCATAGCCAACTGTATTCGTGAGTCTACCGAAGCTTCGGCAGATGTCAAGAGCGATGAATCACAATCATTTCCTGCCTGTTCATAACAAAGCGCTTTACGAAAGCGCCTTTTTTCGAAGCTGTTGCGATGCCCTATGCCAAAAAAACATCTTCAGGTTGTCTTCAGCAAGTCTCGATACCATGCGGTTAGATGATCTTTAGACGAGCAAGGCGCGCTTTTCTTCTGTTTTTTCTCCTTAAGCCCTTCTTCGCACAATCGCAGACGTCGAAAGCCGTACTCCCGACCGGCACACCTCTTCCCGTCAGAATCGAAAAACATCTTCCCCTGCGCGTCGGACAACCTATTCGCGCGCAACTTATCTATCCCGTCTACTCCGATAACACGCTCATTCTTCCCGAAAAGACTATCCTCACCGGCGCCGTCACCGAGCTGCGCTCCAATCACTCCCAGCGAATCAACGCCCGCATCAACGGCGACTTCACCCCGTATCACATCCCTGTCGTTCACTTTACCGAAGTGATCCTCGCCGACGGAACCACACTTCCTCTCTCCACCACCACCGCCACCGATGGTGCGCCCATCCTCCGCCTGGTAGCGCCTCCTCCCCACGACGGAGGCTTCGTCCGAAGACAGTGGGACTACGGTGTTCAAGCGCTCCACACCGAGATCGCCATCTTCACCGCGCCTGAAAAGGGAGACCGCCTCCTGCAGTTCTTCTACCACCAGCTTCCCTATCACCCCCAACGCATCGAAAATGGCACCGCCTGGACTGTAGAAACCGCAGAACCCCTCACCATTCCTCCCCAACCAGCTCAAGCTCCTGCGCTCACAGCTCCTGCGGGATCCACACCAAAACCTGCTGCCACAACCGATGAGAGCGGCCGCCCCACCTGGACAATCGAAGCCTACCTCGGCGACCAGTTGACCTCAGCCACTGCAAAATCGGGCCAGCCCATCCATGCAGTCGTTGCCGAGCCCGTCTACAACGCTGACCACACTATCGCCGTACCCCAGGGCGCGACCATCATCGGCGCCATCACCCAGGCCAAACCTGCCCGTTCCTTTGCACGCTCCGGAACCCTTGGCTTCGACTTCAAACAGATCGTCCTGCCCGACGGCCGCACTCAAAACGTTCAGACCGCCATCACCGGAGCCGACGCCGCCGCCGGTCTCGCCATGGACTCCGAAGGCAAGGTCAAACCCAAGCCTCAGGATAAGATCATCGTCCCGCTCGTCCTCGTCCTGCTCGCAAGCCGTCCTCTCGACGAGGACCAAGCGAGACAAGCAGGCAGAAACTTTGTCGGCGCCAACGGCTTCGGCCTCGTCGGCAATATCATCGGCCTCGCCGGAGGCTCATCCAAAGTGGCCGCCGGCATTGGATACTATGGCGCAGCCACATCTTTCTACCGCCGCTGGATCGCACGCGGACGCGAAGTCACCTTCGCCAAGGACACCCGCCTCGTCCTTCAAACCACACCTCGCAGCACCGCCGTCCTCAAGCCAGAACCCCGCTAAGCCGTGTCTTTTTCGGCCGCGAACGTGACCTCACCCGCATTTCACTTTGCCGAAACGACTCCTCCATTTACGCTCTTCTAAATGTTCAGTCGAGTTCTTTTACAAACAGCAACCCTCCTGTGCCTCACCTCCGCTGCCTTCGCCCAGTACACCATCAAGAAGATCGTCTTCGACGGCACCACTCCGTACGCCCAAGCCGATCTTGAAGCCGCCTCTGGACTCAAGTCCGGCGACCACCTCACCCAGGACACCATGCAGCAGGCAGCCCAGCGACTCATCGACACCGGCGCCTTCGGCGATCTTCAGGTCACACTCGACGGCCCCATCAAGGCGGTGAGCGTCGTATTCAAAGTGAAGCCCGCAGATCCTGAGCGGATGCTCGCTGTCGGCTTCGAAAACTTCATCTGGTGGCAACCCGAGGAACTCAGCGCAGAAGTCCACCGCCGCGTACCCCTCTTCAACGGATCACTCCCTGAAGCCGGCTCTCTTCAGCAGGCTGTGCAGGATGCCCTGCAGCAAATGCTCACCGATAAGCAGGTAGCCGCCAAACTCTCCGCGAAGATTTACGACGCTGCGCCCGGCAGCCCCACCCGAAGCATCGAATACCGCATCGAGTCGCCCGACATCCAGCTTCATTCCTTAAAACTGGAAGGCGTCTCAGCAGACCACACCGCCGAAATCGCCAAGATTACCTCCTCCCTCGCCGGAAGCCGTTACACCGAAAGCCTCGGCGGATCGAGCATCACCGGTCGCATCCTCGCCGTCTATCGCAACTCCGGCTTCCTCGACGCTTCGCTCGACAATCTCAACCGCGCCATCAGCACGCCTGCGCCGGGCCGCGTCGACGTGGATCTCACAGCCACCATCAAGCCCGGCGAACCCTACCATGTGGCTCAAATAGACTGGGCTGGAGCGCCCTTCTTCACTTCCAAAGATTTCAGCGAAGCCAACAAACTTCATTCAGGCGATCTCGCCTCCCAACAGGCGCTCCGCGCTTCGCTGGCGATCATCGACACTGCCTACCGCCGACAGGGATACATGGATGTCAGCGTAGACGCCACCCCTCAATTCGACACCACCGCTCATCGGGTGACCTACACCGTTGGAGTCATATCCGGCGAACAGTACCACCTTCGTGAGGTCCAAACCGCCGGTCTCGCTCCCGAAAGTCGCGCCACCTTCGACGCCGCCTGGAAGCTTCATCCTGGCGATCTCTACGATGCCACTTACGTCGAAACCTTCCTAAAGGCCAACATCGCCCAACCCTACCTTCAGCCTTACTCCGTCACCTACAGAATCGTACGCGACCCCGACACTCACCTCGTCACAGTCATCTTCGTCTTCGCTCACCATTCAAGGTGAACTTCGTTACTCCCACTCAATCGTCCCTGGCGGCTTCGACGTAATGTCATACACCACCCGATTGATACCCCGCACCTCGCTCACAATCCTGCTCGAGATCGTTCGCAGAACCTCATACGGCAGCGGAGCCCAGTCTGCTGTCATGCCGTCTTCGCTCTCAACCGCGCGCACAGCACACGTATTCGCATACGTTCGCTGGTCTCCCATCACACCCACACTCTTCACCGGCAGCAGCACAGCAAAGCTCTGCCAGACCTTCCGGTATAGCCCAGCCTTCTTGATCTCATCGACAACGATCTGGTCTGCTTCCTGCAGGATCTTCACCCGCTCCGCCGTCACCTCACCAAGAATCCGCACCGCAAGTCCCGGCCCCGGAAACGGCTGCCTCTCCAGAATCTCTTCCGGCATCCCCAGGTCGCGCCCAATACGCCGCACCTCGTCCTTGAACAGATCGCGCAACGGCTCAATCAGTTTCAGCTTCATATCCTCAGGCAATCCGCCCACATTGTGATGGCTCTTGATCGTATGCGACGGTCCATGCACGCTCGACGACTCGATCACATCCGGATACAGCGTACCCTGCACCAGCCACGCTACTTCCTCACCCTCGCTCTTTTCTGCCTGAAATATCTTCGCCGCTTCATCGTCAAACACCGCGATGAACTCGTTCCCAATTACCTTTCGCTTCTGCTCCGGATCGGTTACACCAGCCAACTTCGTCAAAAACCGTTCACTCGCATCCACCGCGACGACGTTGAGCCCAAGCCCCTCGCGCATCGTCTTCTGCACCTTGGCAAACTCCTCCTTGCGCAGCACACCGTTATTCACAAAGATGCACGTCAGCCGATCCCCAATCGCCTTTGCCACCAGCACCGCGGCAACTGACGAATCCACACCACCACTCAGCCCGCAGATCGCATGGCCGTCGCCCACCTGCGCCTGCACGCGCTCCACCGTCGCCTGAATGAAATGTTCCGGCGTCCAATCCTGTTTCGCGCCGCAGATATCCAGACAGAAATTCTTCAGTAGCGCCATGCCCTGCGGTGTATGCGCCACCTCGGGATGAAACTGCACCGCCCAAATCCGCCGAGCCTCATCTGCGATCCCAGCCACCGCATTTGACGTCTTAGCCGTCAGCACAAACCCTTCAGGCAGCGCCTTCGCCTCATCCCCATGCGACATCCAAACATTCATCGTCTCTGGAAGCCCGCGAAACAGAGGCGTCTCGCTCACCACGCTCACCTGCGCATGGCCATACTCCCGCGCTGGAGCCGACTCCACCTTGCCGCCAAGATGATGCACGACAAACTGCAGCCCATAGCAAATCCCCAGTACAGGCGCACCCAGCGCAAGAACCGCCGGATCTGCCGCCGGAGCATCCGCATCATACACAGAGCAAGGCCCACCCGAAAGAATCACGCCCTTCGGCTTAAGCGCCTTCACCTGGTCCAGCGGAACCGTACAAGGCAGCACAACAGAAAAAACATTAAACTCACGAATACGCCGAGCGATCAGCTGCGTATACTGCGATCCAAAATCCAGAATGACGATCGTTGAAGTGTCCACACATCCAGTGTAAATGCGAGTGTGGCAACCGCCGACTCCTGGCTAACTCGGATCTTTCTGACGGGTGCTCTGCACCCCGGTTACGATCCCAATACCCGCCAGAATGATCACACCGGCCACAATGTACGCCTGCGGTATGTGCATAAGATGGGCTAGATAACCCAGACCGATGATCAAAATCAGATATCCAACCGCATAGATTGCAAATGACATTTTCGTTCTCCCGGCGAGAATAGAAGCGCCTGTATCTGTCAGATGCAGAATCCGCATCTACCCGGCAGACAAATTTTCATTTTCCTCATAAGCCCGCCAAAGCTCCAGATAAGCAACAAGCCTCGCTACATGAAAGAAATCCGAAGCCACCAGATAAAGCACCGTCACCCCAAGCCACCACCACATCAAAAACTCCGGTGTCGTCACGTTCTCAAACGGCAGCGGAGTCGCCGAAAACACCATCGCCAGCACGATCAGCGCAATCTTGACGATCCCCATCACCAGATTGATCTCCACCAGCTTTCCCTTCAGCGGTCCCAGCCGAAATGCCGCCGCCAGACTCCCTCCCACACCTAAACCTCTCAGCATCGCCAGTAACGGAGCCACGCTCAGCACCCAACTCACTACCGCCCATAGCGTAAACAATCCCAGCGTAGCCACAATCACCAGCGCGAAGTAGCCCACCAGGTTCGGCTCTCCCCCCACGCTCAGCGGCCCCAGAATCGTCACCCGTCCCACCCACTGCACGCACAGAAACCACACCACAAAGCTTCCGCCCAACGCCACCATTCGCAAAGCCTGCAGGATCATCAACGTCATCGGCCGGGCATGCAGTCTGTTATCCGCCCGCCGCAGTACCACTGTCCTACCCAGCGATGACACCACCACCCAGCCCGCCAGCAACAGCGGCACCAGCCATATCGCCACCTGCCAGACCGGCGACAGTAGCACCGACAGCGCCTGCGCCACCGTCTCCGCCGCACCCATCGGATCTACCACTGTCATCCGCTGCAGCGCTGCAATATCCACCGGCGTAGCATTCAAAATCTTTACCGCTTCATGCCACAACAGCAGCAGCGCCGGAATCCCGTACAGCCAACGCCACATCACCTCCAGCGCTGTCAGCGATGGCCGCCTCCCACACTCCGATAGCGTATGAACAAACGACTGCGTCCCCCGCACCGTACCGGCAGCAACAACAACTCCGTCTTCCCGCACTCGCTCCACTACTTCACCACAAGATTCACAAGCTTGCCCGGCACCACAATCGTCTTCACAATCGTCTTGCCTTCAATCCGGGCCTTCACCCTCTCATCCGCAAGCGCCGCTGCCTTCACGGTCGCTTCATCGCTGCCTGCCGGGACCCTCACCACATTCACCAGCTTTCCATTCACCTGCACCGGGATCTCCATCTCGTTCTCCCGCGCAAGTTCTTCATCGGCCACCGGCCAGGCCGTGCGAAACACCACACCCTCGCCGCCAATCTGCTCCCACATCTCCGCCGCAAAGAACGGAGCAAACGGAGCAAGCATCAGTATCAGGTTGCGAAACACTTCAGCTACAGCCGCCGCCGAAACCTCGCCCGCATCCATCGCCGTCTCTGCCGCCACAAGCTCATTGATCAGCGTCATGATCGCAGCAATCGACGTATTGAAGTGCCATCGTCCACTGAAGTCCTGCGTTATCTTTGCAATCGTCTGATGCAGCTTCCGCAGCAACCCCTGCTCCGCAGCCGACCTCTCGTCTTTGCGCGAATCGCCTCCCGCCGTGCGCGCAGCACCGTACTTTGTCACCAGCCGATGCACCCTCCCCAAAAACCTGCTGATGCCCGCAACTCCCTCTTCCTGCCATTCAAGGTCACGATCCGGTGGCGCCGCAAACAGCGCATACATTCGCGTAGCGTCCGCGCCATACCGCGCAATCATGTCGTCAGGCGAAACCACATTGCCCTTCGACTTCGACATCTTCGCTCCATCTTTGATCACCATACCCTGCGTAAACAACCGCTCCGCAGGCTCATCGTTGTTGATCAATCCAAGGTCGCGCATCACCTTCGTCCAGAACCGCGAATAAATCAAATGCAGAATCGCATGTTCCACACCGCCAATGTACTGGTCAATCGGAAACCAATAATTCGCTTTCTCCGAGTCAAACGGAGCCAAATTATTCTTTGCATCCGTGTACCGATAGAAGTACCAGCTCGAGTCGACGAACGTATCCATCGTGTCTGTCTCCCGTCGCGCCGGGCCACCGCAAACCGGACAAGTCGTATTCACAAACGAGTCTACCCTTCCTAGAGGAGATCCCCCCTGCTGCGTAATCTCCACCTGCGGAGGCAATACGACAGGCAGAGCGCTCTCCGGCAGCGCCACCACGCCACCCGGTTCCACCCCCGCGTGCCCATTCACGCAATAGACCATCGGTATCGGCGTCCCCCAATACCGCTGACGGCTCACACCCCAGTCCTTCAACCTATATGTAACCGTAGCCGTACCAAATACCTTCAACTGCGCAAACGCAGCCATCTTTTGTTGCGCCTCGACGCATCCCAGTCCAGTCCACTCACCTGAGCCAACCAGCACAGCATCCTCTTCCGCCGTATACGGCAGCGCAGGCTCTTCCTCTCCAGCCTTAGGCGCGATCACACGCCGCACCTCCAACCCATACTTCTGTGCAAACTCAAAATCCCGCTCATCGTGTGCGGGCACGCTCATAATCGCGCCCGTCCCATAGTCCGCAAGAATGTAGTTCCCCACCCAGATCGGTACAAGCTCGCCGTTAAACGGATTCACTGCAAACCGCCCCGTATCCACGCCATGCTTCTCAATGGCGCCCACATCCCCCGCCTCACGAGCCTTCTGCTGCTCCGCCAACAACGCATCAATCTTCGCCGCCAGCCCGGCATCCTCGGCCGCAAAAGCCTTCGCCACCGCATGCTCCGGAGCCAACTGCACCGAAGTCGCCCCGAAGATCGTATCCACCCGCGTCGTAAACACCGTAATCGTGTTCTGGGTCTTGCCTTCTCTTCCCTCTTCCCTCTTCCCTCTTCCCTCTTCAACAGCAAAGTCGACCAAAGCACCCTCACTCCGGCCAATCCAGTTCCGCTGCATCGTCCGGACCTTCTCCGGCCACCCCTCCAGCTTCTCCAGCCCATCCAGCAACTCATCCGAGTACTTCGTAATTCGCAAGAACCACTGCGTTAGATCCCGCTGTTCAACAATCGTGTCCTCATGCCGCCAGCATCGCCCATTGACAACCTGCTCATTGGCCAGCACTGTCTGGCAATCCGGACACCAGTTCACCTTGCTCTTCTTCCGGTAGGCCAGCCCGGCCTCAAACATCTTCACAAAAAACCACTGGTTCCACCGGTAGTAATCCGGCAAACAAGTCGTAACTTCAGTAGCCCAGTCGTAGCTCAATCCCATGCGCTGCATCTGCGTCCGCATCGCCGCAATGTTCGACAGAGTCCACTCCCGCGGAGGCGTATTGTTCTTCAACGCCGCATTTTCAGCCGGCAATCCAAACGCATCCCAACCCATCGGGTGCAGTACGTTATAACCACGCATCCACATATGCCGAGCCAGCGCATCGCCAATCGCATAGTTCCGCACATGTCCCATGTGCAACTGCCCACTCGGATACGGCAGCATCTCCAGGCAGTAGTACTTCGGCTTACCCGAATCATGCCCTTCCGCCGCATACAGCGAAGCATCCGCGTCCCACCGCGCCTGCCACTTCGGCTCAATCTCAGCGGGGCTATATCGCTGCTGTTGGTTCCCGGTATTGTCGTTCATATCTGCGGTTTTCCCGCCATTTTCACGCAAAGTTGTATCGGACATATTACTTCGATTGTACCTGCCGGATTCCCGCCCCGAATGCCTCGCTTGCATTGCACCTCTCAAATCTCTATACCTAATTCGCATCAGTAAGCGCATATCAATTCAACGGAATCGAGATTCCAGACGTGGACAAAAGACAATTCCTCAAAACCTCCGGCGCGCTCGTCACCGGCACCCTGCTCTCCCGTTACGTCCACGCCGAGCCGCAATCTCCCACGCCGCGCACCAACTGGGCCGGAAACTACACCTTCCGCACCAATAATCTCCACCAGCCCGCAACCGTTGAAGAGGTCCAGCAAGTCGTCAAAAACTGCACCAAACTCCGTGCCCTTGGCGCCCGCCACTCTTTCAACGGCATCGCCGACAGCACCGAAAATCAGATCTCTCTCAAGCAACTCAACCAAATAGCTCTCGACCCGAAATCCCGAACCGTCACCGTCGGCTCCGGCGTAACCTACGGCCAGCTGGCGCCCTACATTGACTCCCGCGGCTTCGCCGTCCACAATCTCGCCTCGCTCCCCCACGTCTCCGTCGTCGGAGCCTGCGCCACCGCCACCCACGGCTCCGGCAGCAACAACGGCAACCTCTCCACCGCCGTCTCCGCCATCGAGTTCGTCGCCGCCGACGGCAGCATCCGCCGCCTCTCTCGCGCCAAAGACGGCGAACAGTTTCTCGGCGCCATCGTCAATCTCGGAGCCCTCGGCGTCGCCACCCGCATCACCCTCGACGTCCAGCCCACCTTCCAGGTCGCCCAATCCGTCTACGAAAACCTCTCCATCTCGCAGCTCGAACATCACCTCGACGAGATCTTCCTCAGTGGCTACAGCGTCAGTCTCTTCACCGACTGGCAAAACCACCGCATCACCCAGGTCTGGATCAAACGCCGCCTCGACCCCGGCGCACCCACGACCTTCGCCCCCGAGTTCTTCGGAGCCAAGCTAGCCACCCAAAAACTTCACCCTCTCGCCGGACACTCCGCCGAAAACTGTACCGATCAGCTCGGCATTCCCGGCCCCTGGTACGAGCGCCTCCCCCACTTCAAAATGAACTTTACGCCCAGCAGCGGAGCCGAACTCCAGACCGAATACTTCGTCCCCCGCGACCACGCCTACCAGGCCATCCTCGCCGTCGAACAGCTCCGCGACCACATCACACCCCACCTCTTCATCACCGAGCTCCGCACTATCGCCGCCGACAATCTCTGGACCAGCATGGCCTACCAGCGACCCTCCATGGCCATCCACTTCACCTGGAAGCCCGAGTGGCCCGAGGTACAGAAAGTCCTTCCCCTGATTGAAGAAAAGCTAGCCCCCTTCAGCGCGCGTCCCCACTGGGCAAAACTCTTCACCACCCCACCTTCAACCCTGCAGCATCTCTACCCAAAGATGCCCGCCTATCAGGCCCTGCTCAAGCAGTACGACCCTCAAGGCAAATTCCGCAACCAATTCATCGATACCAATATCTTCGGCAGTTAACCGCTGCCATCACTTAACCTCTGTCGAGGGGATAGCCTTCACACCCTGTTCCTCCAAGCCATAGCCGGCAGGAGCGGCAAATAACGCAGGGTCCGGTTCGCCTTGATTCAACTCCACAACTTCAACTTTATTTTGCCCTGATCTCGGATCGTCGTAGATCCTGAGCACGATTAAATGCAAGTCCCTTGCAGTCCAGGTCTCCTCGACAGTCACAAGCGGAAGATCATTTCCCTCCTCGCCAGCCGGAATCGTCCGCGTCGTTCGAGTCCCATCAGCCATCACACCCACAATAATCTTGCTCCCAAGATTCTCGCTGTGAACTTCTGTATGCGATTGCGGACGCATCTGCGCCACTTGCTGCCGCTGGACCTTCTCCGCCGGAGACAGAGGAACCGGCTCCGGTCGATGGACGATTCGAACAACCTTCGGCGACAAGTCGTTCGCCTGCCAGGAAAGTGATGTCTTACTCTCAGGATCGTCCACTGTGATACGGATTATCGACTGAAGTTGACCATCTGGCCCATAGGTACAACCCGCCGACATCTGCGACATCGTCCGCCCCGCCGAATCACGTGCCTGATGTGTCGTGGCCGCACCATGAATCGCATTACCATCCGCAAGCCTCTGATCGCGTGTCGCCTTTACGGTCGCGCTGTATGGGGCACCCTTTAGATTCTGTTCCCCATACAATACCGCGCCGACGCTTCCCATCCCCTTGCACGTAGCCGTGACCTGAGCTCCTGCAGCCATCCCCAAAAGCGTCGAAACTACTACAGCCACGCCTCCTACAAAACGAAAGGTTATCGTCGGCATCATGTCCCTCGCATAAATTCCAGGATGCTGAAGTGCCGTCAAGAATACCAAGCAGCAATCACACCCAGCAAATCAATCCCCCACATCCTCCAGTGAGCCTTCGCCAACGTCGAATCCATCTCCGGAAGGCGGAGAATTTCATCTTTCATAATCAAACGACACAACCCTCGCTCTTACATGCGATCACTTGTTTTTTTATTTGACTATCTAACCGGTTAGATAGTATAAAAATCGCCAACGATGAAAGGAGCCGCAGATCTATGCGCGACGTCGCCATCAAAGCCGTCCTTGCAAATCCCATCACCCACCAAATTGGCGGCCATCTCGCGTTCGATTTTTGCAACACGGCAGGCGAGCACCTTGCCGACAAACCCGATGAGATGTTCCCTGACTGGGAATCCTTTATCCGGTGGGCAGCTCAGGTGGGCTTGGTCACGCCTGAAACCTACTTCGAACTGCTTCGCCACCCCTCACCGATCGGTAAGATCGTGCAGCTTCGCGAAGCGATCTACCGCGTCGGACTCGCAATTGCCCGCGGCGACCGCATACCCCAATCCGATCTTCTTGCAATTCGCGCACAGGCGAACGCGGCAAAGCCGACTGTCGTCAACGGTCGCGATGGTCTGCGCTGGCAGCCTGATCCGTCACGTGCCTCCGCGCAATTACGCTCCATTCTCGCCACCGAGGCACTCTCTCTCTTCTGTTCGCCCCGGTCTGCACGCATAGGCATCTGCGAAGGCGGACAGTGTGGATGGCTCTTCCTCGATGAAAGCCGCGGAAAACGCAGGCGTTGGTGCGACATGAACGACTGCGGCAACAGGGCAAAAGCGCGTCGCTACTACCAGCAACAACACCAAAAGAAATGAACTCCAAAGCCACCATGAAAGGAAGGAAGATCATGAAACGATTCGTTTCCATACTCGCAGCGAGCCTCTTATTCACTTACACGGCAGCGTCACAAGATACCTCGGCAACCGAGAAGAAGATCGCCGACTTGGAAGCCGCCCTGGGACAAGCCATGATCCACAGGGACGTCGCATCGCTATCCACTCTCGTTGCAGACGACTGGACGATACAAAACGACAGCGGCGCCATGGGCACAAAAGATGGGTTCATCAACGATGTAAAATCCGGGACGCTCGTCGTCAACAGCTTCAAGCTCCACGACCTCCACATCCGTGTCCTCGGCAACGTCGCCTTTGTGCAGGGCTTTGACGACGAAGAGAGTTCCTACAATGGAAAATCCAGCAACGGAACCTATAACTGGCTCGATGTCTGGGTAAACCGCGACGGATGCTGGGTCTCTGTCGCTACTCAACTGACTAAAGTCGCAACCAAACAATCATAGCGATACAGCGCTTGGTTTCTACAACCCGACACTTCACCCTGGCGTAAGCAACTCAGCTCAAAGCGATTGAATCCGGCGTCTGCACAATCGCTCCGTTGATTGCAGCCAGTTCCTTGGTTACCCGTCTAATCTCATATTCAGGAATGCCGCCCTGCCGAAGAATCGCCAGGGCGGTATCCAGATTTGGAAACTCATGAGGATCTCGGATACTGCTCCCTTCATGCGTAGAAATATAAGTTGTCTCCCCTGCCGAGTTGCGATAAATCCTATAGCGGGTCACGTTGAGTTCTCCTTTACGTGCAGGTACTCTCAGCGGATTTCTGACAGCAATCCGTAGTAACCCTATCGGCAGTAACACCATCGACATGAGAGCCGCACAGGAAAAACTGAAAACTTCTTGCCTCAGCTATACCTCGCCACCAGCTCCGCCGCCATCGCCTCGTCTTCAAGATACGAAAAAACGGGCGCCGCCACAGGAGCCTGCGTTCCCTTCTCCGGCTCAAGCTCCCCTACACCAATCGTCGCCACCGCCGCAGCCGGACTCGCGATCCATCGTTCCACATACCGGCTCGCATGCGCACGCCCGCAAAAATGCCGCGTCCGCCGGATCATCTTTTCATCCCATTTCGGCAATACCACCAGGCTGCCATTTCTCTCGTACAACATCACCCAGTGGTTCGCAAACGATTTCTGCATGTCGCACTCTTCGCACTTGCAGGTCTGAATCAGAGACATGGATTTGCCCTTTCGCCCGACTCTCCGCGCTATCACAACGCGCAGCCGCGGAATGTCCGCTGCTCCCTTTATCGACGAATCCCGCCATTTCTATAATCGACAGTGCCTGCCGCGCCGTCATACCTTTCATCCGGCAGCTAAAGTCCTTAGTACCCCAACATTCCTCGCCTCATCACCAGGCGAATCCACTGGCGTCTCTGCGATAAACGCCGCATGCGCAAACCGCTCATCATGCAGCAGCCTCCTAAACGCCTCCGCCCCTATCGTTCCTTCGCCGATATGTTCATGCCGGTCCAGCTTCGATCCCATCGCCGCCTTCGCATCATTGCAGTGCCACACCTTCACCGCATCGAACCCCACCGTCGACTCCACCAGCTTCATCGTCTCGATATACCCATCTGTCGTCACCATGTCATATCCCGCCACATGCACATGGCACGTATCCAGACACACCGCCACCGGTGCGCAAGCCTTCAAACACTCCACCAGCTCCGCCACCTGTTCCAGCTTCCCACCCAATGAGAACTCCGCCCCCGCCGTATTCTCAATCAGTATCTTGAAGTCCGTCCCACTGAAATCAATCCCATCAATCGCCCGTTCAATCGACTGCGCCGCCAGAGTCAACCCCTCCTCACGCGTCAGCCCCTTCCAGCTCCCCGGATGCAACACCAGAAACTCCGCTCCCAACGCCAGCGCTCGTTCCACCTCGCCACGAAACGCCGTCGTCGAGTTCTCTCGTACGCTCTCCGTCTGGCTGCAAAGATTGATCAGATAGCTCGCATGAATCGACACCGGTCCGACATCATGCTTCGCCCGCAGCTCCTTCATCTTCGCCGCATCCGCAGCCTTCACCGGCGAAGCCTTCCACATCCGCGGACTCGCCGAAAATATCTGGAACGTATTCGCTCCCGTCTCTACCGCACGCCCCACCGCAGTCCAAGCCCCGCCACCCGTCCCGACATGCACGCCAATTCTCTTCTTCGCCAAAGCAACCATCCTCCAAGCCTACCGCACCAATCCCCGAATATGCATCACCGCCCGGCTTACGCTCCTTTATGAAATTTCACCGTTGAATCTTTACTTGACCCATCCCTAGCCGCAAGAAATACTGATGCACGAAACAGTTCACGAGGATTCTCCCCTAATGCGTAACCTTCTGCCAACCGGAATCATTACTGCAGCGCTCTTGATATCTACCACCTTCGCCCAAACGACTACTCCGGCGAACAAAGAGATCCTCTCAAACGGTGGCGTTCTCCACACGCTGCTCGCTGCGCCGGTCGTCGGCCAGCCATACTCAGCCACCCAGGTCACCAGAAACAAGCGACAACTGGCCGACGGCACCAACATAACCCACAATGGACATCACTTCGTAGCCCGCGACTCCTCCGGCCGCGTCCGCGTCGAAAGACGGATGGCCGAAACCGCTGAAGGCGAAACGATTCTCGTCTTCGTCAGCGATCCCGAAGCCCACACCATCACCACCTGGGCCACCGGCCCCCACGTCGGCAAGCTCGCCTCTGTCATAAAGATCCCGTCTGAAAAATCCACCGCAGCAAAACCGGCTCCCGCCAAAGTCGCCCACAACAGTGGTCTCCAGCCCATCATCACCACCGAAGATCTCGGCAACGATACACTTCAGGGTGTCCCCGTCACTGCGGTCAAAACCACGACCATCGTACCCGCCGGCCGCTCCGGCAACGACGCACCCATCACCAAAACCGTCGAAGTATGGACCTCGCCCGACATGAAGCTGGTCATGAAGGAGCAATGGGAAGATCCTCGCTCCGGCGAGCGCACTATCTCTCTTGAAAAATTCTCGCGAGCCGAACCCGACGCCGCTCTCTTCCATCCACCAGCCGGTTACACCTTCAAAGACCTCAAACAAACGCTGCAAGAGCTCCAGGAAAAACTGGACGCCACTCAAAACTGACCGGCAACAAAGCCAAGAGTAAACTCACCCTAGCAATCAGAAGGGAAGATCAACTATGCCCGCACTCCAGAGTTACAAAAACCACGGACGCATGGACCCACCCATACATTTCTTCGTCTTCCCCGTCCTCATTATCAACTTCTTCGTCACCATCTTTATTGCTATCCAACATTGGTCTCATCATCGCAGCCTTCACCTCTGGTGGATCGTCGTCTCGGCCGCCCTTCTCATCCTGGCCTTCAAAACTCGTGTAAACGATCTCAAGGTCCAGGACCGCGTCATCCGCCTCGAAGAGACACTTCGTCTCGCTTCTCTACTGTCCCCCGCCGATCTCGCCCAGATCCAGGAACTCGATACCAGACAGATCATCGCCCTCCGCTTCGCCTCCGACGCTGAGCTTCCCGCTCTCGTCCACAAAACCCTCACCCAGGGCTTAGAACCCAAAGCTATCAAGCAGAACATCATCAACTGGCGCGCCGACAACCACCGCGTCTAACCGCACAAACTGCCATTCGTTTTGCTTCTGCAGTTGAGTCTGCTTGTTTTCAGATGAAACCGCAATTGCTTTTGTGGCTGTTCTCAGTTGCAGCTGCAGTTGTTTTTGCTTTTGCTTTTTGTTCTTGCCTTTGCAGTTGTTCTTGCTTGTCATTCTGAGCGCAGCGAAAAACCCCCGCATTTTGTTCCAGGCACCCGATCTCCGTCGCAGAAATCATTTCGACGAAGCAACCACTTTCATCCTAAAAACTTGAACTCGGCCGCAGCCGAGTTCAAGCATAACCAAACTCACTCAATACCCAACCGAGAACGAAGCCTTCCGATGCGCCGGCTTCTCCAGCTCATCCACCAGAGCAATCGCATAATCCGCAAACGAGATCTTGCTCTCGCCCTTGGCATCCGACACCAGCTCTTTCGTCCCCAACCGGAACTTTCCCGTCCGCTCGCCCGGCACAAAGTAAGCCGCAGGGCTCAGATAAGTCCAGTCGATGTCCGACGCCCGCAACACATTCAGCGCCTTCTCATGCGACGTTGCAATCGGCAGATACTCCGCAGGCAGATATCCCGACTTGATCAGCGTCGTCCCCGGAGCTACCTCCAGCAGACCAGCACCGCCAACCACGACCAGTCGCGGTACGCCCGCCTTCTTCACCGCCTCTATCTGCCGCTTCGTCACGTCGACGATCACATCCGTCTTATCCGGCGGCGGCTGATACGCCGACACTACGGCATCCGCACCCTTGATAATCGCCGCAATCTTATCCACGTCTGAAAGATCATCCGTCTTCGCCGTCACACCCGGCTTATCTTTCAACGAGTCCACATGCCGAGCCACTCCAATAACCTTGTGACCACGCGCCAGCAGCTCCTTCACAATCTCACTACCGGCATTTCCTGTTGCTCCATAAACGACGACATTCATGATCGTTTCTCCTTTTGACCAAACATCCAGCTTCTGTCCCTGTGAACCTGCATAATCCGCTAAAGATTGAGAGCAAGAACCGGGTCTTCAAACGTCGACGCGCCTACGTGAAACGTTCTTACGCCGATCGAAACGAAACCGCTCTTGCGATAAAACGCTAACGCGCGCTGATTGTCTGGATGCACGCCCAGCAGAAGGCGCTTCGCATGTTGCTGCCGGGCGCTTGAGATTGCCAGGTCCATCATGCCCCGTCCAGCGCCGCTACCGTGAAATCTGGAGAAAAGATAAATGCGTCTGAGCTCAAGATCTCCCTCTTGGGCCAACCCGTTCGGAAAATCAGGAGCCGTGAGCATCGCGTAGCCCACGGGAGCCGCACCCGGCGATACCTCGGCAAGCCATGCACGCGTCTGGGGCTGCTCGAAATACGACGAATAGGCAGCAGGAACATGGTTCTTCCGGCAATGCGCAAGGAGGGCATCACCGGGAACCAATCCTGCAAAAGCTTCAAGTAGAGTGGCAGCAGCGATAAGCGCCAGGGTCGCTGCATCGGCAGCAGTGCATTCACGTAATGCGACAGTCATTGACTCAGCATAAACCCATGCCCTGCAGTCCGAAACATCGCCTGCTTTCGCAATCAATCGTTAGTAAACGTCCCGCTGATACCGCTTCTGCTTCTTCATCGTCGCAAGATACTCCGCGGCATGCTCCAGCGTCCCATTCGACCCCTTTGCAATCACATCCAGCAGCGCCGTCTCCACGTCCTTGGCCATACGTGTAGCATCGCCGCAAACGTAGAAGGAAGCCCCACGCTCCAGCCACTGAAATAGCTCCGCCGCCTGCTCCTGCATCTTGTCCTGCACGTAGACCTTGTTGTGCTGATCGCGCGAGAAAGCCGTATCCAGCCGCTTCAGCACGCCATCCTTCACCATGCCCTGCAGCTGTTCCTTGTACAGAAAGTCCATCTTCTCCCGCTGCTCGCCGAAGAACAGCCAATTATCGCCCGGCGCACCCGTTGCCTGCCGCTCCTCAAGAAACGCACGGAACGGTGCAATCCCCGTACCCGGCCCTATCATGATCACCGGTGCCGAAGTATCCTCCGGCAGCCTGAAGTTCGCATTCGAGTGCAGGAAGATCGGCATCATCTCCCCAACGCCCGCACGATCGCCCAGATGGCCGCTCGCCACACCCTGCCGGTTGCGTCCATGCGAGTCATACCGAATCACGCGTACCGTTGTTTGCACATTATCTTGATGCTGCGCCTGGCTCGAAGCAATCGAGTACATCCGCGGCGTCAACCGCTGCAACACATTAAACAACTGCTGCGGATCCGTCACCACGCCCGGAAAATCCGTCGCCAGGTCCACAAACTCCCGACCCCAGCAATACTCCTCAGCGCGAGCCTTATTTTCCGGCCCAACCATCACCTTCAACCCCTCAACATTCGGAGCCAGCTTGGCATACTGTCCCACGCTTCCGCGCGCCAGCTTGCCAATGCCCAACCGCGTCCGCAGCGCCTCATCCAGACTAATCTCGACCTTATAGTGGTCCAACACGCGCTCATCGCCCTTGTAACCCAGAGCCTTCAGCACCTCGTCCACAGCCTCACGGCGGTTCTCCGGAATAATTCCGACCGCATCCCCGGGCGTGTACGTCATGCCCTCATCCAGCGTCAGTTCCACATGACGCGTCTCTTTCTCCGAACCCTCACCCGTCAACAGGTAGTTCACCCGGACGTAGGACATATACGGATTGTTACGCGTGTATTTTTGGGCGTGACCCGCCGCCGTCTTAGCTTCCTGCTCAATCACTTCGCTCATCCTTCTATGGTAAAACGCATCCCCACAAATTGCATACCTCGGCAGCACATCCCAATCATTGAACCAGCTTCCACGAGCTATCCGGATCGAAAGCCGTCATCCCCCGTGCCGCCTCCGTAGTCCCGTCGCCCAGGTCTTTCTGATAAACCGACTTACGCGGCCCGATGATAAATGTCATCACCCCACTCGCCTTGTACTCCGCCGGATAGGCAACAATCGCGAACCCCTCCGTCATCTTCCCATCCTTCACATAATCCTTCGCGCCTCCCGGAGCATGCGGCCCCTGCGCCTTCACTATCCGGTAGTAGTACCCATGAAACGGCGTCCGCTTTCCAGCCTGCCCACCGCCTTCACTCTCCGCCTCGGCCACCAGGCTTCCTGCGGGACTCTCTACCTCACCCTCCTTAACCTCCCAGTAAAGGCCGTCCTCCCTCCCCGGCGTACTTCGAAACCGCTGCGCATACGTCCCCGGCGGATTCCCATCATGCCCTCCAGCCGCATACTCCTTCTGCGCATCACGCAAAGCGCGGACCACCCTGATCGAATCCAGCTCATTATTCCCAATCCGCCGGTACATCAGCTCTCTCGAACCCGCCTCCGCATCGAAGTGCCACGCTCCGTTCTCCCGCACAATCGGAAACGGCAGAGGCCATGCATTTGCACCCACCGTCAGCATCACCTTATCCGCCGATTCGCGAGAAAACGCATGAGCCTCTTCGTAATGCTTCAGAAACGACACACGATCGTTCTCATCCGTCGTCGCATCCCCCGACGACAGCATATCCACTTCATTCGGCCCTAGTATCTCCTTTACCGCGGCATTGTCATTCGCCTTCACCGCCGTCACAAATGCCTTCGCCGCCTCGCGATACGTTGGAAACGTCTTTACTGCCACGTCCTGCGCCCGCAAAGCAGCCGAGCCAAACACCGCCAGCACCGCAACGATCGATCCAAACATCCACTTACGATTGCGAAGTTTCATCAGCTTCGACCTCCCCGGTTTCCGCCACCACCACCCGCACTGGCTCTACCCCGATTACTCGCCGCCCGCGTTGCTCCGGCATTGTTATTTCCGCCGAAACCACCCGGTCGTGCACCCGTCGTCTGTGGTCTTGACTGAGGCCGCTGCTGAGGTTGTGGCTGTGGCCTCGCCTGCGGTTGTCCCTGAGGCCGTTGTTGCGCCTGTGGCCTGTTGCCACCTCCCTGCTGCGGAAATCCTGCATACGGATTCCGCGCAGGCCGTGTGTTATTGGTGGGAGGACGCCCCGCTCCCGTATTCCCTGGAGGCCGACTTCCGCCTGCATTTCCCCCAGGATTGCCACCCGGAGTGCCACCAGGCCTACCCGCTCCCGGATTACCGGGCGTATTGCCTCCAGGATTCCCTCCCGGACGATTCCCCGTATTACCACCCGGCCTGTTTCCTCCAGGATTTCCAGGCGTATTCCCTCCGGGTCGATTTCCCGCATTTCCTCCAGGATTACCCCCAGCGTTTCCACCCGGACGATTCCCGCCCGTATTCCCCGGCGGCCTGTTTCCCCCGGAATTATTGCCCCCCGGAGGCCCTCCCGGTCTATTCCCTCCAGCGTTCCCACCCGGAGGCCGATTCCCTCCAGAGTTCGGAGGTCTCGTTGGCGGTCTGCTCCCTGCACCGGGACGATTGTTCGGCCCATTCGGCCTCCATCCCGACGGCGGCGGCCTCCATCCCGGCCGTTGATTCCAGTTCGAAGGCGGCCTCGAATGGATCGGCGGCCCCCACCGCGGCGGCATCGGTCGCCAGTTATTCCGCGGGCTGTGCCACCGGTTGTTCACCACCCACACATTGTTATGGACGATCATTCCGCGTCCGCCCCAACCCCATCCCCATCCACCCCAGCCCCACGGATAGCTGTTGTTGTTCAACCAGGAGCCCAGCGCAATCCCCGCTCCAAAGCTCACCATCGACGCCGCAATCACGTCCCCCGTGCTCGGCCCGCTCGTCCACACCTGCGCCGGCTGATACTGCGGTACAAACACCACTTGCGGATTCGTCGGCTGCACCACCACGACCTGCACGCTGCCCTGCTGCTGCACCGAAACCGTCTGGTACTCGTTACTGTCCAGCGCACCTCTGGCAAACGCATCCTGCCGCAACGTCTGAATCGCCGACATCACCGACTGCTGATCGTTCCGAAACACATTCCCCAGTGCGGCATAGTCATTTACATTCGTCGCCATCATCTCAATGACAGTAGGAAAGTTAACGAGTGAGACGAACGCAGGATCGAACCCATGCTGCTGTGCCGCATCCGTCAGCGCCTGTCCCTGCAGATTGCTGTTCTGATGCAACCAGTCTTCTACGTCAAGAATCTGCTGCGGATCCGTCGAAGCCGCGCTTATCTGCGCCACCAGAGCATCCGGAAACAATGCGAACGGAGCCACCAACTGCTTCAACTGATCCTGAGTGAGAGTCTGCGCATAAACCGCCCCACTCGACCAGAAACATCCCACCGAAACCAGCAGCGCGATGACAAGAACCTTGCGAAGGGACATCGAGTCACTCCTCTCAAACAGTTCAAAACAGACATCCGGAACCAAGCTCTCCTTCGTCGACAACCGGCATAGTCAACGAACTCGAGCAAGCAGGCCACTTAGGCTCGGCAATTATAAGCCCATCTACTGCAATCCCTACAAGGGAACCGATACACATTCAAGGACACTTTCTCCCAATCGAAGTTGCTTCCGCCCAAAAGAAAGTAGCTTCGCCTACAAGCCTGAAGCACTACACGCCAATTTGCCGTTGCCTGTCTCGGCGCTCTGTCATCGCCTTCCTCCCTCACCAACGTCGTCTCTGGCATCCTGTCGTCACTTTCCTGTCCCCCGGTTTTCTGCCCCGCCAATATCATCTCGACCGAAGGCGGCAAAGCCCCGCAGCAGAGAGAATCCCTGTATTCGCCTTTGCCTTTGCCGTTGCAGTTGCCCTTGTCCTCCTCAACCAGCCACAAAAGATCGGGTGCCCCATTCATCGCGGTCTCATCGCGAATGAGTGGGAATGTAAAACTTCCCCAGCCATCGCCCGCCTTTGCTCTTGCCTTTGTCTCTCTTGTTTGTGCATCCCGAAGGGATATCCTGCTTCTTTTTATCCACCCCAACTACAAACATCTCGACCGAAGGCGGCAAAGCCCCAGCAGCAAAGAAATCCCTGTATTCCACCTTTGCCCTTGTCCTCCTCCTCAACCAGCCACAAAAGATCGGGTGCCCCATTCATCGCGGTCTCATCGCGATGGGTGGGAATGTATTCCTCTTCCTACCACCTCTTGCCTTGTCCTTGTCCTTGTCCTTGCCGTTGCTTTTGCTTTTGTCGTTGCCTTCGCCTTTGCCTAACTCTAGCTCCCGCCAAACCACACCATCCCGACCATCGTTCTCGCCAACCACCAAACGTCATCACGACCATCGGTCCGCCCCCACTACACTAGGCATCACAATCATCAGTACCGCCCCACCAAACCACGTCATCTCGACCGAAGGCGGCGAAGCCGCCGCAGTGGAGAGATCCCTGTATTTTGCTTTTATCGCACCTACATCACCCTTTGAACCGCGCAAAGCAAGATGTATTAAACCATTCTTATCAATTATTTACAAAATAAACCCCCAACATTCCCAGCAAAATCACTTGTCAAGCGCCAAAACAACCTAAATCAATCCCCTTCAACAACATAACCATTGCAAAACAGTTCCATTCAATTCTTTACAATTGAAATAGAGAAAAAAAGCCCCGGTTTAAAACCGGGGCTTTCCCATTCACCCTAACTCCTTTAGATAGACTATTTTGCCCGTAACCAATTTAGAATGACTATTTTACGAACCTTATTCCTGCTATATAAAAGATTTAAAAGCACTTATCCTGGACAACCCCCGGGGGGTACCCCATAGCCGACCAAGCGTAAACTGTAGCCACATCCATAATGAGGCTGCAACCCTTCATGTCGAACCCGAGCACCCCCGAATCCAACATCGTTCCGGAATCCACCGAGTCCCCCAACGAGTCCTTCGATAAGATCTTCGCCGAGTACGAACAAGCTCACCCCCGACACACCGGCGAGGGCAACAAGCAAATTGAAGGCACCGTAGTCGCTGTCTCCACCGATTCTGTCTTCATCGACATCGGCTACAAAACCGAAGGTGTCCTTCCCCTCGAGCCCTTCCAGACCGCCAACGAAACTGTGCAGCCCGGCGACAAGCTCTTCGTCTCCTCCAAAGGCCGCAACCCCGAAGGCTACTACGACCTCTCCCGCATCAAGGTCGCGCAGCCCAAGGACTGGTCAGCCCTCGAACAAGCCTTCGCCGACAAAGCCACCATCGCTGGCACTGTCACTGCAGTCGTCAAAGGCGGCCTCACCGTCGACATCGGCGTCCGCGCCTTCATGCCCGGCTCGCGCAGCGGAGCTCGCGACGCCGCCGACCTCGAAAAGCTTGTAGGCCAGGAGATCCGCTGCCGCATCATCAAGCTCGAAACCGAAGACGAAGATGTTGTCGTCGACCGCCGCGCCGTCCTCGAAGAAGAAGACCGCTCCAACAAAGAGCGCCGCTACGCCGAGCTCAAGGAAGGCGACATCGTCTCCGGCACCGTCCGCACCCTCGCCGACTACGGCGCCTTCGTCGACATCGGCGGCGCCGACGGCCTCCTCCACATCAGCGACATCGGCTGGCACCGCGTCACCAAACCTTCCGATATCCTCACCGTCGGCCAGCAGATCGAAGCCAAAATCCTCAAGGTGGACCCCGATACACGCCGCATCTCCCTCGGCATGAAGCAGCTCCAGCCTCACCCTTGGGACGCCGTTCCAGAAAAGTACAAAGCTGGCGAGCGCATCCGTGGCACCATCACCCGAACCACAGACTTCGGCGCCTTCGTCGAACTCGAGCCCGGAATCGAAGGCATGATTCACCTCTCAGAGATGTCCTGGGCCAGGAAAGTCCGCAAGCCCAGCGACCTCCTCAAGCCCGGCGAAACCGTAGACGCCATCATCCTCGGCATCAACCTTACCGAGCGCCGCATCGCCCTCGGCCTCAAGCAAGCCCTCGGCGATCCATGGGCCGAAATCTCCAACAAAATTACCGTAGGCTCCGTAGTCGAAGGTCCCATCACCAGCTTCACCAAGTTCGGAGCCTTCGTTCAGGTAGCAGAAGGCATCGAAGGCATGATCCACGTCAGCGAGATCAGCGCCGAAAAGCGCATCGAACGCCCACAGGACGTCCTTCGCCTTGGCCAGCAAGTCACAGTAAAAGTCCTCGAAGTCGATAAAGAAAAACGCCAGCTCCGCCTGAGCATCAAGCAGATGGTCCCCACCGGCCTCGACGACTTCCTGACCGAACACAAGGAAGGCGACCTCATCACAGGAAGACTCACAGAAGTCTCCGGCGACAACGCCACCGTCGAACTAGGCGAAGGCATCCGGGCAAAGTGCCGCATAACCGTGCAGCCCGCCGCCGAGCAACAAACGACCGCCAGCCCCACACTCGACCTCTCCGACCTGAGCTCTATGCTCAAGGCCCGCTGGAAGAACGGCCCCGTAACCGAAACCAAACCCGAAGCCACCCGAGCCGGCCAAATCCGCAGCTTCAAAATCACAAAGCTAGATCAAGAAACCAAAACAATCGAACTCCAGCTATCCTGACGTCATCACTCTTCGGATAGACAAGCAAGATAGCAACATTGCCTTTGCCGTTGCATTTCTTGCTTGTCATCCCCGAAGGGGATCTGCTGTTGCACTTGCGGTTCTTTACATGCCATTCCGCCGCGAAGCTGAGGAACTCGGTCGCTGCTCATAACCATCTGAGCCAGGTTGAAGTTCACTTCGTAGAACCGTTCGACTAAGCCTGCCAACGCGACACAACAGCCGCATCCGTCACCACTGGCACGTTGTTAGCTGTAACGAACCTCTCCTCCCGCGTACGCAGCTCTCGCGGCAAAACCCGGCCAGCCTCTGGATCACGCACAACAATGATCCACGCATCGCGAACATTTCGAATACAGGAGATCACTTCCTGAAACTGCTCTACCGATTCAAAATGAGACGCCTCAAGCGTCAATGTAAACATAGCCGCATAAAAATCACTCAGCGATGCCGCAACGCTTCCGCCAACATCCGGACGCAACCGCGCCTGAAGATACATCAAAATATCGATAACCTTCTTCACTGCGATTCGTCGCCCATGCACATCTTCAGCCTCGACACACTGCATCGCACGATAAAGAAAACGAATCGCTCCATTGTAAAGCGCAACCACAAGTTCAACTCCAGTTGCGCCCGCCAAAGCCTGTTCCTGATAACTCATCAGTTGTTCCCAGTGTTGTAGCCCGTAATCGCGCTATACATCTCGTTCACTTCGTTCAGCTGGCTCGGAATCGACTGCAGAATCTGGTTCGCCATATTCAGCTCATCCGTAAGTTGAATCTTCTGCGCAGCAAGCACAGCATCTTCATTGCTGATATCAGTATTGAGTGCCTTCTCCTGCGCACTGTTCTGCTGCTGCGCCAGGTACACCGCGCCATTCGGAGCCTGCATCCCAAGATTATTCAGCGTTGATGCCATTTTTTGGCCAAAGCTGCCGGAGTTCTGCAGAAAGCCAACCACATCGGAGAAGTTCGAATTGAGTGCGCTATTCAGAGTGTCCGCATTCAAAGCCAGCGTTCCATCATTATTCACACTGATTCCCAACTGCGTAATGTTGCCAATCGATCCGCTCGCCGCACCTGTAAAAAGCGCTCCCGTAAGCTGCCCCTGAATCATCGCCAATGTCGGATTCCCATAAAGCGGTTCAGCATTGCCGCTCGCATCCTTCCCTTCCTGCGTATTGATGTCCTTGATCACGGCGTTATACGCCGTCACAAAACTATTCACCGCGGTGACAATATCCGTATTGGCATTCGTAATCTCGACTTGCACCTCAGTCCCAGCCGACGAGCCCAGCAACTGAAACGTAACCCCCGAGATCGCATTACTCACCGTGTTCGACGAACTCGTCACCGAAACTCCATCCACCGTCAGACTCGCATCCTTCCCAGTCTGTCCAACCTGAAACGTGATATTGCCCGCAGCCGCACCCGACAGCGAACTCGTAACCGTCAATTGTCCAGTCGCACCACTCGTTCCACTCACCAGCGAGAGCCGCGAACCCGAAGAATCGGTAATCACGCTCGCCTTCACACCAATATCAGAAGCATTGATAGCGGCCGAGAGCGTCGACAACGTATTGTCGGTGCTGTCGATATCAAACTCATGCCCTTGAATGGTCACATTACCCGAGAGCGTATCGCTCGCAGTCGAGATCACACTCGAAACCTCCGATGACGTCTGCGCTAGCCAGTTGATCACCACAGTATGACTGCCCGCCACAGCAGTTGCGTCAGCAGACGTAAGACTCAGCAGATCAGTATTCGAGCTCGATCCCTGCTTCTCCGCAAAGGCACCCTGGAAATCGGTAAGTGCCTGCAGGCTCGTCGTAAGCGTCGACAGGTCCGATCCAAGCGAGGTGAAGACCGTATCCTGAGCCTGCAACGCAGACAACTGATTCTTCCACGGAGTCTCAATCGCCTGCTCCGACGCCTGAATCTGCGTCACCGTCGACGCCACGTCAAATCCCTGTCCACTCGTCGCCGACCCGAAACTTAGTCCAACTGTTCCCATGTCACCTTCCAATTCACTTCGTTACCACCACTGCAATAGTCGTACCAAATCTACTACCGGAAGATTAGAAGTCCTTAAGCGCGAAAACGAAGCAGCGGCGGTCAGGCAACATCGTCTAACCGCCGTCGCTTCCAAGAACTACTGCAGCAGCTTGAGAATCTCTTGCTGCACGCTGTTCGCCTGCGCAAGAGCAGCGATACCGGTCTGGCTCAGTACCTGGAACTTCGCTAGATCGCTCGTCGCCTGGCCATAGTTGGTCGAGCGAATGTTGCTCTCGGCGGAGGACAGGTTCACCTCTTCAGTGCTGGCCACGTTCGCAGCGGCATTCAACTGGTTGATGTTCGCCCCAATCGCACCACGCTGATTCGATACATCGGTAATGGCACTATTCACGGCAGCCAAAGCAGCCGTGGCACCCGTTACCAGAGACAGTCCGGAGAGAGTCGCACCTGCACCACCTCCTGTTGCTGTACCTACACTCGCAGCGGTCAATACACCGATCGTGGCGGCAATCGTTGTAGTTCCAGTCGCTGTTCCGTCCGTAACTACAAAATTTGTTGCCGTTGCCGAGAACACTGGATTGCTGTTGAAGTTCGTTGCGGTACCGATATTGCCAATCTCGGTAACGATACTTTGAAACTCAGTATCCGCCGCAGTCGTCTGTGCAGTTGTCAGACCGCCATTCAACGCTTCCGTCGCCAGTGTGGTCGCGCGATCCAGCAGGTTGGTCACCTGGGACAACGCACCATCGGCGGTCTGGAGCAAGCCCACGCCGTTCGTTGCATTCTGCGCCGATTGTGTCAGCGCTGCTTCATTTGCGCGAAGGCCGTCTGCAACGGAAAGACCGGCCGCATCGTCCGCACCGCTGTTGATGCGCGAACCAGAGGAAAGCTGCTGGAGAACAGACTGCAGGCTACCCTGAGTCTGGTTAAGATTGTTCTCTGCATAAGTAGCTGCAACGTTGGTAAGAATACCCAAGGCCATGTAGAAACGCTCCTGTAACGATTCGATTTGAGTTACCGCGCTGCCTGGCCCAGCTACTGACCCCGCCACAGTTACTGCAACTATGACTTCCAGTTCATCTGGCGGAAGGCTCCGCGTTCTCCCACCTCATCGGCGTCGCCCCCAGTCACTTTAGCTCCGCTCCCGATTCTCCATTACCTGCGTACCTTCTCTATTGAAGACCTCGCCTCCGCCGATGAAGCACCCGAGAGGAATTCTTCGCATGATCGAACTTACCCGCCTCAACGGCAGCCACCTCACCATCAACTGCGATCTGATCAAATACGCCGAGGCTGCGCCCGATACCGTACTCACTCTGATCACAGGCGAGAAGCTCGTCGTCCTCGAACCCTGCGGCGAGGTCCTTGCGCGAACACTCCGTTATCGCGCCTCCGTCCTCCGCGCCGCATGGCCCGAAGCCGCAGCCTCTCTCAGCGCAAAAGCAGCTCATGACGCGGAACAACTCATCCGCGACAAAGAACACGAATCGTCACAAGCCTAAGTCAACATCCACTCCCGAAGAGGATTCTCCTATGGATATCGCCAGCATCGGCGGCATAGCTCTAGCCATCATCGGCATTCTTGCCGGCATGATGGTCGAAGGCGGAAGCATCTCCCAAATCACCCAGCCCACCGCAGCGATGATCGTCATCGGCGGCACCGTAGGCGCGGTCATGCTGCAGTTTCCTATGAACATCTTCCTCGCCGCCTTGAAGCAGGTCATGCGAATCTTCTTCTCTAGCGGCAGCGACGAAGAGGCCATCCTGAAGCAGCTGGTCGCCTTCGCCAACAAAGCGCGAAGAAGTGGAATCGTCTCGCTCGACCAGGACCTCCCTTCAGTGGCCGACCCTTTTCTTAAACAGGCCCTCATGCTAGCCATCGACGGAACCGAGCCCAGCGAAGTCCGCAAGATCATGCAAATGGAGCTCGACAACAAGACCGAGATGGAGGAGAAGATTCCTCAGGTCTTCGAAGCAGCAGGTGGATACTCCCCCACTGTCGGCATCATCGGAGCTGTGCTTGGCCTCATCCAGGTCATGCAGCATCTCGATAACATCGACGAGGTCGGCCGTGGCATCGCCGTCGCCTTCGTCGCCACCATCTACGGCGTCGCTCTGGCGAACCTTATCTGTCTTCCCGTAGCTGGCAAACTGAAGATCCGTCACCGCGAAGAACAGATGGTCAAAGAGATGATGCTCGAAGGCGTCATCTGCATCCTCGAAGGCATGAATCCACGCATGATCGAAACCAAGCTCCGCACCTTCCTCTTCGAAAGCACTCCTCCCAAACCAGCCGAGGTGCCGGCATGACGCGCAAGAAAAACCACGATCACGTCAATCACGAGCGCTGGCTCGTCTCCTACGCCGACTTCATCACGTTGCTCTTTGCCTTCTTTGTCGTCCTCTTCGCCTCCAGTCAGGCCGACAAGAAGAAGCAAATCAAAATCTCCGCAGCTATGCAGTCAGCCTTCACTCCGCTCGCAGTCTTCGAGGCTCACTCCAAAAAACCAGCTCTCACCGAAGACAACAACGCCGCCATCAACACCACACCGGCCGCACTCGCCCTTCCGATTCCCTCCGTCAAAGCCGACACCACAGAAGAGACCGAGCAGCATCTCAAAAAGCTCTTCGCAGCGCAGGAAGCCTCCGGCGGAATCCCTCCGGGCAGCGTCAGCTTTCACACCACCGAAGAAGGCCTCGTCATCTCCCTCCACGAGATCGGATTTTTCGCCTCCGGTTCAGCCGAGGTCCGCGCCGCATCGCTTCCGGTCCTCTCCAGCCTCGCCGCCGCCCTGCCCCCCGGTCCCTTCCGCATCGAAGGCCACACCGACAACGTCCCCATCCACACCGCCCAGTTCGCCACCAATTGGGAACTGTCCACCGCGCGCTCAACCGCAATCGCGCGCCTTCTCCTCCAGCACCGCAACATCAACCCCGCCGACCTCTCCGCCGCCGGCTACGCCGAGTTCCACCCTGTAGCCGACAACGCAACCGAATCAGGCCGCACCCAGAACCGCCGCGTCGACATTATTCTTTTGCGACACCAAGCACCTTCACAATAATCCGCTTGCGCCGCTGTCCATCGAACTCCGCATAGAACACCCGCTGCCACGTTCCAAGATCCAGCCTGCCCTTCGTTACCGGCAGTGTCGTCTCATGATGCAGCAGCAACGCCTTCAGATGCGCATCGGCATTGTCTTCGCCCGTCTGATGATGCTTGTATCCCGGCCACGCCGGAGCCAGCTTCTCCAGCCACGTCCCAATATCCTCAATCAACCCATCTTCGTTATCGTTCACATAAATCGCTGCCGTAATATGCATCGGCGATACAAAACACAACCCATCATCGATATCACTACGCCGCACAATCTCCTCCACCTGCGGCGTTATATGCACCATCTCATACCGCTCTTCCGTATTGAACGTCAGATACTCCGTATGCGCCTTCATCGTCGCCATCACGACCTCCCCACCCATCGAGATAAATTCCTTACAATCAAAACCTGAACCCAAAGGTATATCAACAAAGATGATCCTCTACATCGCCACCTCCAACCCCGGCAAACTCCGAGACTTCGCCGCAGCAGCCGACAACCGCATCTCCCTCACGCCGCTTCCCGGCCTAAACAAGATCGCTCCTCCCCACGAAGACCAGCCCACCTTCGAAGGCAACGCCCGCCTCAAAGCCATCTACTACTCGCAACATTTTCCCAACCAAATCGTAATCGCCGACGACTCCGGTCTCGAGGTTGACGCCCTCAACGGCGCACCCGGCGTCCGTTCCGCCCGCTACGCCGACGATCAGCACTTCCCCGGCCCACCCTCCTCATCTCTCGACGAGCGCAACAACCTCTGTCTCCTCGAAGCCCTCAGCCAAACCCCATCCACCGCCCCTCACCAAGCCCGCTATCACTGCGTCCTCGCCGCCGCCCGCAACGGCGAAATCCTCTCCACCGGCGACGGCACCGTCGAAGGCGAAATCCTCACCGTCCCCCGCGGACCCCATGGCTTCGGATACGATCCTCTCTTCTATCTACCGACCCACAACAAAACCATGGCCGAACTCGACATCGCCACCAAGCTCTCCTTCAGCCACCGCGGCCGAGCCTTCGCCTCCCTCCTGAACTCGCTCACATAACTATTTCGCACAAACATATCGATAACCGCACGAATCAACGCACTTTCCTTGACGCTTCTAAGACCACAGCGGAATAATCGCGATGCTGCACTATTTCCGTCGTCGCAGTGCCCAACACGATCAGAAGGAGCCCTCATGGCCACAGCCGCACCGCCAGCACCTCCTGCCGCGCCCCCACTTAAAGGCGTGCAACCGCTCCGCGCAGGCGAGGGACACTCCTTTTTCTGGCGCAAGCTGCATTCGCTCACCGGCATCATCCCCATCGGCGCCTTCCTCGTCGAACACATCGTCTCCAACTTCGAGACCATCAACGGCCCCCTCGCCTACGCCCAGCAGGTCAAATTCCTCAACTCCCTTCCCCTCGTCCGCCTGCTCGAGTGGGTCTTCATCTTCATCCCCCTCGCCTTCCACGCCGGATACGGCGTCTTCATCGCCATCCGCGGCCGCTCCAACGTCAACGTCTACCCCTGGGCCGGCAACTGGATGTACCTCTCCCAGCGCATCACCGGCCTCATCGCCTTCGTCTACATCATTCAGCACGTCTGGCGTCAGCGCTTCAGCGGCATCTCGCTCCCCGAGCACCCCGGCGCAGCCTTCGCCAAGGTCCAGCACGAGCTCTCCAACCCCTGGATGCTCGCCATCTACGTCATCGCCATGATCGCCACCACCTGGCACTTCGCCTACGGCATCTGGCTCTTCGCCGCCAAGTGGGGCATCACCCCCGGCGACCGAGCCCGCAAGCGCTTCGGCTACGTCTGTGGAGCCTTCGGAGCCGCCCTCTGCCTAATGGGCCTCATCAGCATCTGGGCCGTCGTCTACAAATATCCCAACGCCCCCGAAGACGTAATGCCCGCCCAACCACCAGGCATCGTACTCCCGGCACCAGAGACGCCGCCCCCAGGTTCAACTAACCCGGACCCGTCGTCGCTGCAGCAATAGTTTTATTAAGGACACGGCTTTAGCCGTACCGCCGAAAGTTTTGTTAAGGGCACGGCTTCAGCCGTGCCATCGAACGCCATAAATAGAGAGGGGCTTCAGCCCCTGAGGGTCATCGCATGGCAGCAACACCCAGAATCATCGTAGTAGGCGGCGGCCTAGCCGGCCTAGCCGCCGTCATCAAGATCGCCGAAGCCGGCGGTAAGGTTGACCTCTTCTCCATCGTCCCGGTCAAGCGCTCGCACTCCGTCTGCGCCCAGGGCGGCATCAACGCCGCCAAAGACCTCAAGGGCGAGGGCGACTCCGTCCTCAAGCACTTCGACGACACCGTCTACGGCGGCGACTTCCTCGCCAACCAGACCCCCGTCAAAAATATGACCGCCCAGGGCCCCGCCATCATCGACCTCCTCGACCGCATGGGCGTCCCCTTCAACCGCACCCCCGAAGGTCTCCTCGACTTCCGCCGCTTCGGCGGAACGTTATATCAACGCACGGCCTTCGCAGGCGCAACCACCGGACAGCAACTCCTCTACGCACTCGACGAGCAGGTCCGCCGCCACGAGGCCGAAGGCAAAGTCACCAAGTACGAAGGTTGGGAGTTCCTCTCCGCAGTCCTCGACTCCAAAGGCGCAGCTCGCGGCATCGTCGCCATGGACCTCCGCACCATGGAGACCCGCACCTTCCCCGCCGACGCCATCATCGTCTGCACCGGTGGCAACGGAGCCATCTTCGGCAAGTCCACCAACTCCGTAGTCTGCACCGGCTCCGCCCAATCCGCCCTCTACCAGCAAGGCGCGTACTACGCTAACGGCGAGTTCATCCAAGTCCACCCCACCGCCATCCCCGGCGAAGACAAGCTCCGCCTCATGTCCGAGTCAGCCCGCGGCGAAGGCGGCCGCGTCTGGGTCCCCAAAGACAAGAACGACAAGCGCACCGCCCGCTCCATCCCCGAAGCCGACCGCTGGTACTTCCTCGAAGAGTGGTACCCCAAGTACGGCAACCTCGTCCCCCGCGACGTAGCCACCCGTGCCATCTTCAAAGTCGTCTACGAGCACGGCATGGGCATCGACGGCCAGCCCATGGTCTACCTCGACCTCACCCACCTCCCCAAGGAGCGCCTCCACAAGCTGGAAGGCATCCTCGAGATCTACGAGAAGTTCGTAGGCGACGATCCCCGCGAAGTCCCCATGAAGATCTTCCCCGGTATGCACTACACCATGGGCGGTCTCTGGGTGGACTTCAACCAACAGACCAACATCCCCGGCGTCTTCGCCGCAGGCGAGGCCGACTACTCCATCCACGGAGCCAATCGCCTCGGCGCCAACTCCCTTCTCTCCTGCATCTATGGAGGCTTCGTCGCCGGCCCGCAAGCCATGCAGTACGCGAAAAATCTCCCCGCACAGGAAGGCGACGGAGGCCACGCCGCCGAGCTCCAGCGCCAGAAAGAGTTCAACACCCTCCTCCTCAACAACCCCGGCACCGAAAACCCCTTCAAGATCTGGCGCGAGCTCGGCGAAACCATGACCAAGCACGCCACCATCATCCGCTACAACGCCGGTCTCGACGAGGCCGACGCCAAGATCGTCGAGCTTCTCGCCCGCTACCGGAACGTCAACCTATCCGACAAGAGCCAGTGGGCCAACACCAGCTTCGCCTTCGCCCGCCAGCTCTACAACATGCTCGAACTAGGCCGCGTCATCGTCCAGGGCGCACGCCTCCGCGACGAGTCCCGCGGAGCCCACTACAAACCCGACTTCCCCGAACGCGACGACGAAAAGTTCCTCAAGACCACCAAAGCCAGCTACAAAGACGAAGCCCCCGCCTTCGAGTTCGAAGACGTAGACATCAGCCACATCAAACCGCGCCCGCGCCGCTACGACGCCACCGCCTGAGCCCATACGAGACATACGTGAACGCGATTATCATTTCGAACGGCAGCAAAGTGAAGGCAACCCACCTCGCCTCGCTGAAGCCGTCATCTCAACCCCGGGAGCAACCGCAATGTCCCCAATCACCGCACTCTTCGCCGCTCTCCTCGCGCCGCCCGCAATCGTCCTCTCCGTGCCGATCGATAAGCACATCAACCTGTTCTACGCCGGACTCGCGATTATCTTCGCCTGCGTCCTCGCCTACATGTTCTTCAGTAAGAAGCCCCAATAAGAGGATCGGCCAGATCACACCGCGCCGCTACGACGCCTGGGTCGATGCATAGCAACAAGGAAAGTTTTGTTAAGGGCACGGCTTTAGCCGTGCCGCAAAAGAACGACGAAGAAGCGGGGCTTTAGCCCCTGAGGGCAACCAACAATGCCAAGCACCATCAAAGTCGAGATCAAGCGCCAACCCACCCCGGACGCCCCCGCGACCACCGAGAAGTTCGAGATCCCCTACCGCCCGGGCATGAACATCACCTCGCTCCTTGGCGAGATCGCGCTCAATCCCGTCGACGTCACCGGCAAGCCCACCACGCCCATCACCTACGACTCCAACTGCCTCGAGGAGATCTGCGGTAGCTGCGCAATGTTGATCAACGGCAAAGCCACCATGGCCTGCTCCGCACTCGTGGACAAGCTCACCGGCCCCAACAAAGACCAGACCATCACCCTCGCGCCCCTCAGCAAGTTCCCCGTAGTCCGCGACCTCGCCGTAGACCGCTCCGTTCTCTTCGAAAACCTCAAGAAGGTCAAAGCCTGGGTCCCCATCGACGGCTCTTATGATCTAGGAGCCGGGCCGCGCCAGGCTCCTCAAATACAAGAACAGCGCTACCCCCTCTCCAATTGCATCTCCTGCACCATCTGCATGGAGGTCTGCCCCCAGTTCAACGACGCCACCGGCTTCGTCGGCGCCGCCACCATCGCGCAAGCCAAGCTCTTCAACATGGACCCCAGCGGTTCCGTCCTCAAAGAAGAACGCCTCCGCGCCCTCTCCGGAGACGGCGGCATCCAGGAGTGCGGCTTCGCGCAAAACTGCGTCCAGGCCTGCCCCAAACAACTCCCCCTCACCGAAGCCATCAGCGACATGGGCCGCGACGTCTTTATCCAACAAGTCAAAGACCTCTTCAGCCGCTAGTGATACTTCGGCGAGGCGCCTAGCCTCGCCGAAAAATATATCTCCTGATTTTGCAAAAAAATCGGCGTCCCAAAAAGTGTCCGTCCGCGAACCGCATTAGCCAGCCATTCGACCACAATCTGTCCACAAAAAAAACACGTCCTGCACCCGTTTTTCTCAAAATACCCCTGAAAAACAGCCCTTTTCTCACTTTAGCAACTTAAGGGGAGTTCCTGCATGCGTTGGCGTAGGTGAGTCATGGACACCTCCTTCCGTGTCCAAAACCCTATCCAAATGCCACAAAAGCATACCCTACCGCGCTAGCGACTTCGTGCAAACCCATTTTTGACATAGGAACGAGTGCCCGAGAGGAGGCCGATAACTCACAAGGATTTCGCATCCGAGTCCGGTTGGATATTTTGGTTGACGTGGAAGAAATTATCGGAATCGTACTTCGCTTTAATCCAGGCAAGTCTCTTGTAGTTATCACGGTACGTCGCGCGGATACGGTCTTCTCCTTCGCCTTCCATCATGAAGTTTATGTACGCGCCTCCAGCTCCGTATGGATGAACTGCTTCCCAGTAGCTTTTAGCCCAGGCGGTAATCTGATCCTTATTCGCAGGATCTGGATCTACGCCGACGATCACTTCGCTCCAGGTGGCGTCGCGATAGCTCCAAGGCGTGTCATCGTTCTTCGGTTTGTGTGCGGCGCCGTTGATGGGATAGAGATGCATCGTTGAGTGCAGTGACGGCAGCTCCGAACCATGTTTTATGTGGAGAGCGATTGCCTCGTCGCTTAGCTCGTTTACAAAGTCAGCCTTCCAGTACCATTGCAAACCGGGTGTATAAAGGCCGTCGAACATACCTTGCAACATGGGAAAGGGCATGGGCGCGAAAAATTCGAAGGCGGGGCGCCGGAAGGTGCGTAGCGGCTCGAGAATCTCATTTGCCCGTTCCAGAGTTCCGGTAGAGCACCATACGATGCCGCACATTTTTTTGAAATGCAAATCTTCAGGGAAGGGCGACGCGGGTGGGACTGTAAGAAATGCGAAGAAGCCGTTGATCTCTTCCGGCGCATCGACGATGAATTCGCGATACCACTTCATGAGATCGGAGGCTTGCTCCAGATTCCACAACATCGGGCCGGCACACACCATTTGAACCGGGTGCGCCTGAAATAGAAACGACGTCACAACACCGAAGTTTCCTCCTCCCCCGCGGATGGCCCAGAACAGGTCGGAATTCTCGTTGGCGCTCGCTACTACAGATCTTCCATCGGCCAGGACAACGTCGGCGGCTAACAGATTATCGATGGTCAAGCCGTACTTTCGTGTGAGGTGTCCCATGCCGCCACCCAGGGTCAAGCCTCCTACGCCGGTCGTCGAGATGATTCCAGATGGCACAGCGAGCCCAAATGCATGTGTCGCATGATCAACATCGCCCCAGGTGGAACCGCCGCCCACACGCACTGTTTGTGATGCTGGATCAACATGGACGTATTTGATAAGGGAAAGGTCGATGACCAGGCCGTCGTCGCACACTCCCAAACCTCCGGCATTATGTCCTCCTCCTCGAATCGAAACCCGCAAGTCATGTTTCTGTCCGAAATGAACCGCGGTTACTACATCGGCTACGTCCGCACATTTGGCAATCAATCGCGGCTTGCGATCAATCATGGCGTTATAAACTTTGCGCTCTTTCTCGTATTCCGCGTCGGTAGGCTCGATCAGACTCCCTCGGAGCTGACCTTTAAATTCAATAACATCTTCATGTTGCATATTTCCTCACTTTCACACGCCCCTAAGAAAGCACGAACATCACTCAGAAGAAACCAATGGGGAATCGAGTTTATCTCTCAAGTTGATAGTCGGTATGTCGTCCGAGCGCGAATTGCTTGTGCAAGGCCGGTATCCATGAACTCACAAGATTTGCCGCATAGCCGGGACGAAAGAATTTTTCACACCCGTGGAAGACGCCGTCTACATGTTCGTGCCCCCATACCGGCGCCCAGTGCGGAAGGATTCTGTGATTCTTGGAACCGCTGCCAACGAGCCTAAAGCCAGTTCAAATTCCCCGGGAGATTATGCTGGACTATATTCCATGGCCTGCGCGAACGCTTGTTCTAAATCGGTGGACATTCTCTTTTGCTAGCCGCTTGCCTAGCTTTAGTCGTGTAAACAGATCGAGATGGCGCCATCTCTGGTTCATTCCAGACTTAGTGGTTGTGGCCGCCGAATAATTCGCACGAAACGTTGGGATGCCAGTTCACGAACGCGCCGTTCGGATTGTCCTTCCACGCCCACACGTGCAGCGTGTAGAACGCCGGGAGACCAAAGCGGTTTGGGAACTCAAAGTAATGAAAAAGCTGCCCCATGAGCTCCGGAGGACCCTGCTTCTTTGCGTCCCACCCTTCGGCGAGAACCAGAAAGTCGGCACCGATCAATCGCAGTCCTCCGCTTGGCGTTGGCTCGTAGATCACGATCTGAGGATGTGTCGGGTCGAGTTCGCCACGGTTTACCAGAGTTCCGTTCACATAGTGAAGTCCCATCGCTCCCGAATCAGGCCCGCTTACACATCCGAATTGAAGGACATAGCCTTCCGCCTCAGCTACGGACACATCCTTGAAGCGCTCGGTCGATTCCCGGACAATCTTGATAAGGGCGCTCGCCCTGCTTTTTTGTTCCGGTGTTTGTTCCTGTTGTTGCTGCGACGGATGCGAGTGGCCATCTTGCGCCAAAGAACGCAAGGGATTCATGCTCAGAAGAACCAGACTGATCAGGAAATATTGTGATTGAATTGCGAACTGCCTGACTTTCGTCACAAAAGTAACGAAGCGTGTTGTACTCATTTGACTTGTCTCCTTATGCTGATCGGTGCCCAGGATCCACTGCCTCTATTTCTTGCGGCTTCTCTGGCATCGCCTTTGCTAGAATCCGCTCTGAAGCGGTGCGAACTGCAGAGTTCTGAGCCTCGCCGATTGAGTTCAAGGTAATAGCCCTCATACCGAGAAGTAACGAAACAACGACGAAGAAACGCCAAAATCCTGACACGCAGCTTGGCCTTTCTTTGCGTAAACGGGAGCATCTTTGGAAGCGAATCTCTTGAGCTATCAATTCGGCGAGTTCACTTTGGACATCGCCAGGGGATGTGTGTTCAAGGCGGGAGCAGAGATTAAGCTTCGTCCTAAGGTTTATGAAACTCTCAAATATCTGGTGGAACACCCCGGGCGACTGATTGGCAAGCAGGAACTGATGCAAGCGGTATGGCCTGATGCCTTTGTTACTGACGATTCGCTGGTGCAGTGTACCCTCGAGTTGCGTCGCGCCCTGAATGATGGCAGTCAGCAGTTGCTCAAAACGGTGCCGCGGCGCGGATACGTGTTCACTGCTGCGGTGATTCAACGGCCGACCACATCTGATCAGTTTCCTGAAACGGGTCCATTTGATTTGTCCGATGGGCTTAGGGTGTCCTCGGCGAAGATCGCCAGGAAGTGCCACGATCTGCCCGTTCCGCGTACTTCTCTCATCGGACGAGAACAACAAGTGACGGAAGCAAGCGATTTGCTGCTACGACAGGATGTCCGGCTATTGAGCCTCACCGGTCCTGGAGGAGCGGGAAAAACGCGCCTTGCAATTGCTGTAGGTGCCGCAATTGCGGAACACTTCACTGCAGGTATTCAATTTGTCAGTTTGGCGTCGATCACGCAGCCCGACCTGGTGGCAACCGCTCTCGCGGACGCGCTCGGAATTCAGAAAGTCGCCAAACGCACTATTCCGCAACTTATTGACGATCAACTGAAAGGCTCGGGACCTTTCTTGCTTTTATTGGACAACTTCGAACAGGTGCTCCCGGCTGCGACTCTGGTGGCCGAAACATTAGAAGCGTGTCCATATCTCAAGATCCTGGTGACTAGCCGGTCCTGCCTGCGTATCTACGGCGAACAGGAATGCCCAGTCACGCCGCTGGCGACGAATTCCGCCATCGAATTGTTTGAACAACGTGCGGCTGCGGTCTGGCCCGATTTTGCAATTACTTCGGAGAATGCATCCGCGATCCAGGAAATCTGCTCGCGTCTGGATGGATTGCCCCTTGCGATTGAACTGGCTGCTGCACGCACCAAGGTTCTGTCTCCCAACGCCATTCTGGAACGATTGCAAAGTCCGCTGCAATTGCTGACCGGAGGTGCGCTCGACCTGCCGGAGCGCCAACAAACACTTCGCAAGGCAATAGATTGGAGCCATGGTCTACTAAACGACGCCGAGCAGCGACTGTTCCGTCGGCTCTCCGTGTTCGTGGGGGGATGCACGTTGGAGGCGGCTGAAGCCGTCTGCAATACTAGGCGTGATCTGGGTATCGATCTGTTTGAAGGTTTGTCCTCTCTGGTGGATAAAAATTTGGTTCAGCGAATGGACCGGGCGCAGACCGAGCCGCGTTTCGCAATGTTGGAGACGATTCGCGAATTTGCATTCGAACGCCTGATGGATAGTGGCGAGCATGCTGGCGTGCGACGGGGGCATGCGGCGTACTGTCTCGTCCTGGCAGAGGAAGGAAATCCAGAACTGAATCCGGCAGATCGGACTCGTTGGCTAATTCAATGCGATGTTGAGCTAGATAATTTCCGTCTCGCGCTCGACTGGCTGTTCCAGACACTTGATCTGGACTGGAGTTTTCGTCTCTGTGTAGCTCTGTTTCGATTCTGGGACATGCGCGAACATTTGAGCGAGGGTCGCGTCCGACTCGAGACGGTTCTGAGTCTGGCTGGCGCGGAACGCACGAGGGAGCGGGCCCGGGTGTCACATTTTATCGGGGCGCTGGCGACCGCTCAGGGAGATTATTTCGCTGCCGAGCAAGCTCTGACGCAGGGCCTCTCTCTTTATGAAGAACTGGGCGATGAGTTGGGTATCGCTGCGTCCTTGAATGCTCTAGCGATAGCGGCGCGGGATCGAGGTGACTACGCTTCGGCACTGAGCAACTTTGAGCGCAGCCTCGCATGCTGGCGTTTGCTGGCGGATCGATTGGCAATTGCGCGTTGTCTTCATAATCTTGCTAATGTGGCGAGAGTTCGCGGCGACTATTCACAAGCCCGATGGGCGTTAGGTGAAGCGACGGACATTTTTGAGGAACTAGGTGATCGTAGTGGAGCTGCCTGGTCTATCAACCAGCAAGGTGATATTGCGCGCGCGACGGGCGAGATGACGGCCGCGCGAGGATTGTATCAACGCGCTCTCTCCGCCTTTCGCGAGGCAGGAGATCCGTGGGGCTCCGCACGGTCGCTGACAGATTTAGGCTACATGGACTGTGAGCAGGGAAACCATTTGGCTGGACACGCTGCATTCCGCGAAGCGATGGAAATCTTCGCCAGGCTGGGTCATCGGCGGGGTATGGCGCGGACACTGGAAGGTTCCGCTTGTCTGGCTCTGACAGAAGGGCACGCTGCACGCGCACTGACGTTGGCTGCTGCTGCAGCGCATTTACGCCAACTAATCAGCGCTCCTCTGTCTCCGCAGGAACAATCTAAACTCGATCAATGGCTGGTATCTGCCTGGAAATCACTCAGTGAGTTGGAAGGCAAGGATGCATGGGCGAAAGGTTCCGGGATGAGTCTGGAAAAGGCTATGCAATATTCGATCGAGGAGCCTGGCGCAATTAGTTTAGGTTAACAGGGTCAACGAGACGGCGTACGGCAGATACTCGATCAGCTGGAATGCCTGCACGACGAGCGTGTTCCCGGATGGTGTCTTCGTCTGGCGCGAGATAAACACAGTAGACCTTGTCCTCGGTGACGTAACTATGGAGCCATTGAATCTGTGGACCCATTGCTTTCAACGCCTGCAATGAGCGAAGAGAGACCTCCCGGATCTGAATATCAGTTAGACTTCCGGCATTTGGTATCTCGCGTTCGATTACGAATTGCGCCACAGTGCGAAAGTTTAACACAAAAACTCGGCCATCCTAAAGACCTGGCCCGGCACTATTTCAAACACAGCCCAAACGGTAGAACGGTCGTCTTTCCGGATTACCGGACGCAAGCTCCGCATTAGACGTGCTCGACGTACATGAGGGCGCCAGGAGATTGAACCTGAGTCAACCGCACATGCCCTTTATTCACGATCGAAATGGATTACAGAGATTGGATTAGTAACGAAAACGCCCTTAGTGCTGTATCTGGAGCGCCATAGCACGCAACTCGTCGAGCAAGAGATTCTTCTGGGCGCTTCGGATACAGCAACTTGAAGAAAGCCGCCGCTCCTCCTCCTTGACCAGGGCTACGGCAAGAGGAGTATTGGAGGCACTTCGGACCCGGCTTTCAGTGTCCTCTGCTTACTCACTTACAGTCGCAATCGATCGGCAAACTCATAGACATGCCGCTTACGATCATTGGGCTGATGCGCTGGCAAAATGCAGAAGGACGACGGCACACCGGACGGGAGCAGCCCGAATTCGATATTGGGTCGATCACATACCAAATAGTAGATAAAACGGTGTGTCACGACGCAGCGCCAAACTAAAAGAATCAACACGTTAAAGCATCTGCTTCCGTTTCGAGACCAGGGGGCCGGAGGTTCGAATTCTCTCGCCCCGACTATTTATTTCCAATCACAGGCTTTTGGGCCGACACAGAATTGGAAGTTTCCAAAAAGACGGAACCCAGAATGGGATCGTTCTGTCAGGCTCCATGGAAAACGCACGATGGTCAGCTCTTTTAGCTGCTAACTAATCCATTAGTTGTCCGTCTCAAACCACAGAGCTTTTGTTGTCCGGGATTCAGCCCTTATGCCGCCGAAGAAGTCCATCACACTGACGGAAGCCGAATTGCGACTCATGAAGATTCTCTGGCAGCGTGGAGAATCCTTGGTCGGAGATCTGGTCGCCGCTATGCCACCGGCCACCGCTCTCGCTTACAACTCCGTACTGACGACGATCCGGGTATTGGAACAAAAGGGTTACGTCCGCCATCGTCAGGAGAGTCGGGCCTATCTTTACAGTCCATGCGTTGCCGAACACGAAGCCAGCCAGTTTGAAATTCGCCACACGATGCAGCGCTTCTTTGGCAACTCCCGGGAGCGGCTCCTGCTTTCTCTTCTTGGAGACGATGACGTAACGCCGGAAGAGCTCCGACGTCTCAAAGAGACGATTGCCCGAGCATCAGATGATCGCGTAGGAGAGCCCTGAGCCCTATGGAGCCAACTGCAATCCTATCGCTTGAGAATCTGTCGCAAATTGCCGCAAGTTCCCTTTTTTCCGGTATCTGGCAGGGTGTCCTATTGGCTGTCGGTGTTGGTCTCTCTCTACGCTTCGTTCCAAAATTGACAGCGACCATTCGCTTCGCCATTTGGACCACTCTTTTTCTTGTTCTCGCTCTTCTTCCATTTCTAAACGTCTTCTCCAGCACACCGACCCAAACCCTTGGCGCCCGCAGTTCCGTTGTCCAATTAGACATTCGCTGGAGCTTTGCAATTGCAGCCCTATGGGCGCTGTTCTCGCTCATTCGCGCGGTAAAACTGACGATTAGTGCCTTTCGGCTGCGTCAGCTTTGGAAAAGAGCAACGCCAGTTGCGATAGATCCAGATTGGAATATGCTGCTCACCGATGGCTCGCGAATCGCGCAGCTCTGCACTTCAGCCGAGCTCGACCGCCCCAGCGTGATCGGTTTCTTCTCACCTCGTATTCTCATTCCAACGTGGCTCTTCGAAAAGCTCACTCCGTCCGAGCTCAGACAGATCGTGCTTCACGAAATGGAACACCTTCGCCGGGCAGACGATTGGATTAACCTGATCCAGAAACTGGCTCTTGTTTTCTTCCCCATAAACCCAGCGCTGATCTGGATAGAGAAACGTCTCTGCTTCGAACGCGAGATAGCGTGCGACGATGCCGTTCTTCGGCTCACTAAGACTCCCAAAGCTTACGCAACCTGCCTCACCAGCCTTGCGGAACACACGCTCGACCATCGCACCATGTCTCTTTCGCTCGGAGCATGGGAGAAGCAATCCGAACTATCGCGCCGGGTGCACAATATCCTGCGTCACGCAGAAGGAATGAGCCGGACACAAGCAACGCTTGTTCTCAGCGTCCTCGTTCTTGCCCTTATTGGCGGCGTAACCGGTCTGGTGCGATGCCCGCAATTTGTCTCTTTCTCTGGACCACAGCGGATAGTCCACGCTGAAGTACAGTCATCGCCCGCGGAGTATCACAACGTCGTCTTCAACCCATCTACTGGCTCACGCCCGACATTGCTGAAGGCTTCAATGCCGTCCAGTCAGTCTTCCGTTGCAATAAGTCTGACCAAGCAGAAGCCTCGTCGGCACACAAACACATCCGCGTTGCAGCGTGGGAGGAAAGCCACCATCCGCGCGCACGCCGCGGTAGTACTAACCGATTGGCCAGAATCAGACCGTCCCAGAATCATTCTTACTGTGACGGATCCGCATCATTTTCTCGCTTCCTACGCCACTATGCATACCGATAGCGGCTGGCTCGTTATTCAACTCTAACCCTTGCAGCATCTTACGGAGAATCAACATATGTCTTCATCAACTAATAAACTAGTAACTAGCGCGAAACGTATCGCCGCCCCTGCCGGAGCAGCCACCACCATCGCGTTAGCGGCCGCATTTCTCTTCCACTACACCGGCGTACACGCCGCAAGCAGCGCTGCCGCCCCGCTCGACGACAGCAGCGTTTCTTCACTGGTCTCGCTCGATAGTGCGGTCGAAGCAGTTGCTGCCCGCGTAACTCCGGCCGTCGTCAACGTCTCTGTCACCTCGCAGGGTTCGTCCGAACAACGCGCCTCCGCTGAAGATCAGGAAGGCGGAGAGGGAATGCCTCCCGGTTTCTCGCAGTTCTTTGGCCCTCAGGGTCCACATGGTTCTCAGGAGCCAAGCCAACGTCAGATGCAGCACGGCATCGGCAGCGGCATCATCATCTCTCCTGACGGATACATCGTCACCAACAACCACGTCGTCGATGGTGCTGTTCAGATGCGCGTCACCCTCAACGATCGCCGCGTTCTGACCGCGAAGCTCGTCGGCGCAGACAAACTCACCGATCTCGCCGTCATCAAGGTCGATGCCAAGAACCTGCCCAGCATTCCGTGGGGCGATTCTTCCCAGCTCCACCCCGGTCAGACCGTTCTTGCCTTCGGTAGCCCCTTTGGCTACTTCCAGTTCTCCGTCACCCGCGGCATCGTCAGCGCGACCAACCGGCCTAACCCCTACTCGGACGATCCGCGCAAGCCAGGCGGCTACATCCAGACCGATGCTGCGATCAACCCCGGTAACTCCGGCGGCGCTCTCGTCAACGCACACGGTGAACTCGTAGGTATCAACACCTTCATCATCTCCAACAGCGGTTCCTTTGCTGGTGCCGGCTTTGCCATCCCATCGCAGATCGTGCGTGCAACCGCCGAATCCATCATCAAGACCGGCAGCGCGCAGCACGGCTACCTCGGCATCAGCATGAACGACGTGACGCCCGAGAACGCCAGCTTCTTCCATCTGCCGGACACAAACGGTGCGATCGTTGCACAGGTTAGCTCCGACTCACCCGCTGGCCGCGCAGGTCTCAAGAGCGGCGACGTCATCGTCCAGCTCGATGGCCAGAAGGTTGTCAACGGAAGCGCCCTGCAGGTTGCTGTCAGCGGAATTGCTCCTGGCAATACCATTGCTCTCGGCATCATCCGCGATGGCAACTCGCAGACCGTGAACCTCAAGGTCGGCGCGTTCCACAAGGATGGCGACGTGGCCAGCAACGACGATTCGGCTTCACCAAAGAGCGGCAAGCTCGGTCTGGCCGTAGCTGATCTCGATCAGAATGCTCGCCAACAGCTTAGCGTACCCGCTCAGGTACACGGCGTAGCTATAGCGAACGTTCGTCCAGCGAGCCCTGCAGAAGATGCCGGCCTCGCAGCCGGAGACGTCATTCTCGAAGTCAATCGCAAGCCGGTTTCTTCGGCTGAGAACTTCGTCAGTGACGTACATGCAAATCCTGCCGGCAAGGACCTGCTTCTGCTGGTCTGGTCGAAGGGCAATGCAAGCTACCGCGTGATCCACCCCGACCAGGGCTAATCGAAGTTGCGTCTCCCAGGCGCGGCGTCCTCTCAATGAGGACAAAGCAAAATGGCTGCACGGGTAACCACCCGTTGCAGCCATTTGTTTTAGAAGTCTGTCCAAATATCTCGATTCTGCAGCGAAAAGCATTCGAGCCATCTAAAGCCTCGACTTAAGCACCTCTACCCCAGCCCGGGACACCTTCACGTCATCCTCCGATTTACCTCCACTAAACGCAGCAATCAGGTATCCCGTTTTGCCATGAAGGATAACTCCACCGGTCCACCCAAATTCACCGGTCATAGCTGGGCGCATCTGGCTCCCGCTGTCTTTCAGAGTGTCTGCCATCTCCGCAGCTTTGGCGTAAGCAATCGCCAGCAGATTTGATCCTTTGTCCGTCGGCGAGGGATTATCTTTCATCCTGCCGACCACTGTCATCTTCGAACTCCAAGATTGGATGCTGTCACCTTCAAAATAGGCCACGACTGCAACGCCGCTGATACCTAGTTCGCCAGCGCGCTGACGCATCCCCAGCAAGGCCGCATTTGCTGCCTCGTCAAAATTCGTTGCAGTCGAAGGGGCTGTATCTGCAGTCACCCCATCATGTTTCTGCGCATTCGCGTCCAAACAAGCGACAAACGACAGGGAAAGCAGCAGAAACGCTAACCCAGGACAGTGCATACGGCGCAACAGGTGTAGGAAATCGCAGATAGTTTTCATGACGGCAGCATATGCGATAGCACGAACCAATCAAAAGGACTATTTACTACGCTCTACGATATGCTGAAATCGCAATCCCGAACCAATCATATGGCCCACAAACCAACAGGCAAAAAAAACATCAACGGTCGACCCGAGCGAATGGACATCCGCACCATCGCACAGGCAGCCAATGTATCCATCGCGACCGTCTCTCGCACCATCAATGGCGTCACAACAGTCAATCCTCAAATGGCCAAGCGTGTTCTGGCAGTCATCGACGAGCTGGATTACTTTCCCAACACACAGGCCCGAGCGCTCGTCTCAGGCCGCAGCCGCATCTTTGGCCTCATCGTGCCCGAGATCACAAACCCCTTCTTCCCTGAGCTCATTCAGGGCTTTGAAGACATCGCCGTGGAGCACGGCTATGAGATTCTCGTCAGCTCGACCAACAATGACACCAGACGTATGTCTCACTGCATCCGCCGCATGCTCGAACGCAAGGTAGAAGGTGTTGCAGTCATGACCTTCGGCTCCGAGGAACCGTTGCTCGATCAGCTCGCCGAACGCAAAGTTCCACTCGTCTTCATCGATATAGGTCCAAACAGCCCCGGCATCAGCCTGCTGAAGGTCGACTATCATCACGGCATCCATCAGGGTGTGCAGCATCTGGTCACGCTTGGACACCAAAAAATCGCCTTCATTCGCGGCCCCATTAAGCTGCATTCTGCGCAATCACGCAAAGCTGCCTTTTCAAGGTCGTTGCATGAGTCGGGCATTACACCCAATCCCTCTTGGATCATCGAAGGCGACCACACACTCGAGGGCGGTATAGCTGCCATGGAACGTCTACTCGACGAAAACCCTATGCCCACGGCGGTCATCTGCTCTAACGACATGACCGCAATCGGTGTAATGCACAAGCTCTACCGTGCCGGTCTGCGCGTACCCGACGACCTTTCCGTCATCGGCTTCGACGACATCCACATCTCCGAGGTCACGATTCCACCCCTCACCACCATTCAGATGTCCCGCTTCGAGCTTGCGCGCTCAGCCTTCCATGCCCTGCGCGCCCACGTCGAAAAGTCCGAGACATCCCCTCCGAAACGTGAATACGACATCCAGACCGAACTCATCGTCAGGGAGTCTACCGGTTCCCCAAAATCAGCCGTTCTACGTCAGCGGAAAGCCAAACGAGCCTGACCAAACCTCTCCAAAAACCCAGTTACAACGGCGCATGGTAAACCTATTCATGCTCAATTTGTCCTCCGCTCCTTCGAACAAAAAGAGCCGATACCGTTGCGACAGTCTCTGCAAGGACCAGTTCATGCCCGTCTTCCGTAGTATCTCCCGCAGCCTGATTCCCCTCATCAGCCTTTGTGCACTCTTCACAATCCCCCCTGCATCGCTTGCGCAGCAAACTCCGGATTCCCAATCGTCCAAGCCTCAGGAAGGTGGTCAGCCGCCGGCGGCAGGAGGCGTAAACACCGGTGGAGTTCACGCCGCGGTTCTCGACAAGGAGCATCGCCCAATCACCGCAGGTGGCTTCGTTCAGACCGGCCCTATCGTCTTTCAGGACATAGCCGTCAAGGCAGGCCTGACCTCTTGGAAGCACATCATGGGTGGCCCCGAGAAGCACTTCATTATCGAGACCAACGGCTCCGGTGTCGGCCTCATCGACTACGACAACGACGGCTGGCTCGATATCTATCTCGTCAACGGCTCCACCGCCGACGCCCTCGCCGGAAAGGCCCCCGCACCCAAGGCCGCCCTCTTCCACAACAATCATGATGGCACCTTCACCAACGTAGCCGACAAAGCCGGTGTCACCAATGAGCGCTGGGGCATAGGTGTAGCCATTGCCGATTACGACAACGACGGCTGGCCGGATATCTACGTCTCTAATTTCGGCAAGAACCGTCTCTATCACAACAATCACGACGGCACCTTCACCGACGTAGCCGAGAAAGCCGGCGTTACCCTCGGCAACTGGTCCACCGGCTCCACCTGGGGAGATTATGATGGGGACGGCCGCCTCGATCTCTTCGTCCCCGGCTATATCCACTACGACATGGCCAACCAGCCCTCATCCGGCGCTCAGGGCTCCCCCTTTAGCTTCTGTGAGTTCCGCGGCGAAGCGGTTATGTGTGGGCCCCGAGGTCTCAAGGGCGAGCCCGACCATCTCTTCCACAACAACGGTGACGGCACCTTCACCGACGTCAGCGAGAAGGCCGGCGTAGCCGACAAGAACGCCTACTACGGCCTCGCCTCCGCCTTCGTCGACGTCAACAACGACGGCAAGCCCGATCTCCTCGTCGCCAACGACTCCACCCCCAACTATCTCTACCTCAACAAAGGCGACGGCACCTTCGAAGACGCCAGCTACGCCTCCGGATACGCCCTTAACGAAAACGGCCGCGAGACCGCCTCCATGGGCATCGGCATCGGCGACTATCAGAACAACGGCCTCCTCGACCTCTACAACACTACCTTCTCTGACGATTACAACCCTCTCTACCGAAACGACGGCAATGCCAACTTCACCGACATCAGCTATCAGATGGGAATCGCCGAACCCACCATCCCCTTCCTCGGCTGGGGCACCGCATTCCTCGACTACGACAACGACGGCTGGAAGGACATCATCATCTCCAATGGTCACGTCTATCCCGCCGTCGACCGCATGGCCTGGGGAACGACATGGGCGCAGCGCCCCCTCCTCTTCCGCAATCTCGAAGGGAAAAAGTTTGATCTCATCCCTCCCGTCGAAGGCACTGGCCTGGCAAGAGTAGTCGTTGGTAGAGGCCTCGCAGTCGGCGACCTCTTCAATGACGGCAAGCTCGACGTAGTCATCAACGTCCTCGACGGCAATCCCGTCTTGCTCCGCAACGTCAACCCCGACAACCACCACTGGATCGAACTCAAGCTCGTCGGCGGTCCAAAGAGTCCCCGCGACGCCGTAGGAGCCACCGTCTACCTCACCGCAGGCAGCAAAAAACAACGCGGAGACGTCATCTCAGGAGCCAGCTACGCTTCCTCTCACGACCCGCGCATCCACTTCGGCCTGGGCGACGCCGCCACCATCGACGCACTAGAAGTCCACTGGCCCAGCGGTGCGATTGAAAAATTCACCATCCCCAAACCCGACCAGATCGTCACCCTTACTGAAGGCAAAGGCGAAGCACCCAAAAAGTAAACGAAAAAGCGGGTGCCCCATCCTTTGCGTAGTTTGCAAAGGGCGGGGTATCGAGCGAAGCTCGACCGTTTTTCCTCTCAACCGCGGTCTCCACCTTTCGATGGATAGCCAACCCAACCTTTACTTCACTAGAATCAGCCACTGCCATGTATTTAAGGTTTCCCACGCAGCGAGTAGCTCGAATTGTCATCGGTACCCTGCTTGGTGGAAGCCTCGGCTGCTGCATCATGGCCGTGCGCACCAGCCACGCCCGCGCCGAGTACGATCCCGCCACACCCTCACAGCGCCACATCTACTCACAGTCCGTAGCCCAGCACTACAACTACCGCTTCGGCACCGACCATCCCTTCCTACCTTCGCTTGCAACCACCGATACCGGCGAATTCATCAACCCATCCACCTTCCCCACGGCAAAGTACTGCGGCCACTGCCATCAGGAAGCCCACACAGAATGGCGCCAGTCCGCCCACGCCAACTCCTTCCGTACCCCTTGGTACACCAAAAACGTCAACCTCCTCATCGCGGAGAAAGGCATCGAGTTCGCCCGTCACTGCGAGGGCTGCCACAACCCAACGGCGCTTACCTCCGGTGCCATGACCAAGGGCTCGCCCATCAACCGCAAGTTTGACGAGGACGGCGTCACCTGCTCCGTCTGCCATTCCATCCAGAAGGTAGACACCCGCGGCACCGGAAGCTACGTCCTCGGCCAACCCGCCGTCATGGTCGATGAAAAGGGCCAGCCTATCTACGGCGAAGTCTCCGACAAGGAGATCCTCGCGCACCTCGACCGCCACTCCAAGGCCGTCATGAAGGACTTCTACCAGTCCAGCGAGTATTGCTCTGCCTGCCACAAGGCTGCCCTGCCCCGCCAACTCAACGACTACAAGTGGCAGCGCGCCATCTTCCTCTACGACGAGTGGCAGCTCTCCTCCTTCGCCAAGCAGTCTCCGCTTCCCTTCTACGTCAAAGACCAGGTCTCCACCTGCCAGACCTGCCATATGGCTCGCGAAGCCCTTGGTACGGCCTCCGACTACGGAGCCAAAAACGGCAAACTCGCATCCCACCGCTGGCTCGGAGCCAACACCATCATGTCGAAGTTCTACAACTACGACACTCAGATGGAAAAGACCATTGCCTTCCTCCGCAACGGCGTCTTCAACGTAGACATTTTTGGCTTGGAAAAGAGCGACGGTAAAACTGATGGCAAACTCATCGCTCCACTGGGCATCCAGGACTTCACCATAGCCCCGGGCGATATCCTCACCACCTCCGTCGTCATCCAGAACAAAGGCATCGCCCACAGCCACGTCCCCGAGCAACGTGACATGTACGAGAGCTGGGTTGAGTTCGAAGCCAAGGACGCAACCGGCCGCACCATCACCCACTCCGGCATCATCGAGCCCAACGGCGACCTCGACCCACGCGCCCACAGCTTCACCAACCGCCTCGTCAACGTCAAAGGCGAGATCAACGACCTCCACCAGGTCTGGAACAATCGCGTCGTCGCCTACAACAACACCATCGCCTCTGGCCGCTCGCAGATCGTCCGCTACCAGTTCAAGGTTCCCACAGACGCGAAGGGTTCCATCACCGTCACGGCGAAGGTCAACTACCGACGCTTCGACCAGCACTTCATGGACTTCGCCATGGGCAAGCAACATTACCCAATGCCCGTTGTCGAGATGGTCTCTCGCACCCGCACCTTCAACCTCGGCGACAACCCTGCCTCTACTCCCGACCCACAAGACAACAAGGAGTGGATGCGCTGGAACAACTACGGCATCGCCATGCTCGATGCCCAGCAATACGCCGAGAGCGTCCAGGCCTTCGAGCGTGTCGCCCAGCTACGCCCCGACTACGCCGACGCCTTCACCAATATCGCCATCGCCAACTTCCAGTGGCAGCGCTACGAGGTCTCCCGCACCAATCTGAACAAAGCCCTCACCCTCAGCCCTCACAACGCCCGCGCCCTCTACTATCTCGCGCTGGTCGAAAGAAACCAGGGACGCCTCGATGCCGCCATCGTCGATCTTCGCGAGGTAATCACACAGTTCCCGCGCTCTCGCGATGCACACCGCGAACTCGGCTTCTCCCTCTACCAGCAGCGCAAATACGACGAAGCCCGAGTCGAGTACGAATCACTCCAGTCCATCGACCCTGACGACCTCGCCGCTCACTACATTCTCTCCATCGTCTATCGCCGCCTCGGCATGAAGGAACAAGCGGCCCGCGAAGCAGCCACCTTCGCCGATCAGAAAGATGATCCCACCGCCAGCACCTACGCCCTCGAATTCCTCCGCAAGCACAATGAGATTGCCTCCGAAAGCGTCCCATGGCACGTCCATAGCGACTTCGCACCAAAACAGCAAATCCAGGGAGTGCTCCCCACGGCCCAATGAATCTGCTACGTTCAGCACTCTTTCTCTCATTCGCACTCTCCCTGTCTCTCCCTGCGCATGCTGGATCCTCCGCCGAACAGCGCGCCAGCGGAGCCAAGGTCTTCGCGGATAACGGATGTGGACACTGCCACACCATCCGCCAAAAGGGCGGCGACAAAGGTCCCGATCTCTCTGGCGTAGGACGTCGCCTCAGCGAAGGCCAGATAAGAACTCAGATACTCAAAGGCGGACAAACCATGCCACCCTTCGCAGACGTCCTGCAAAAATCCGAGACCGAAGATCTCGTCGCCTATCTACGTTCCCTCCGCGACAAACAGAAAAAATAGCCTCGCTGGAATTACGTCTCACCCGACTACGATGTCAATCATGGCGGTAAAGCTCTCCACATGAACTTTCTCTCGGCCATCCATCCCGTGTTGCGATCGGCGTTCCTCCGCGTCTTCTGCATCATTGCGATGCCCGCATGGCCACAGAACTTCGCCACCCTCGGCCATCAATCCTGGTCCACTGAAAACGGTCTCCCCCAAAGCAGCGTCCACCAAATCTTTCAGTCACACGATGGCTACATCTGGATCGCCACCGAAGGTGGCGCCGCCCGCTTCGACGGCGCCACCTTCAAAGTCTTTAACCACGAAACCGATGCCACTTTCACCAGCGATGACATCTGCTGCTTCGCACAGGACGCCCACGGAGCACTCTGGATCGGCACCTCCGACGGCCTACTCCGATACACCGACGGCCAGTTTCGTCGCTACACAGCAGCCAATGGCCTTCCCTCCCTCGACATCCTCTCGCTAGCCACCACCAACGACGGCTCTCTCGCAATCCTCACCGGCAACGGAGCTATACGCTTCAGCGACGACAAGGCCTTACCAATCCCCACTTCCGTTATTCCATCCGCCATTGCATCCTCCAGCGATGACTCCTTGCTGCTCGCCTCTTCAAACGGAATCTTTCAATATCACCAAGGCAACATCAGCGCCTCTCCCTTCAATCTCTCAAAGCCGAAGGAAACCATCCTGGGCATCGGCAGTCTGCCCAACCACGGCGTCTGGCTACGTACTCGCAGCACAATCACACTCTTCCAAGACGGCAACCAGCGCCTCTGGCAAGCCGGTAAAGATATCCCCGCAACACAAATTGACTCCTTCCTCGCCGACTCACACGGAGACCTCTGGATCGGCACCAACAAAGGACTCTTCTTCCTCAACAAAAACGACACCCGCCCTCAACTTCAGTCGGCCATTGGCTCCAGCGCCATTCTCTCCATCTTCGAAGACCGCGAATCCAATCTCTGGGTTGGCACTGAAACCACCGGCCTCCACGTCCTTCGCCATCAGAGTTTCCGCACTCTTCCCGCCTTCTCCGATCACATCGTCACCTCCATCACTCAAACTGGCGACACCATGTGGATCGGCACCAACGGAGATGGTCTCTACCGCCAGCGCGCAGGCAAGACTCAGCAGCTATCTACCCACGACGGCCTCATCAGCGATGTCATTCTCTCCCTCGCCCCCGGCACTCATACCAGCCTGTGGGCAGGAACACCCGATGGTCTCAATCACATCGAAGGCGCACGAATCTCCACCTATACATCCGCCGACGGCTTGCCCGACGACTTCATCCGCTCGCTCCTTATAGACGCCGACGGCTCTGTCTGGATCGGAACCCGTCGTGGCCTCGCTCATCTGCAAAACACCAGAGTCACAACCTACACCCGCGCCAACGGCCTCAAGAGCGACCTCATAGGCGCACTTATAAAAACAAACGATAACAACCTCTGGATTGGAACTCTCGATGGCCTCACCCGCCTCGCCGACAACAAACTCATCACCTACACCACCAAAGATGGCCTCTCAGGCGACATCATCACTTCATTATTCGAAGACTCTCACCACACCCTCTGGATTGGCACTAAAGGAAACGGGCTCAGCTACACCGCCAACGGCATATTTACTTCCCTGCATCGATCCGATCTTCCCCAAACCGTCGACTCCATCCTCGAAGACAACCGCGGCAACCTCTGGCTAAGCTCCACCCGAGGCATCACACGCATCTCGCGCTCCGAACTCATCGGTTGTGGAGCAAATCCCGCCTGCATCCTCCATCCCCTCTCCTACGGCTATGCCGACGGCATGCCCACCGAAGAAATCTCTACCATCGGTCATCCCACCGCGTGGAAGACCACCGAAGGCCTCCTCTGGTTCGCCACGCGCAAGGGAGTCGCCATCACCGACCCCAATCATCTCCCCGAAAACCGCATCCCCCCGTCAACCGTCATCGAGCGTTTTACAGTAGACGACACCGATCTCCCCATCTCCTCCAACGAACAGACCATTGCTCCCGGGCACAGCCGTTTCGTCTTCGAATACGCCGGACTTAGCTACGTCGCTCCCTCAAAAGTCCGCTATCGCTACATCCTAGAGGGCTTCGATAAGCAGTGGACCCAAGCAGGCTCGCGCCGCACCGCCTACTACACCAATCTTCCTTCCCGTCACTATCGCTTCCGCGTCCAGGCAGCAAACAACGATGGTATCTGGAACGAAACTGGCGCCTCCATTGGCTTCTACGTCCGTCCTCCGTTCTACCGCAGGCCATGGTTCATCTTTTTATGCATCGCTCTCCTCGCCGCACTCGGCATTCTTCTCTATCGCCTCCGCGTCCGCCGTCTCCGTTCGCAGTTCGAGGCTGTCCTCGCAGAACGCAATCGAATGGCACGTGAGATTCACGACACGCTCGCTCAAAGCTTCGTCGGCGTCTCCGTACAACTTGAGCTCGCCTCGCAACTCCTCGCCCAATCGCAGGTCCCCGCAGCACATCAGCAACTCGACCGCACCCGCGCCTATGTACGCGATGGTCTCGCAGAAGCCCGCCGTAGCATCTGGGATCTCCGCGCCATCACAGCGCAGCACTCACTTCCCACCCGCCTCACCCATCTCATCGAGAAGTCCAACACCGAGCATCTGAAAGCCACGATTAACATCGGCGGCACTTATCGTGCTCTCGCACCTAATGTTGAAAACGAGGTGCTCCGTATTGCACAAGAAGCCTTGACCAACACCTCACGTCACGCGCACGCCACTCAAATCTCCGTCGATCTGCGCTATCATTCAACTCGACTGACCTTGATCATTACCGACAACGGACGCGGCTTCCAGCCCACAGACAACTCCCTCCCAGCAAGAGGCCACTTCGGCCTCCAGGGAATGCGCGAGCGCGCTGCCCAGATCAACGCGCAGCTCACAGTCGAAAGCTCTCCAGACAAAGGCACTATCATCACATTGGACGCACCCATCCTCACAGAGAAAGGCACGAAAAATAATGGGTGAACGAATTCGCATCCTCGTAGTCGACGACCACCATGTCGTCCGTCAGGGCCTCGTCGCTCTGCTCAACATCATGCCCGACATTGAAGTTGTAGGCGAAGCCGGCGACGGCCTCGAAGCCATCAAGCTCCATCAATCTCTACGCCCCGACATCACCCTGATGGATCTTCAGCTCCCTAAACTCGGTGGCGTCGACGCCATCCTGCGCATCCGTGCTGAAGACCCCGCCGCCCGCTTCATCGTCCTCACTACCTTTGATGGAGACGAGGATATCTTCCGCTCTCTCCAGGCGGGTGCGAAGGCCTACCTCCTCAAGGGCATGACCGTCGAAGAGCTCACATCCACCATCCAGGCCGTGCACAGCGGCAAGACCCGCATCTCCGCTCCTATCGCTGAAAAGCTTGCCGAAAGGATGAGCGGCCAAGCTCTCACCGCTCGCGAACTCGCCGTCCTCGAGCGCATCGTAGCCGGCCGCGCCAACAAAGAGATCGCCTCCGATCTCGACATCAGCGAAGCCACCGTCAAGACCCACGTCAACAATCTTCTCGGCAAACTAGGCGTCAGCGACCGCACCCACGCCGCAACCGTCGCCATTCAGCGCGGCATCGTTCATCTCAAGTGAGCCTCTCAAAATGAAACTAGTCTTCTTCGCTCTCCTTACAGCTCTCACACTGCAGCCTTCGCTCCACGCGCAGACGGCAAAATCCACGTGGCGCGCTGCCACTGCCACAGAGCTCGAAACGGCTCTGCCCGCACGCGCACCCGTAGAAAAGGAACGCATCGAAACCGAGATGCGCACCGCCTCTGGTATCGTCAATCCCCAAGGCAAACTCATTGCCGGAGTCGTCCTCATCACCGCCGGCTACTCTGCCGACGGCAAATACTCACACTATCTTCTCGTTCAGGCTCCCATCACCATTGGCGACATAGCGCTCACACCCGGCACCTACGTCCTGGGCTGGCAGCGCAACGACACCGGCCTCACCGTTAAGCTCTACGACGCAGCCACCGGTACCCAGCGCGGCACCGCCATCGCTCACCGGCTCCCTACCGGCGCCCGTGTCGAATCCTTTCGCATCTGGGCTCCCACCGAGCAAAAGCTCATCCAGATAGGCCGTTTCGCTCTTCCCTACACGCTAAGTGAATAACCTCAAAATAAAATCTTCTGCGAATCGCTCTGTGTTAGCCTGCGGCAACGATGTCACGGCCTCTTTTCCTTTAGCGCGCCACCGCGCATCTCTCCAGCGACTATCAGCGCGCCACCGGCCAGATGCAAAGCGTCGAAGATAACATCACCCAGTTCATCGCTGCCTACTAATCCACCAAGAATACCCGTGCTCTCTCCGATGCCTTCGAAAAACCGCTCCCGCATCCGCCTCCAACGCAATGAGTTCCATGGAGCACTAACCGACGCCCGCCCGGCCCTCACTCTTGTCGACCATCCCGCCCACCTACGCGCCTTGGGATGTTTCGCTAGTGTTCAGTTTGACTACATCCCTGATTTTGAAGCCAATGCATATGGGCTACGGCAGCGGTCTTACGGATTTGGATACAATGCGGCAGGTTTGATCAGAATCCCCTGGCCGGTAGGAACCGTCAAAATCATTAAATTTTGACCCTTGGCAAAGTTGTTCCATGCGCGATATTGACTCTCATATCCTGTAAAAGCATAGTCATCCAAGATGATTATGGCCCCCGGCGACATCTTGGACCACAAGAGTTCAATCGTAGCCATTTCCGCGACGGCGTTATTCAGATCGATGGAGAGGTATGCAATCTGATCGATCTGAGTCTCGGCGAGACTGTCTGGAAGGATGCCGCGAACAAGCCGTGCGTTTGGGAATGGCTCGAAATTGCGGCGAGCCAGATCGTAACAATCGAAAAAGGCATCGGCGTTTAGCTGTTCGGCGTGGGACTTCTCCTCATCCGACACTCGCTCCAGCGGAATGCCCTTGAACGTGTCAAGCAGCCAGAATTTCCGATCGAGTTTGGCGAAGTCGATGAAATGTGCGACGGTAAGCGAGAGCAGCCCCGTGTGGACGCCGCACTCCACGAAATCGCCTCTGAGCAAAAGGGCATTTTTCGCCGCCCAGCAGCAAACATGAGCGCGCCAACGTATATCAGGCACCGTACCACCCCACCCCTCGGCATTCAGTCGAGTAGCTTCCTTAAAGGCATGGTCGAACGCAGCCTCGCTCAAGGAAGAGATGTTTTTCCCCTTCACGGCTATGCCGTCGGATTGATAGTCGAACTTGTATAGCTGCTGGAAGACCTGGCTCGCGAGCCAAGTTTTTATCCCGAATCCCAAATGCTTCCCCGTCAGAAAAGAATATGTAACTTACTGTACTCAAGAAGCATACCGCAGTAAAACTTGTTGGGCTGACTAGATTCGAAAACTACGGTCGAATACGCCTGCGTGACACGAACAAGGCTATCAGCGTTTCAACGAGGCGACCCTCAACATCTTCGAGACCGCCATCGGCATCCGCGCCCCACGAAACCTCCTGGCACTTCTCCACCCTCTGCCACAGCAGAGAATTTCCCTACGCCCCAGGCCTGCCCGCTTGAAAAGTCAGCCGGGCCATCCCACGCTAACCCACGGAGGGACAAGCTTTAAACGAGGGGCAGGTCAACTGGAATTGTTTCCTGGAGACGTTTTCCCAGAGATATGCTGCGAAATCCTCACTCAAAGAGTGATGATTTCCCTGAAAAGTCGCATCTTACACAGCGTAAGATTCTCTGACAATGGTTGACGAGAAACAGCGACAACTCGACCTCCGTCGAGCGCTGGAAGATAATCAGATCGTCCCCTACTTCCAGCCTCTCGTCGAGCTCCGCACCGGTGTGCTCACCGGCTTCGAGGTCCTTGCCCGCTGGCAGCATCCTGTAATCGGCACCATCTATCCCGCTGACTTCATCCCGCTCGCCGAAGAGTCCGGAGTCATCGGCCAATTCACCGAGCATCTCCTCCGCGACGCCTTCGCCGCCGCAGGCGTCCTTCCCGAGCACCTCACCCTCTCCATCAATATCTCCCTCACCCAACTCACCGATCGGTCCCTTCCCCGCCATATCCGTACCGCCGCCCAACAGGCAAACTTCCCCCTCCAGCGTCTCATCCTCGAAATCACCGAGAGCGCCCTCATCGGCAATCCCGAGCTCGCCTACCTCATCGCCAAC
>Ga0193726_1000145_pt1 | contig 99329 bp, 102 predicted proteins | sample H2c1metaG_FD_144928 | JGI IMG/M metagenome (GOLD analysis project Ga0193726, IMG submission 144928) | Soil microbial communities from a riparian zone of the East river system, Colorado, United States - H2c1 | ecosystem: Environmental > Terrestrial > Soil > Riparian zone | place: USA: East...
CATGGTTGGCCTCCCGAATCGCCAAATCCATGCACTATGATGTGTCGGCTATGTCCCCGAACACCTGTCGGTGATGTCCCCGGTCTAAACACTTGACCCGGCAATCCATCCTCTTCAAAGACTCTTTTCGAAGATTGATGGATGCGCGGGTCAAGCCCGCGCATGACACCAACCGGGTTCTACCTGCATGCCCAAAGCTCCTCCGCTGCGTCTCGGAGTCAATGTCGATCACGTCGCCACGCTGCGCAACGCGCGCGCCGGCGAGCGTCCCGATCCCGTGCGCGCGGCGCTGACCGCGATCGAAGCCGGCGCCGACGGCATTACCGCGCATCTGCGCGAGGACCGCCGCCATATCCGCGACGACGACATGGCGCGGCTGAAAGCCGAAATCTCAAAACCGCTGAATTTCGAGATGGCGGCGACCGAGGACATGCTGCGGATCGCGCTGGCGACAAAACCGCATGGGGTCTGCCTCGTTCCCGAACGGCGCGAAGAACTCACCACCGAAGGCGGGCTCGACGTGGCCGGGCAGCACAACGCGCTGGCGCCGTTCATTTCGCGGCTGAACGACGCCGGGGTGCGGGTGTCGCTGTTCATCGCTGCGGACGCGAGACAAATCGAGATGGCGGCAAAACTGCGGGCGCCGGTGATCGAGATACATACCGGCGCGTGGTGCGATGCCGTGGTCGATGGCGATGCGGCGAAGGCCGAGACCGAATGGCAGCGCATCGTCTCCGGTGCGAAACTTGCTCAATCCGCCGGGCTCGAAGTCCATGCCGGTCACGGCCTCGACTATGCCACGGCGGAAACCATCGCGGCGCTGCCTGAGATCGTGGAGTTGAACATCGGCTATTACATGATCGGCGAGGCGCTGTTCGTCGGTCTTGCGGAAACCGTGCGCGCGATGCGCGCCGCGATGGACCGCGGGCGCAAGAATCTTGAAAACAAGACGCTTGAAAGCCGCGCATGATCATCGGCATCGGCTCGGACCTGATCGACATCCGCCGCGTGGCCAAGGTGATCGAGCGGCACGGCGACCGCTTTCTCGACCGTATCTTCACCGACGCCGAGCGCGCCAGGGCCGGGCGCCGCGCCAAAAACGAGAAGATGGTGGTGGCCACCTATGCCAAGCGCTTCGCCGCCAAGGAAGCCTGTTCCAAGGCTTTGGGTACCGGCATCCGGCAGGGCGTCTGGTGGCGGGACATGGGGGTGATCAACCTTCCCGGTGGCCGGCCGACCATGAAACTGACCGGCGGGGCACTGGCAAAGCTGCAGGCCCTGACGCCGCCGGGCCATGAGGCGCGGATCGACCTGTCGATCACCGACGACTGGCCGCTGGCGCAGGCTTTCGTCATAATTTCGGCGATCATTCCCGGCACACCCTGACGCGTTCGGGCGACGCCGCCCGGCAGCGGGCGAAAAACTAAAATCACTGACTTGTCATAGGATTAGCAAGTTTTAGCAGGGGCGTTGATTGCGCACCTGCGAACAACGGTCTAAAACCCGCGCGAGTTGGTTTCCAGCCAGAGCAAATTCAGGTTTGCGCCCGAATTCGCTCTAAATATCAGCACTAAGACCATTTTCTTGACGCGAAACGAAGGACGATTCGCGTGAAGAAAATGCTCTGCCACCGCGCGCAATCGCGACGGGAATTGGGAAAGCGATGAGCGTGACAACAGGGACAAAGACCGAAAGCGGCATCGGCGAGACCATCCGCGTCGTCATCCATGCCCTGCTGATCGCGCTTGTGATCCGCACCTTCCTGTTTCAGCCCTTCAACATTCCGTCGGGATCGATGAAGGCGACGCTGCTGGTCGGCGACTATCTGTTCGTCTCGAAATATTCCTACGGCTACAGCCATTATTCGATTCCGCTGTCGCCGCCGCTGTTTTCGGGGCGGGTGTTCGGCTCGGAGCCGTCGCGCGGCGATGTCGTGGTGTTCCGGCTGCCGAAGGACGACTCGACCGACTACATCAAACGCGTGATCGGCCTGCCCGGCGACCGCATCCAGATGAAGGAGGGCCTGCTCTACATCAACGAGAAGCCGGTGGTGCGCGAGCGTTTGTCCGATTTCGTCGGCGAAGACCCTTGCGGCTCCGATGCCACCGCGCGGGTGAAACGCTGGAAGGAGACGCTGCCGAACGGCGTGACCTATGAGTCGCTGGATTGCGTCGATAACGGTTTCTACGACAACACCAACGTCTACACCGTGCCGGCTGGCCACTTTTTCATGATGGGCGACAACCGGGACAATTCGACCGACAGCCGGGTGCTGTCGGCGGTCGGCTACGTGCCGTTCGAGAACATCGTCGGCCGCGCCCAGATGATCTTTTTCTCGATCGCCGAGGGTGAGCATGCCTGGGAGATCTGGCGCTGGCCCACCGCGGTGCGCTGGAATCGCATATTCTCCATCGTGCGATGAACGACGAATCACCTGATCTGCAAAACTCATCGAAAACCGGCGGCGTGAGCCCTGAAGCCCCCGCCGGCACAGAGCCGCCCGCGGCCAAAAAAAGGCGCAGCAAGGCCGCCGCCAAGGCCGAAGCCGCCGTCATCGAGGCGCGCATCGGCCACAAATTCGCCGACCCGTCGCTGCTGGCGACCGCCTTCACTCACGTCTCCGCATTGAAGAAATCTGCGCGCAGCCGCGGCGACAGCTATCAGCGGCTCGAATTCCTCGGCGATCACGTGCTCGGGCTGATCGTATCCGATATGCTGTATCGCACCTTCCCCAAGGCTGATGAAGGCGAGTTGTCGAAGCGCCTGGCCGATCTCGTTCGCAAGGAGACCTGCGCCGATGTAGCCAAATCGCTCGACCTGCTCGAAGGCATCAAGCTCGGCGCGGTCGGCGCCGGCGCCGGCGCGCGGTTGCGCAAATCCGTGATCGGCGACATCTGCGAAGCGGTAATCGGTGCGGTGTTTCTCGACGGCGGCTACCCGGCCGCCGAGCAATTCGTGCAGCGCAATTGGGAAGAGCGGATGCGCATCTTGAAGCGCCCGCTGCGCGATCCCAAGACCGTGCTGCAGGAATGGGCGCAGGGCAAAGGCCTGCCGACGCCGGTCTATCGCGAAGTCGAGCGCACCGGGCCGCATCACGATCCGCAGTTCCGCATCGCGGTGGACTTGCCGGGATTGGCGGCTGCCGAGGGCGTCGGCGGCAACAAGCGCGCCGCCGAGAAGGCCGCGGCTTCCGCGATGATCGCCCGTGAAGGCGTTAAATAATGACGGATGACATCGCCGCCGATGCGGCTCCCGTTGCCACGCGTTGCGGCTTTGTCGCGCTGATCGGCGCGCCGAATGTCGGCAAATCGACGCTGGTCAACGCGCTGGTCGGCTCCAAGGTCACTATTGTCTCGCGCAAGGTGCAGACCACACGAGCACTGATCCGCGGCATCGTGATTGAAAACAACGCACAGATCATTTTGGTCGATACTCCCGGGATTTTTCTGCCCAAACGAAGACTCGATCGCGCCATGGTATCGACGGCGTGGAGCGGGGCGCATGACGCTGATCTGGTCTGCGTGCTGCTGGATGCGAAGTCGGGGATCGACGAGGAGGCCGACGCCATCCTCACAAAGCTCGCAACGGTGCGACACGAGAAAATCCTGGTGCTGAACAAGATCGACCTGGTGCCGCGCGAAAAACTGCTGGCGCTGACCCAGAAGGCCAACGAGCGGCTGCAATTCGAAAAGACTTTCATGGTCTCGGCGCTATCGGGCGATGGCGTCGACGATCTCAGGCGGACTCTTGCGGCGATGGTGCCGGCGGGACCGTTCCATTATCCGGAAGACCAGATGTCGGACGCGCCGATGCGGCATCTTGCAGCGGAAATCACGCGGGAAAAAATCTTCCGCCAGTTGCATCAGGAACTGCCGTATCAGTCCACCGTCGAGACCGACAGCTGGACCGAGCGCAAGGACAAGTCGGTGCGGATCGAGCAGACGATTTTCGTCGAGCGCGAAAGCCAGCGCAAGATCGTGCTCGGCAAGGGCGGCGCCACCATCAAATCGATCGGCGCGGATTCGCGGAAAGAGATCGCCGAGATTGTGGGTGTGCCCGTGCACCTGTTCCTGTTCGTGAAGGTCCGCGAAAACTGGGGCGCCGATCCCAATCGCTATCGCGAGATGGGTCTTGAGTTTCCGAAGGAATAGGCTGGCAGCCCTGATGACTGTTCCCAAACACGTGATGTGGTTTCAGGTTTTGCTGTATCTGTCGCTGGTGCTCGACGCGCTATCGGTCGCGTTCCAGGACCGCACGCCGACCGCGGCGATCACCGAGACCACGATCCTGGCCGCCAATGTGATCGCGGCTTGCATGATCCTGCTGTTCGTTTATCTGGTCTGGCTCGCCGCGCAGCATCGCAAGAACTGGCCGCGCTGGGTGCTGACCGCGGCGCTGGGGTTTTCGGTGCTCTCGCTCTCGCAGGTCATCGGCGACAGCGGGTTGCAGTTCGACAGCGCCATCGAGGTGGTTTCCTGCGCGCTGACGGCCGCCGGGCTGTATTTTTCGTTCACGGGCGATGCGAAGGGCTGGTTCAACGCGTAACGCCACTTCGTGTCCCGGACGCGGTGCAGCGTTCTTCACGATGCACCGCAGAGCCGGGACCGTACCAAACACCACGTTCCATTACGGCCCCGGCTCTGCAGCGCACCACGCCGCGCAGGGCGGCGCGCCGCGCTGCGTCCGGGGAACGGCAATCCGCAAATGCTGCGTAGGGTAACGGAATCCTGTAAGCTCCAACCCATGGAATGGACCGACGAAGGCATCGTGCTGGGGGTGCGGCGGCATGGCGAATCCTCCGCCATTGTCGAACTGCTGACGCGCGGCCATGGCCGCCACCTCGGTCTGGTGCGCGGCGGTTCCGGCACGCGGATGCGGCCGCTGCTGCAGCCCGGCAACTCCGTGCGCGCGGTGTGGCGGGCGCGGCTCGACGAGCATCTCGGCACTTACGTGATCGAAGCCACGCGGCTGCGCGCGGCCACGGTGCTCGCGTCATCTCACGCGGTGTATGGCGTAACGCATCTGGCGGCGCTGGCGCGGCTGCTGCCGGAGCGCGATCCGCATGAAGACATTTACGACATGCTCGACCGCACCCTCAACGACTTCGACGACATCGGCGAAGCCGCGGTGCATCTGGTGAAATTCGAACTGGCGATGCTGGCCGAACTCGGCTTCGGGCTCGATCTGGAAAATTGCGCCGCGACCGGTGCCACCTCCGATCTGATCTATGTGTCGCCGAAATCCGGCGCCGCGGTGTCGCGACAGGCCGGCGAGCCCTGGCGCGACAAGCTGCTGCGGCTGCCGCCGTTTTTGCGCGAGAGCGACGATGGCCGCAACGGCTGGTCGGACCAGGACCTGGAGGACGGCTTTCAACTGACGGGACTGTTTCTGCTGCGCCATGTGCTGGAGCCGCGCGGGCAGGGCCATTCCGACGCCCGCGACGGTTTTATCAACGCGGTGACGAAGCACCGGGCGAAGGTGGCTATTCCTTGATCGCAGCCGATTCGCGGCTTGCCCGATTCATCCCGAAAGTTTAACCCGTCCCCATGGGAAAACGACTGATTCCGCCGGAGCCGGTGGAGATTCACGAGGTTCAGCTGCGTGAGGCGCTGGAAGAGCGCTATCTCAAGTATGCGCTCTCGACCATCATGCACCGCGCGCTGCCGGATGCCCGCGACGGGCTGAAGCCGGTGCATCGCCGCATCCTCTATGGCATGCGGCTGTTGCGGCTCGATCCCGGCACGCCATTCAAGAAATCCGCCAAAATCGTCGGCGACGTGATGGGCTCGTTCCATCCGCACGGCGATCAGTCGATCTACGACGCGCTGGTGCGGCTGGCGCAGGATTTCTCGTCGCGCTATCCGCTGGTGGACGGGCAGGGCAATTTCGGCAACATCGACGGCGATAATCCCGCCGCCTATCGCTACACTGAAGCGCGCATGACCGAGGTCGCGCGGCTTCTTCTTGACGGCATCGACGAGGACGGCGTCGAATTCCGCGCCAATTACGACGGCCAGTCGAAAGAGCCGATCGTGCTGCCCGGTGGGTTTCCGAACCTGCTGGCCAACGGCGCGCAGGGCATCGCGGTCGGCATGGCGACCGCGATTCCGCCGCACAACGCGGCCGAGCTTTGCGAGGCGGCGCTGCACCTGATCGACAAGCCGGACGCGAAGTCGAAAATGCTGCTGCGTTTCGTCAAGGGTCCGGATTTCCCGACCGGCGGCATCATCGTCGACTCCAAGGAGAGTATCGCCGAAGCCTACATGACCGGGCGCGGCTCGTTTCGTACCCGCGCCAAATGGGAGCAGGAAGAGGGCGCGCGCGGTACCTGGGTCGTCGTCATCACGGAAATTCCCTGGCTGGTGCAGAAGTCGCGGCTGATCGAAAAGATCGCCGAACTGCTCAACGAGAAAAAGCTGCCGCTGGTCGGCGATGTAAGGGATGAATCGGCGGAAGACATTCGCGTCGTCATCGAGCCGAAATCCCGCGCGGTCGATCCCGAACTGCTGATGGAATCGCTGTTCCGGCTGACCGAGCTGGAGAGCCGGATTCCGCTGAACCTCAACGTACTGGTGAAGGGCCGGATTCCGAAAGTGCTGGGCCTCGCCGAGTGCTTGCGCGAGTGGGTCGACCATCTCCGTGACGTGCTGCTGCGCCGCTCCAATTACCGCAAGGAGCAGATCGAGCATCGCCTCGAGGTGCTCGGCGGCTATCTGATCGCGTATCTGAACATCGACAAGGTGATAAAAATCATTCGCGCCGAGGACGAGCCGAAGCCGGCGCTGATCAAGGCGTTCAAGCTCACCGACATTCAGGCCGACGCGATCCTCAACATGCGGCTGCGCAGTTTGCGCAAGCTCGAGGAATTCGAGATCCGCACCGAGGACAAGAATCTTCGCGCAGAGCTGAAAGGCATCAAGGGCATCCTCGGCTCGGAATCCGAGCAGTGGGCAAAGGTCGGCGACCAGGTCCGGAAAGTTCGCGATATCTTTGGGCCGAAGACGCCGCTCGGCAAGCGCCGCACGATGTTCGCGGACGCGCCGGAGCACGATCTCGCCGCAATCGAAGAAGCCTTTGTCGAGCGCGAGCCGGTCACCGTGGTCGTCTCCGACAAGGGTTGGGTACGCACGCTCAGGGGCCACGTCGCCGATCTGTCGGGGCTGACCTTCAAGACCGACGACAAGCTCGACAAGGCGTTCTTCGCCGAGACCACCTCGAAGCTGTTGCTGTTCGCCACCAACGGAAAATTCTATTCGCTCGATGTGGCAAAGCTGCCGGGCGGGCGCGGCCATGGCGAACCGATCCGGATGTTCATCGACATGGAGCAGGACGCCGCGATCGTGTCGCTGTTCGTCAACACCGGCGGCCGCAAATTCCTGGTGGCGAGCTACGAGGGTCAGGGTTTTGTGGTCAACGAGGACGATTGCGTCGGCAACACCCGCAAGGGCAAGCAGGTGCTCAATGTCGAGATGCCCAACGAGGCCCGCGCGGTTGCGACCGTCACCGGCGATACCGTCGCGGTGATCGGCACCAACCACAAGATGGTGGTCTTTCCGATTGACCAGGTGCCGGAGATGGCGCGCGGCCGCGGCGTGCGGCTGCAGAAATACAAGGGCGGCGGGCTGTCCGATGTCGCGACGTTCGATTCCAAAGAAGGTCTGAGCTGGAAGGATTCGGCGGGCCGCGACCAGAGCTTGAGCTCGAAGGAGTTGTCCGACTGGCGCGGCAACCGCGCCGACGCCGGGCGCCTCGCGCATGGCTTGCCGAAATCGAACAAGTTCGGAAGAGGGGTGGAGTAGGGGGCCCAGGCACGTGTCCCGGACGCGGTGCAGCGTTCTTCACACTGCTCCGCAGAGCCGGGACCGTACCGAACACCGCGCTTTGTACGGCCCCGGCTCAGCAGCGCACCACGCCGCAAGAGCGGCGCCATTGCGCGTCGAAGACGCGCGTATACGCGCTTATGGCGCAGCATTCGGGGAACGTTCCGCTTTGACTGCAATCTAATTCTCATAGATGCTTGCCGAAAATCCGGGAGGCGGCATTGCGCAAAGCGAAATGGATCGTCGGCGTCGTTCTAGCGCTGTTGCTCGCCCCGTCCGCGCTGAACGCGCAGCCCATCCCTGGCGCGCTCCCCGAATCCACCGCAGCCCTGTCGCGTGGCGAATGGCCGGCCTATGCCGGCACCTACGCGTCGGCCCGATACTCGCCGCTGGCGCAGATCGACCGCGGCAATGCCAAGGACCTGCATGTCGCTTGGCGCTGGAAGTCGCCCGACATGGCGATCAAGGACGCCAACCCCAAGATCGGTCCCAGCCGCGCCAATGAATCGACGCCGCTGATGGTTGGCGGCGTGCTCTACACCTCCACGTCGCTGTCGCAGGTTGCCGCCATTGACGCCGCCACCGGCGAAACCAAATGGGTGTTCGACCCAAAAGTCTACGACAACGGTCTCGGCCTTCCCGCCAATGACGGCTGGCTGCACCGCGGCGTCGCCTATTGGCGCAACGGCGACGACGAACGCATTTTGATGCTCACGGCATTTGCGCAGATGATTGCGCTGGACGCCAAGACCGGCAAACCAATCGCGACGTTCGGCGCCGATGGCCGGGTCGATCTTACCCAAGGCCTGCGGCGCCCGGTCGATCGCGACTACTACACCATGAGTTCGCCGCCGGTGATCGTGCGCGGCGTGATCGTGGTGGGCTCATCGATCATGGACTGGTGGGGACACCGGCCGTCGCCGCCCGGCGACGTGCGCGGCTTCGACGTCATCACCGGCCACCTGCTCTGGACCTTCCATACCGTCGCGCAGCAAGGCGAGCCCGGCATTGAGACCTGGGAGAACGACTCCTGGAAGGAAGCCGGCAATGCCAATGTCTGGGCGCCGATGAGCGCGGACGAAGAACTTGGCACCATCTATCTGCCGGTCTCCACGCCGACCAACGACTATTACGGCGGCCACCGTCCCGGCGATGGCCTCTATGGCGACAGCCTGGTCTGCCTCGATGCGGCGACGGGCAGGAAGCTCTGGCACTATCAGCTCGTGCATCATGGGCTGTGGGATTACGACAACCCGGCCGCGCCCAATCTGATCGACATCACCGTCGGCGGAAAGCGCATCAAGGCGGTCGCGCAGGTGACCAAGCAGGCCTTTGTCTATGTGTTCGACCGCGTCACCGGCGCGCCAGTGTGGCCGATCGAGGAACAGCCGGTGCCGGCGTCGAGCATTCCCGGCGAGCGCGCGTCGAAAACCCAGCCGGTTCCGACCAAGCCGGCGCCGTTCGACATCCAAAGTGCGCGCGACGAGGACCTGATCGATTTGACGCCGGAGATTCACAAGGAAGCGATCGACATCGCCTCCCGCTACGATCGCGGCGGGCTGTTTACGCCGCCATCCGAGCGCGGCACCATCCAGGTGCCCGGAGTCGGCGGCGGCGGCAACTGGTCTGGTGCCGCGATCGATCCCGACACCGGAATGTTCTACGTCAGCACCTACCGCGTGCCGTTCGTGATCACCGTTCGCAAGCCGAGACCGGGAGAGTCCTCCTACGATTTCATCGGCGAATTCCGTTATCTGCCGGGGCCGCGCGGATTGATGTTGCTCAAGCCGCCGTTCGGCAGCATCGTCGCCATCGACATGAACACCGGCGAGCATCGCTGGCGCATTCCGGTCGGACGGGCCGAACTCATTCCCACTTTCCAGCAATTCGGCGTCCGCGAACGGCTCGGGTTTCCCGGTCGCAGTTGGGCGCTGGTGACAAAGACGGTCATGATCGTCGTGCAGTCTGGATATTTCGGCCCGCCGCGATTGTCGCCCGGAGGCAGACGGATCGCCGACCTCAACGATTTCGATCCGCATCTGTGGGTCTACGACAAGACCAGCGGCGAGATGCTGGCGGAGATTCCGCTGTCGGCCAACGCGACTGGCGCGCCGATCACCTACATGGCCGCCGGCAAGCAATACATTGCATTCCCGGTCGGCGGCGGGCCATTGGTCGAGGAAATGATCGCGGTCGCGCTTTGAACGGGAGCGTCGATTAGATCGCGCCGATCAGCCGCAGCAGCACACCCGCCGCGCATGAGCCCGCGAGCACCGTCAGCATGCCCAGGTTGAAGCGGAAGATCGCGGTGGCAGCGGCGATGGCAAGGGCCAGTGCGGCAACATCGATACTCGACCAGACAGGCATATCGAACGAGAGCCCGAACGATCGAATTGGCGTTGTTTCCCTGAACACGGTGTGAAGCGCGAACCAGATCGACAGATTGAGGATCACGCCCACCACCGCGGCGGTGATCGCCGACAGTGCGCCCGCCAGCCCCTTGTTGCCGCGCATGGTCTCGATGAACGGCGCGCCCAGAAATATCCACAGGAAGCACGGCGTGAAGGTGACCCAGGTCGCCAGCAGGCCGCCGAGCGTTCCCGCCAGCATCGGCGGCAGCGTGCCGGGATCGCGGAATGCCGCCATGAAGCCCACGAATTGCAGCACCATGATCAGCGGTCCCGGCGTGGTCTCGGCCATACCGAGGCCGTCGAGCATTTCGCGTGGGGCCACCCAGTGATAATGCTCGACCGCCTGCTGCGCGACGTAGGCCAGCACCGCATAGGCGCCGCCGAACGTCACCATCGCCATTTTGCTGAAGAACACCGCGATCTGGCTGAACACATTGGCCTGACCGAACGCCATCAGCAGCGCGCAGACCGGCACCAGCCACAACAGCAGCCAGACCGCGCTGACCTTTAGCGCGCGTGAAACGGTGGGCCGCACATGATCGGGCAATTCATCGCCGAGCATGCTGTCGATCGCTGCGGCCTTCTTGCCGCCGCCATGCTCGACGGCGGCAAATTCCGGACGTCCGGTTTTCGCACCGAGATACCCGATCACGCCTGCGGCTATGATGATAATCGGGAAGGGCACGTTGAAAAAGAAAATCGCGATGAACGCCACCGCGGCGAGCCCGATCATGACCGGGTTGCGTAGCGCGCGCTTGCCGACGCGAACCACGGCTTGGATAACGATCGCGAGTACTGCCGCCTTCAGTCCGAAAAATACCGCCTCGACAAAGCTGACATTGCCGAATGCCGCGTAGATATAGCTCAGCGCCATGATCGAGATGACGCCAGGCAGGATGAACAGCCCGCCGGCCATGATGCCGCCGGCGGTGCGATGCAAGAGCCATCCGATATAGGTCGCAAGCTGCTGCGCTTCCGGCCCGGGCAGCAGCATGCAGTAGTTCAGCGCGTGCAGGAACCGGCTTTCCGAGATCCAGTTCTTTTCCTCGACCAGGATGCGGTGCATGACCGCGATCTGACCGGCGGGTCCGCCGAAACTGAGCAGCGCCACCCGCAGCCAGACGCGGAAAGCCTCGCCGAAGGAGATGCCGTGACCGGCATCAGCTTCGGTTGCCTTCTCGCTCGCGGTGAGCTCGCTCATGGCTTTGCCTTGTTGGCCGGCCAGTTGTGGGTTTCGCCGGTCGCGTCCCGGCACCAGCGATAGAATGCATCATAAAGTCCGATGCCGGCGCTGAGTTGCTCAAGATCGTCGTCATACATCCGGGATAAGCCCAGCGATGCCGCGAGCAATCCCGGGGCCTCCGGCGACAGATCGAGCCGGCCGGTATCGGCTGCGCGCACCATCGTCGCCAGCCGCAGCAAGGGCGGCGTCGCAAGGCCAAACTCCTCGATCATCACATCGAAGGTGCAGCGTTCGCCGCGATGGCTCCAGAACACATTCTCGATATCGAACGGCGTGGCGTTAAAGCGTTCGCCTACGGCCTGGACTTCGGAAGGGGCTACGAACAGAAATACCGCGGCGGGATCGATGAAGCGCCGGATCAGCCATGGGCAGGCGATGCGGTCGATCTTTGGCCGCGAACGCGTCACCCAGACCGTTCGTCCGCGCCCGTCGCGCGCGGGTATCCTGGCGGCAGGCACGGTGGGAAGCTTGGCTTGCTGCCAGCCCACGAAGCCGTCCTCCAGGATTTCCGCGGCAACGCCGCTGTGGCGCAGCCATGCCGCGGTGCCCTCGCTGAGCTTTTGCCCCTTGTGGCAAATCACGATGACGGGGCGTCCGGTAAGCTGCGCCGCCCATTCATGGGTGTCGAGATGCGAACGCCTGACGGCGCCGGGAATGAGATGCGGATCGGCGTCGAAATCCTCGTCGATACGCACATCGATCAGGGCAGGCGTATGCGCCGTGCCGATCAGCCGGGAAAGTTTGTCTGAAGATATGGAGGTATAGGATGACATGGCTGCGCCCTCGTGAATAACGGGACGCGATACTTGGGCTTGTCGCCTCGTGAGGGGATCGCAGAGCCCCCATGGGGTCAGATACAGCGGACCCGCGCGTTATGTCAATCGTGTTCTTGCTCTCCCAATTTCAATCGAGAGATTTGATGTTGATGCTCTCGAACGAGGTGACGCTGTCGGCCTTGGTCCACAGGCCAACTCTGCCGGGACCGGGAAGACGTCCGTCAGTGGCGCCAAAAAGCTCTCTTCCATCAAACAATATGATGAAGCGGTCGTCTCTCGCGGCGATGCCGAGCGTGTGCCATGCACGGCTGGAGACGTTGGCATCGACGCCGGCGATCATCTCCCGCTTTCCGGCAACCACGCGGTAAAAGCGCACGTTATTCTCAAGCGCATTGGCCCGGGCGACATAGTAGTCGCCGGCCGACTTGAACCGCACGATGACGCCGCCAGCCTGGTCGGCATCGCCGGAAACAGCCATGAAGCGCGTTGAAACATAGACATTGCGCCCGGAGAACGGCCGATAGATCGCGAGCGGAAACCGGTCGTCCGTGGAGTTCGTACCGCTCTGTGCCAACGCCAGAACGGCATCGTGACGGACGATCGACCATTCGCCGGGCGGGCCGCCTGTCGCGGCGAACTCGAAATCGCCGAGCCCGTTCGAAGCAGCAAAGGTGATCGTGCTGGACCGGCTCGACGTCGGCGCGGAATCGCATGCGGCCAACAGGCAAAGCACCGCACACAAAAAGGTTCGCCGGCACACGTCGATGCCGATCAGCCGCGCAAATTTTTCCGATGAACAGGATGACATGGCCGCGCCCTCGTGAAAAACGGGACGCGATACTTGGGCATGTCGCCTCGTGGGGGGATCGCAAAAGCCCCCATGGATTAAATACAGCGGACCTCGCGGGTTCTGTCAATTGTGTTCTAGAAAATCAGCGCCACGCCGGAAGCGAACAGCAGCACCAGCACCACCTTCCGGAACGACGCCTCGTCGAGGCGGCCGTAGAGTTTCATTCCAAGCCACGTGCCGGCGATCAAGACAGGCAGACCGATCACGAACAGCTTGATCGTGTCTGGCGTGACCGCGCCTTTCGCGCCAAGCCAAAGCGCACTCATGAGAAAGATTGCAACCGCGACCGGCGAAAAAATCGTGCGTTGCTGGTCCTTGGGCCAACCGCGCAGCCCGCACCGTATGATAACAAGAATTCCGGCAAGGCCGGTGATGCCGCCGAGCACGCCATTGAGAAAGCCGACGCCGGCGTCGGCCACGGCGCCGCCCGCTTTGATTGGCTTGATCGCGGGACGAAACAGCACATAGAGGCTGTAAAGCACCAGAAACACGCCAACGCCCATCCGCACATGGGCGGGATTGGCCCACGTCAGCACGGTGACGCCGACGGGAACGCCGAGCGCCGCGCCGATCAGGAACGGCCAGAGCTTGTTCCAGTCGAGCGCCCGGCGAAGTTTCCAGACTGCATAGCCCTGCACGATCAGGCCGAACGCAATAATCAGCGTTGCGGTTTGCAGAGGCGTCAGGATGTAAAGCCAGATCGAGGCCACGACGAGGCCGAACGCAAAGCCGGAGAGCCCCGCGACCAGCGCGCCTGCAAAGGTCGCAATAAGAAAGATCGGAAGTTCCAGAGGAAATCCGTCCATGTGCTCGCTCCAACGAAGGGCGAGCAGCGCTTGAATGGGATCGCCATTTCATGGGGAGGCTGCGATGTCCCCGACGGCAGGCTACGCCAGCGGCGGTCGGGGACGCAAGAGGCGTAGCGGCCGCAGCCATTCACGTGGCGGCGATGGCCTCTATCTCGACCATGAAATCCGGACCATAGAGTTTGGATACCTCGACCAGCGTCACCGCGGGCGCCGCCGGCGGCGTGACCGATGCAAAGAAGCGATTTCGCGCCTCGCGGTAGCGCCCGAGGTTCTCCATGTCGGTGAGAAACACCGTCAGCTTCACCAGGTCGGCCGCCGTGCATCCGGCCGCCTCCAGCGCGATGCCGAGGTTGCGAAACACCTGTGCCGCCTGCGAGGCAAAATCGTTTTTTCCGACCACGTTGCCGTCGCGATCGATCGCGGTCTGCCCCGAGATGAAGATGATATGGCCTCCCTTGACATCGACGACCTGCGAATAGCCGGGCGGCGTACCGAGTTCGGGGGGATTGATGCGGACGATCGAAGCTGTTGCGTCGTTTGTCATTTCGGCGCTCTCAATTGCGCGGCGCGGACATCGGCGGAGGTCCCATGCCGACTGCTTTCTTCGGCTTCAGCGTCCCGGCATAGAATGACAATCCGGCGACCAGGAAAAGACAGACCAGATACACCGCGTAGGATTGCGGCGGCGTGATTGCCCATTGGATGAAGCCTGCGGGCTTCGCGTCCGATCGGGTTTCTTGGTCTTTTTCCATTGCGCAATGCTGGCGCTTTGCTTTGGACAGGTCAAGTTTGAAAGCGCCTCGATCCGACCGCGCTAGCTCGTCTTCCTCCGCATCGTGTAGAGCACGAGCGCCAGCAGCGAGGCCACCGTCAGTACAATGCCGAGCGCGAACATCGCCTCGTGTGAAACGCTCGCCGCGAGCCAGACGCCGATCGCCGCGCCCATCATCTGCCAGAAGCCGACCAGCGCCGAGGCGGCGCCCGCCTTCTCGCCGAACGGCGACAGCGCTTGCGCCGTGCCGAGCGGATTGACGATGCCCATGCCGAGCAGGAACACGCACATCCCGCCGAGGAACGGCAGGAAAGTGGGACTGAGTATCGCTATCAGCAGGATCGAGATACTGCCGGTTGCCGCAAGCCACAACCCGCCCTGGATCGAACGCTCCAGCCCGAAGCGCGGCGCCAGTTTCGTCGCCAGCATGCCGGCGGCGAATACGATCATGACGGTGCCCGCGAAAAACAGGCCGAGCTGGATCGGCGTGAAGTGTAGCCCCTCGATCAGGATGCGTGGTGCTGCCGAGAACATCGAGAACAACCCGCCCATGATCAGGCTGACGGTCGCGGCCGGAATCAGGAAGCGGCGATCGGCGATCAGGCCGAAATATGTTTTGGCGATCGCAAGCGGATTGAGCGGGATCCTCGTCGAATTATGGGTTTCGCCGAGCACCATGCCATAGGCCAGAGCTCCAGTCGCGGCGAAGACACTGACGAACACGAATTCCGAGCGCCAGCCGAAATAATGATCGAGCGCGCCGCCGAGCAACGGCGAGAAGCCGGGCGCCGCCGCCATCGCGATCATGATCAGCGCCATCGCGCGGGCAAGCGCGGCGCCGCTGAAGAGGTCGCGGGCGATGGCGCGTGACAGCACCGAGGTTGAGCATGCGCCGGCGGCCTGGATCACGCGGCCGATCAAGAGACCCGGCAGATCGGTAGCGAGGCCGCACCAGATGCTGCCGGCGCAGAATACCGCAAAGCCGATCAGCACCGGCCAACGCCGGCCGTAGCGATCCGAAATCGGCCCGACCGCGAGTTGGCCGACCGCGAATACGGCGAGAAAAATCGTGATCGCCGAAGTGACGGCGGCGGTCGTGACCTGGAGCGATGCCGCCATTTGCGGCAGCGATGGAAGCAGGATGTTGGTGGCGAGCGTTCCTGTCGCGGCCAGTGCTGCGAGGACGGCGATTTGCAGGAAGGTGGAGTCGGCCTCCGGGCGCGGCACGTCGGCGATCGTGGAAACGGTCTGGTCGGCCATGGAAGCTCCCGGTCAATATGACATGACACATATCATATAAAACGGGGTGGAACAGTGCCAAAGGACGCGCTCAGGGAATTTCGGGGCAGGGCTGCGAAAACGGGATAGGTCGTCATTGCGAGCGAAGCGAAGCAATCCAGTGCCGCAAGGAAAGACTGGATTGCTTCGTCGCTTTGCTCCTCGCAATGACGAGGTCAGCAGGTTCGCAAGGCCTTTGCGCCTTCGCCGACCATGTCCGGTTGCCGGATCAGGCCGACCGCCGGCGACGCCAGGATCACCAGCGCCTGCGCGCCGAAAATCGCCACCGCCAGATAGAAGCACACTTCCGCGCCATAGAAGCCGCCGACCACAGCGCCGATCGCGGCGCCGACCGGCCGCGCGCCGTAGCTCATGATGTTGATCGCGGAGACCCGCCCGAGCAGCCGGGGCGGCGTCACCGATTGCCGGAGCGTGGTGGTCGAGATCACCCACAGGATCGGACCCACGCCGAGCAGGAAGAAGCCGAGGCCCGCGAGCAGGGGGCTTGGGACAATTGTCGTCAGCGCCAGCACCACGGCCGCAACGAAGCCGGTAATTGGCCCGAGCGCGATCACGGCGCCGAACTGCAGGCGCTGCATCACCCGCGTCGCCGAGAGCGCGCCGACCACCATGCCGACGCCGTACATCGCCAACGTTGTACCCACACCCGATGCGGACAATCCGAGATGCCTGATCGCATAGGGCACGAATATCGCGAGCACGAGGAACGACGCGGTGTTAAAGATGAACTGCGTGGCAAATACCGGCCGCAATAGCGGATGCTGAAACACGAATACTGCGCCCTCCCGAATCTCCTGCAGCGGATGCCGCACCGGCGCAGGTTCGCGCGCGGGCTCGTAAATGCCCGCGAGCAGAACGACCGCGATAATGGACAGCGACGCGGCGAAGCCGAATGCCGGTGCGGCACCGACCCATCCGACCAGCACGCCGCCCAATGCCGGGCCGCTGGCGAACGCGATCGTGCGCGCCAGTTCAATCCGCGCATTGGCCGACGGCAGCGATTGCGGCGGCACCAATGACGGCACCAGCGCGGGAGCAGCGACGCTGTAGGCGACTGTGCCGCACACCGCAACGAATCCGAGCAGCGCGAGCAGCGGCAGTGTCAGCAGGTTGAACCAGATCAGCGCGAGGATGCCGAGCAAAGCCGCGGCGCGCAGCGCTTCGGAACCGGCCATCAGCCAGCGCCGCGAGATGCGGTCGGCCAGTAATCCCGCAGGAATCGCGAACAGGATGAACGGCAGCGTCAGCGCGGTCTGCAACAACCCGGTTTGGCCTTCACCGACGCCGAGCATCAGCACCGCGACGATCGGAGCTGCGGCCAGCGCGATCTGCTCGGCCGATTGGGCCGCGAGATTGGACCAGGCCAGGCGGTTGAAGGTCGGCGGCAATTGATGGTCGCGGAATTGGGCCATGGTTACTTCCTGTCGTTTCAACACCAACAGGATGGGCGTCGATCACCGCCAAAACCACCCGTTTCCCGACTCGATTCCAGATTGAAACAGCTTGTTCCATTCCGGCGCACGTCCCGCAGGAGCCGCATTCGCCGCGGTCGCGTGGAACCGCGAAACGTTAACGCACCGGCACGGGAGTCATTGGGGCAAACCGCAGCAAAACCGACGCAATGCGGCCGGCATTAACCGCGTTGTATTCGTTTTTGCCGCTGCGCAGCCGATCGGCCGACCGCGGCACGATCGCTGCCCTTCAAGCTCATCTTTCGCTGTCATCCGACCCGATGCGGCACACGAGGAAGCTTGGAGGATTTCATGCTCGTTTCAAATCACGCCGCCCAGCCATCGGCCAGGTTTTCAGATTACGTCGCGATCGCGCGGCCGGATCACTGGATCAAGCACGTGCTGATCATTCCCGGCGTCGCATTTGCGATGATCATGTCCGCGGCCGGAACGCTCGACGTTGTGGCGTTGGCCGAGCGGCTGATCGTCTGCCTGTTCGTGGCGATGGCGCTGTCGTCGGCCAACTACACCATCAACGAATGGCTCGATGCGCCGTTCGACGCCATGCACCCCACCAAGCGCGCGCGCCCGGCAGTGCAGACCGCGATGTCTCCCACTATCGTGTTCGCGCAATATATCCTGCTTACCTCCGTCGGCGTGCTCGCGGCCAATACGCTTGGCGGCAGTTTCAGCATGGTCGCGGTCGTGTTCGCGATTTTCGGCGTGATCTACAATGTGCGGCCGATCCGCGCCAAGGATCGCGCCTTTCTCGACGTCATCGTTGAATCGGTCAACAATCCCCTGCGCTTCCTGTTCGGCTGGTTCGCGGTGATGCCGAACGTCGCGCCACCGGCGTCGATCCTGCTCGCCTACTGGTTCGGCGGCGCGTTCCTGATGGCCGCCAAGCGCGTCTCGGAGCATCGCGCCATCGTCGAGGCCGGCGGCGCCGCGAGCCTCGCCGCCTATCGCCCGTCCTTCGCCGTCTATACGCAGTCGAGCCTGGTGACGAGTTGCCTCGTCTATGCGCAAGGCTTCGCGTTCATGATGGCGATCTTTCTCTTGAAATACCGGATCGAATATCTCGTCGTCATTCCGCTGTTCATCGCGTTGTTCGCGGCCTATATGCGGCTTGCGCTGACGCCCGACTCCGCCGCCGCCCGGCCGGAGGAATTGATGCGGCAGCCGGCGATGATGATCGGCGCCGCCGTCACCATGGCGCTGTTCGGTGTGCTGACTTTCGTCGATCTGCCGTGGCTGAACGGCCTGACCAGTTCCGATCTCATTCATCTCGGCCTGGGGCGCTGACATGTCGATCGCAGCGCCTTACGAAGCTCCGAGACGCCTTGCCGCGATCGCAGCGGCAACGCTGCTATTTCTGGCATTGGTCGTGCTGCTCGACGGCCCGGTCTGGCTTGTAAAACTGGTGCCGACCCAGGATGGGCCGGTGCATCTGGCCCAGGCCGACCTGATCGCGCGCTTTGGCTGGGGCGGTGCGCTGCAGGAGCCCGCGGCATCGTTCTACCAGTGGAATCCGCGCATCGAGCCGAACTCCGCCATCTATCTCGTGCTCGCGGGCCTGATCCGGCTGACCGGCGACGCGCTGATCGCCAACACGCTGTTTCTCAGCCTGTACGGACTGCTCTGGATCGCCGCCGCGTTCGTCGCATGCCGCACCGAGACCGAGCGGCCGATGCTGCCCGTCCTGTTGTTGTTGCCGCTCGCGTTCGGCGTCTTCATCCATTGGGGATTTTACAACTACGCGCTTGGGGTGCCGCTGTTTCTGTTGTTCGCAAGTTTTTGGCGCAAAGTGAGAGAGCGCGGCGATGCGGTGACCTTCATCACCACCGCCTTGTTGCTGGCCGCCCTTTGCCTGACGCATCTCACCGCGGTCGTCGCAGCCTGCCTGTTGCTTGCAGCAGATGGCCTGGCCCGCGCGATCCGGACACTGGATCGCTCCGGCATTCGCGCCGCCGCAAAACAGTTTTTCGTCGATGGTGCCTGGGCAGCCGGAGCCGCGCTGCCGGTGCTGCTGATCACCGCCAGCTTTTTGATGGTGTATCACAATATTCCCGGCGAAGCGGCCGGCGCCGACGGCGGCATGACGCAGATTATACGCCGGATCGTGGCGGCGACGTATCTGTTCAGCTTTAGCTGGTGGGAAATCGTCGTCCTTGCGCCGCTGCTCGCAGCACTTGCGATCGCAGGCGTCGCGGCGTTGCGCAGGATCACATCCGGCGATCTGATGTGGCCGATCTTCTTCGGGCTCGTCGTCCTGCTGTCGCTGCTCAATCTCAAGACCGGCGCGGCCTCGCTCTCGGAACGGCTGGCGCCATTCAGCTGGATTGCTGTCATAATGGCAACCGCCAGCCGGCAACCGAACCCTAAGCTGGTGCGCACGCTTTGCGTGGCGGCGCTCGCCGGCCTGATCGGCCAGACCGCGATCCGCTCGATGGCTTACAAAAGCTGGTCCGCCACGTTGGAAAGCGAACTCGCCGCCGGCCGGAACAATCCCGGCGAAACTTTTGCCAGCGCCGACCTGATCGCGCAGCGAAGCAGCGCGCTGTTCGCGTGGCGCGTTCGCCCGACACTGCACGCGGCGCAAACCGCGGCGCTCGCCGCGCGCGGCGCCGGACTGTCGTCGCCGCTGCCGTCGACCCGGTATTTCGGTTACTTCCCGCTGCAATATGTCGAAGCGCACGATTTTATGCGCGCGACTCCCGATTGGGAATCCGAACCTGATGCCGCTTCAATGGCCAATTTCCGCAAATCCAATCGGGGCGCGCCGCGCATCTTGATCGTGTCATCTTCCGATGAGGACGGCTCCGCGCTGGCGCGCAAGCTTGGATACCGCGATTGCCAGGCCAGCCTTAACGGCGCGCGGCAGCTTGCCGTGTGCAAGGCCTCAACATGGCTGAGCGCCGCGCATGAATAAGATCGTAAGGGTTGCCCGGACATCGGAATCGTTTCAGCGTGCGCGGTGCGGTGCCCAACCCGATGCGCTATCCGCTCTTCCAGTGTCGATGCCGCTGGTGCTCGACCTTGACGGCACACTGATCGCGGGAGACCTGCTCTACAAAAGTTTCTTTTCCATTCTGCGTCGTAATCCACTCGTCGTGTTTCAGTGCGCAGCATGGCTGTTGGACGGCCGCGCCGCGCTGAAGCGCCAGCTCGCCTTGCGCAGCCGGATCGATTGGGACCGGCTAAAGCTGCATCAGGATGTGCTGGCGCTAGCGATCCGTGAGAAGCGCGCCGGCCGAACCGTTGTGCTTGCGACTGCCGCCGACGCGGTTCTCGCCGGACAGTTGGCGTCGCGGCTCAGTTTCATTGATCAGGTGTTCGCATCGGACGGCCAACGAAATCTGAAAGGTTCTGCGAAAGCAGCGATGCTGCTTCAGCTGTTTCCGGCCGGCTTCATCTATGCCGGCGACAGCAAGGCCGACCTTAAGGTGTGGCGGCACGCCAGTGGCATTGTGCTGGTCAACGCGCGCAAATCCGTCACCGAGGCCGCGCGCGCGCTGGGGCGTCCGACCCTGGAATTGTCGGGCCGTGTTGGATCGGTGCTGACCGTCGGGCTGGGAATTCCGCTAAGCGATTGATTTGACGGGGCGAGAGACGGGCTCGACTCCGACACCTTCGCCGTGACCGGGCGGCGTCCTAACCAAACCCCTAGATGCAGTTGCAAATTAGTTGCAACAAGCTCCGAAATAGGCCATCCTGTTGGCATGGATGCGCTTTCGCCGAAAATACTGCCCGATCCGCCCGCCGCGGCAGCCCCTCGCGGTCCGCTGGGCGCTTCCGGATGGCATTCGGGCGACGGAGCAGAAGCCGAGCGCAGCCTTTCCGAGGTCAACGCCAGCATTCCGATCCCGATCGGCGGGCACTGGTTCCGCCGGCTGCTGGCCTTTGCCGGCCCCGGCTACATGGTCTCGGTCGGCTATATGGACCCCGGCAACTGGGCCACCGATCTCGCCGGCGGCGCGCAGTTTGGCTATACGCTGCTGTCGGTGATCCTGCTGTCGAATGTGATGGCGATCCTGCTGCAGGCGCTTGCCGCGCGGCTCGGCATCGTCACCGACCGCGATCTCGCGCAGGCCTGCCGCGACAGTTTTTCAAAACCCGTCAACATCCTGCTGTGGCTCGCTTGCGAGGCGGCGATCATCGCCTGCGACCTCGCCGAGGTGATCGGCACCGCGATCGCACTGCAATTGCTGTTCGGCATTCCGCTGATCGGCGGCGCGCTGATCGCAGCACTGGATGCTTTCCTGCTGCTGCTCCTGATGAACAAGGGTTTTCGTTTTCTCGAGGCCTTCGTGATCGCGCTGCTGATCGTCATCGCGATCTGCTTTACGGTGCAGATCGTCGCCGCGGCTCCGCCTGTCGCCGCGGTGTTGCGCGGCTTCATGCCGTCGAGCGCCATCGTCACCAATCCCGCGATGCTCTACATCGCCATCGGCATCATTGGCGCCACGGTGATGCCGCATAATCTCTATCTGCACTCCTCGATCGTGCAGACCCGCGCCTATCCGCGCACCAACGAGGGCCGCCGCGACGCGATCAAATGGGCAACCACGGACTCAACCATCGCGCTGATGCTGGCGCTGTTCATCAACGCGGCGATCCTGATCGTTGCCGCTTCGACATTCCATGACAGCGGCCACGCCGACGTCGCCGAGATCGGCAAGGCGTTCGAACTGTTGTCGCCGCTGCTGGGGCTCGGCATCGCCTCGACCTTGTTTGCGATTGCGCTGTTGGCATCGGGCCTCAACTCCACGGTGACGGCGACCCTCGCCGGTCAGATCGTGATGGAAGGGTTTCTGCGGCTGCGGATGCCGAGCTGGGCACGCCGGCTGGTGACCCGCGGCATCGCCATCGTGCCGGTTGTCGTCGTCACCGCGCTCTACGGTGAGCGCGGCACCGGGCAACTGCTGGTTTTCAGTCAGGTCATTTTGTCGATGCAGCTGCCGTTCGCGGTGATTCCGCTGGTGCGATTCGTTTCGGACCGGCGAAAGATGGGCGATTTCGTGATCCCGCGATTCGTAGCCGCGGCGGCATGGATCGTCGCGGGCATCATCGTGATCCTCAATCTCAAGCTGCTGTTCGACGTTATTTTCGGCTAAAGCTTGCCCTGATAATCCGATTTGTTTTTCGCGACAACGCGCGCGATCTTGTCCCGATCCACCGATTTGCTCATCCAGACGATATCGAAGCGATCGGTGATGAAATCGTCGGGGATTATCATGTCGCGTTTGATGAACAGGTATTGGTGCGTCTTTACGAAAACCCCGAAATTCTTGAGATATTTTTCGTAACAATCGGCCACGAATTCCGTACAGGACAGGCTGTCATGGACCAGAAAATTGAATCCGAAATCATAAGGCTTGCCGAGGTTTTCAAGGGCAAGGTGGCAGACCTCGCCGATGTCGATCGGGCCTGACGGCACATTCGCAAGATTGGGCCGCACCACCACCAGAAAATCGCATCGCGCGAACGACAGTATATCTTCCATGAACACGCCTTCGGCCATGGAATGGATCACCATCTGTTCGCCTTCCTTGTAGGAAGCCGCGACTTCGGACGGGATGTTTTCCGACGAGCCCGGCCTTGGGACTTTGCCGAGATACAACCCCACATGCGACAGGTAGCCCGGGATAAAATAGCCGTCGAGATATCGCAAAAACCCCCTGACAAAAATGTCGCCGGGCTGAACGACGCCGATCAGCTGGCGCACGTCCTCGCCTTTGACGGCATAACTGCCGGGATCGTAGAGGGCGAACATCGGCCAGGGATAAACCTTCAGGTCGCCGAACATGGTCAGCAACTTGTCGCGCGCCGTCAAAAAAATACTCATGTCAGGATCCTCGTGTAATTGCCTTGGGCAAGCTCGTCCTGGAGATCTTTCGGCATCAAGGAGAATTGGAAGGTTATTTGGAAAGGCAGCCGGCCGTAAAATGCGATTTTTTTAAATGAAGAATTGAACTATGACAGCTCCGCGCAATAATACCATAGGTTGAGGCGTGGAAGCATCAGGCGTGCCGCTTTAATCCTGCGGCTCGGTCGGTGTCTCGCCTGTCGCGTCGATGCGCAGCCAGCCGCTCGGGGCTAACCGCTGCTGCGGCAGGAAGCGGCCCTTGTAATCCATCTTCTTCGAGCCTTCGATCCAGTAGCCGAGATAGACGTAAGGCAATCCGAGCCGCCGCGCGCGGGTGATGTGATCTAATATCATGAAGGTGCCGAGCGATCGGTTTTCCTCGGATGGTTCGAAGAACGAATACACCATCGACAGGCCGTCGCTGAGTACGTCGGACAGCGCCACCGCCACCAGGCCTTCGCCGCGGCCGGTGATGCCGCTGTCGATGCCGCGCTTGCGATACTCAATGATGCGGGTCTCGACATGGCTGTCCTCGACCATCATCGCGTAGTCGAGCACGGTCATGTCGGCCATGCCGCCATGGCGATGCCGATGATCGAGATAGGCGCGGAACACCGAATATTGCTCCGACGTCGGCACCGCACTGCGCTGCTCGCCGACGATGTCGGCATTGCGCGCCAGAATCTTCCGGAAATTGCGCGAGGGGCGGAATTCGTTGGCGACCACGCGCACCGAGACGCAGGCCCGGCACTGGTCGCAGGCGGGGCGGTAGGCGATCGACTGGCTGCGCCGGAAGCCGCCATGGGTCAAAAGGTCGTTGAGATCGCCGGCCTTGTCGCCGACCAGATGCGTGAACACCTTGCGCTCGTGCCGGCCCGGCAGATACGGGCAGGGCGAGGGCGCCGTCAGGTAGAATTGCGGGGTGTCGCGCGAGTGCTGGGTCACGTTGTGTTGTCAGTCTCCGAAGCGAAGCAGCAACGCAGCATCGCGCCGCGGAGGCTGACGGTCAATGCGTTTCCCCGCTCAATAGGTGCGCGCCGGCTGCGCGACTTCGGTGCGGACCGAGCTGTTGATAACCACGGTTCCCAGGATCATGTCGTGCAGCAGCCGGCGGCGGCCGTTGAACAGGCCGACCAGCAGAATCAGCGGCGTGAAGAACGACACCGAGATCCAGAACAATACGGCATGGGCTGCGCCCAGCACGAAATAACCGGGCGCGCCGGTCCAGGTGCGCAGCTGCAGATCCATCACCCGCATCCCCAAGGTGGCCGAATGCGGCCCGCCCATCGATGCGCCGTAATAGACAATCGCCCAGATCACCGAGGCCGGCGACACCAGCCAGAACAGCGCCCAGCCGAGCCCGAGCGTAACGACGCCGAACACGGCGATGAACATGCACGCCAGCACCACCGGGATCGACAGCACCACGAGATCGATCAGGAACGCGAACACCCGCCGCGTCAGCACGCCGCGAAACAATTCCGGCTGCATCCATGGATCGAAAGCATGCGGGGGAGGGCCGCCCGGCCGGGTGCCGCTGTTGGTTGAACCGGTGTCAGACATAGTCAGTCCTTTCGACTGCGTTGCCGCGCAGGACATGGGAATGGCTGGTGCGGAGCGCAAGTATCTCCACCGTCATTGCGAGGAGCGTAGCGACGAAGCAACTCACCTTCGTCATGCGCGGGCTTGACCCGCGCATCCATCCTCTTCGAAAGAATCTTTCGTAGAAGATGGATTGCCGGGTCAAGCCCGGCAATGACGGTCAGCTCTCCGCTTTCAGCTTTTCCGCGGCCTGCGCGGCGAAGTAGGTCAGCACGCCGTCGGCGCCGGCGCGCTTGAAGGCCAGCAGGCTTTCCATCATCGCGCGTTCGCCATCGATCCAGCCGTTTTGCGCGGCGGCTGCGATCATCGCGTATTCGCCGGACACCTGATAGGCGAAGGTCGGCATCGCAAAGGTGTCCTTGACCCTGCGCAGCACGTCCAGATACGGCATGCCCGGCTTCACCATCACCATGTCGGCGCCTTCGGCGATGTCGAGCTCGACTTCGCGCAGCGCCTCGTCGGAATTGGCCGAGTCCATCTGGTAGGTGCGCTTGTCGCCGGTCAGCGTCTTGGCCGAGCCGATGGCGTCGCGGAACGGGCCGTAGAACGCGGAGGCGTATTTGGCGGCATAGGCCATGATCTGCACGTCAAGGAATCCGGCCTGATCCAGCGCTTCGCGGATGGCGCCGACGCGGCCGTCCATCATGTCGGAGGGGGCGATGATGTCGCAGCCGGCTTCCGCCTGCACCAGCGCCTGTTTGACCAGCACGGCGACGGTTTCGTCGTTGAGGATGCGGCCGTCCTGAAGCAGGCCGTCATGGCCGTGGCTGGTGAAGGGATCCAGCGCCACATCGCAAAGGATGCCCAGACCCGGGAATTCCTTCTTGATGGCACGAACCGATTGGCAGACCAGATTGTCCGCATTCAGCGCCTCGGAGCCGTGCTCGTCGCGCAGTGACGGCTCGGTGTAGGGAAACAGCGCGATGCAGGGAATGTTCAGTTTGACCGCGCGTTCGGCATCGCGCACCGCCTGATCGACGCTGAGCCGCTCGACGCCGGGCATCGAGGCGACCGCGGCGCGTTTGTTGTGGCCGTCGATGATAAACAGCGGCCAGATCAGGTCGTCCGTAGTGAGGACATTCTCCCGCACCAGCCGGCGCGCCCATTCCGCCTTGCGGTTGCGGCGGGGGCGCATGATCAGGTCGAGCGGGGCGGCCAGCGCAGATTCACGCCGCGGCGCGTCGCGCATCTCGATCGGACGCCCGAATTTGATCGCCATGTTGCCGCCTCTCCTCGAATGCAGGTTGGATTTTGACCCGTTCCAACTCTAGCACCTCGGCATCGCCCCGTCACCGCGCCTGCACAGGTCTAACGCGATTGATTTTATGCGGCTAACCGGTCATGACTCGGCACAACCAGGTGAGCACCGGCCTTCATGTCTGAAACCCCATCGCGCGATCAGGCGCCGCGAGACAACGCCATGTCGGTGGCGGCGATTTCGTCGGCGCGCGCGGAATCCGGCGATAACGCGTGGACCAAGCGGCTGGTGCTGTTCCTGCGCATCATGGCGGTGCTGTCGGTCGCCAAGGGCCTCTATCACTGGGCGCAGGTGACGGGTTTTGTCGGCGGCGAGGACGACGCCTTCGAAAACCAATCGATGGCGTGGCAGACCGCGACGGTGTATTTCGCGGTGATCGAACTGGTCGCCGCGGTCGGCCTGTGGCTGGCGACGCCCTGGGGCGCCGTGGTGTGGCTCACCACCGTGGTGTCGATGGCGGTGATCGAACTGATGTTTCCCGCGATCTACGGCGGCAGCGTCACCATCGTCGGCATCGAGGTGTTGATGCTGGCGGCGTATCTGGCGCTGGCCTGGATGGCCGCGCGCGAACGCCCGCCATAGCCCGCTCAGCGTCATGCGCGGGCTTGACCCGCGCATCCATCTTTCTTCGCAAGAGTCTTATGAAGAGGATGGATTGCCGGGTCAGGCCCGGCAATGACGGCATGGGCGCGCCCCGGGATGACGGCGACGCATAAAATTTTCCGCATTTTTTCGCGGTAAGATTTGAGTCACCCTAACGGCGCGGTCATCTGTGTTACGCGAATGTTTCGATTTTGAACGATGCTGTTCCCGAATGCGACACAAGCCCAAGACGAAGCGTGAACAGGGCAGGGGCGTGCTCAATGAAAGATTGAGAAAAGCCCTTATGTGGCGGGCTTAATCCGCGATTCACTGTCTTAAATTCATGATCTCTTTATTGTCTTATTTAAGCTGATCTTCAAACGCCTCCTCTAGGTTATGGCTATCAGGCGGGACACAAGTTTCGTCGAATAAGTCGATAAAAACGACAACAGGGGACGTGTCATGATGAAAGCCGTTGCAACGGCGGTCGATACCGCTGAACGTAACGCCGGCCAGGCGCCGGTGCAGCCGCTCTATCTCGAAGCGTTGACTTTGGTGGAGCGGCTGCATCGCCGCCTGCTCGACGTCATCAAGGACGAATTCGACCGCCGCGGCCGCGCCGACATCAATTCGGTGCAGGCGCTGCTGCTCTATAACATCGGCGACAAGGAACTGACCGCGGGCGAGTTGCGCACGCGCGGTTATTACCTCGGCTCCAACGTCTCCTATAATTTGAAGAAGCTGGTCGAACTCGGCTTCCTCGATCATCAGCGTTCGCGCGTCGATCGCCGCTCGGTCCGCATTCGCCTGACCGCGCAGGGCCAGGAAATCCGCCGCATCGTCGACGCGCTCTATCAGAAGCACGTCAAGACCGTGGAGCAGGTCGGCGGCATCTCGAACGAGGAATTCGCGACCCTGAACAAGTCGCTGCATCGGCTGGAGCGGTTCTGGACCGACCAGATCCTGTATCGGCTCTGAGCTAACCCAACTTTAGGCGAAGCCGGCGAATCAAAAGACCGGCAGCCAAACCTCCAAAGTTGCTCTCTTTCTTAAGCGCATCGGTCCATGTCCCGGACCGGTGCGCTTTGTTTTGCGCGCTGCAAAATTATGGTTTCCGGCGATGGAACTTTTGCGCGGGGCTGGCGCTTATCTGTGCACATCGGAGGACTTGGGTCATGTTGGTCGAGCGCGGCCTGCGGGTCATGAATGTCGAGGCGGTCGGCGACGCCTATGCGATCGCGTCCAACTACCTGCGCAAGACCGGCGCCATTCCCGATACGTTCATGACCAACGACCGACTGCTCGAGATCATCGTGCAGATGTTTCACCGCGGCGAGTACAACAAGATCAGGCTGGCCAACAAGGCGATCTCGCAATTCGAGGCCACGCGATCTGTTTGAGTTTCCTTATTTCAACCTGATGACGACATGACTTCCAGCGAGGATTCAATGGACGCCGCGATCGACCGCATCATGCACACCTATGACCTCCTGATGAACCGCTCCGCCGCCGCCAGCGCCGAAGCCCGCGTCAAGGTGACCGACTACCTCGCCTCGCTGTTCGAAGCCGGCGAGAAAGACACCCATCGCCTGACCGTGTGCGGGCTGACCTATTTGCGCGAGTTGGATGGATCGAGCGATCCGGTGAAGGCCGGTTTTACGGGGCTTTAGGAGAGGGTGCGTTCCCCGGACGCAGCGCAGCGCGTAGCACTTCGCGAAGCGGTGCGCTGCAGAGCCGGGGTCCAGCTTTTTTTCAACTGCAACCGGGATCCCGGTTCTGCGACGCGGCATGAAGAATGCCGCATCGCGCCCGGGAAACGAGATCGTCCGTCATTGCCGGGCTTGACCCGGCAATCCATCTTCTTTGCAAGAGTCGTTTCGAAGAGCGATGGATACGCGGGTCAAGCCCGCGTATGACGCCGAGTATGTGTCGGCACGTCGCGAAATTCCGATCCACATTTCAACAACCAAACGCTCTCGTTCTCGCGGCGCAGATGCGTCCGAGGTTTGCCAGTCCCTCGCGAACCGCGCGAGGGGGTGGAGCGGCGGGAGGCGCCAGGGTGCTTGCGAGGCACCCCTGGAGGCGGGAGTAACGTACCCACCTCGCGCGGCAAGGCACCGCGCGCGCCCAAGGCTAGGCGCAGCGCCTCCCGGCGCTCCACCGGCCACCAGGCCGTCGACCGTTCCGGGGCGCCCCGGTCCGGCCAGCTTTCGCTCTATCCGCTGAAGGATCGCCTCTAGAAAGCGCCCCTCGTTGAACAGGACGCGATCAGGATAAGCGAGGTCTCAAGGACGGGGATAGGTATACATTCACAAGTTCGTGAACGCCGATTTGCACGACTTTCGTTCCCCGGACGCAGCGCAGCGCTCTTGCGATGCGCTGCAGAGCCGGGGCCGTAACGAGCGCCGGCGTCTGGTACGGTCCCGGTTCTGCGAAGCAGCGCGAAGAGCGCTGCATCGCGCCCGGGACACGCTGATGTTCTGGTTCATCCCTGCGATTTTCCGCCACCGCACCCCATTTCATTGCTAAAAGCCGCGGCAAACCTCTCAACGCGGCGGAGCACCGGCATGGACAAGAAGGCAGCGCGGGAAGAGGCCGAACGCCTGATGCGCGAAGCGATGGCGAAGAACTCCGTCACGGTGAAGCAGGGCGACACCCGCATCCTCGCCGTCTGCGGCAAATGCGGCGCGCCCAACAAGACCAAGGCCCCAAAAGGCGTCGCGCGGGTGAAGTTCACCTGCAAGGAATGCGGGCATACGCAGGCGACGTTGTGAAGAAGATACAAAAGCTTTCGCAAGCTCGGTGCGTTGAGGGTAAGCTTCCAAATTGAAAGCGCGGCAACGGCAGAGTAACGTGCATGAACGCTGAACTGCTAAAACTATCGTGGCAAATTCAGGTGGCGCTAGCTTCGGGTTATTCGGCGTATATGCTGGCTTATGTGGGTTTGCGACAGTCGCATCGACAAATCGATACGCTTTTTATAGCGCTCGTCTTTAGCTTGATCGCGTCCGGTACAATAAACCTAGCGGGTCTTTGGAGGTGGACAGAAAATCCAATTGTTGCCGGTACGATTGCGTTTGTGCTTACGACCGCATCGGCAATTCTCTGGCGGAAGTGGGGCCGCAAGCTGCTCAACAAATTCTTGAGAGAAATAAATATGTCGTGGTCAGACGATGACCCGTCCGCATTAGTAACGATAACGTCTGATTCAAAGCATCCAATCAGCCAAGTTGCAGTTTTGTTAGACGACGGAACATGGCTTCGATGTGATAGCACTTCAAAATTTGAGGGTGCACCTTTTTTCCCGTGCTTGATAGGACCAAGCGGAGATATCGCTCTCTACCTCACTCATGAAGAGTCGGCCGGTCAGCCCGCAAAAGAACTCTCAAGCGTGAGAGATGCGCACTACGGAGATCGCTTAACCTACATACCCGCACAACGGATCAGGCAGATCACCCTGCGCCACAGTTTGCCGAAGGCTAGTCGTTTTTCGAAGGCGGTGGAGGCGGCGGGCTCTGATCAGTCGTAGGAGGAGCCTTTGGCTGCGAAGTACCCCAAGGTTTAGGTACGAATGTTTTAATGATTGAATCAGGACGACCAGTCCGATTTTGGTCATTCGACATGTTGATCTCCAAAAGAGTATTCTGCGAATCGCTGACGCACTTTAGTTCATTTTGACTTCGTCAATCCTCCCAAACGTAGATATCCCCATATTAGGACCCTCCCATGCTCACCCTCCATCACCTCAACGACTCCCGCTCGCAACGTATCCTCTGGCTGCTGGAGGAGCTCGGCGCGCCGTATGAGCTAAAACGCTATCAGCGCGATCCGGCGACGCGGCTGGCGCCGCCGGAGCTGGAGGCGGTGCATCCGTTGGGGAAGTCGCCGGTGATTGTCGATGGCGATGTGCGGATCGCGGAGTCCGGGGCGATCGTCGATTATCTCATTCGCCGTTACGGCGGCGGCAAAATGATGCCGGCGCCCGGCAGCGCCGAGGTTGAAGCCTACAACGAGTGGCTGCATTATTCCGAAGGCTCGGCGATGCTGCCGCTGATGATGAACCTTTATGTCTCCAGGTTGAAGGAGGCGGGCGCGCCGCTGCATCCGCGCATCGACAGCGAGATGGCGAACCACCTCGGCTATACCGACCGCGCGCTGCAGGGACGCGCGTTCTTTGTCGGCAATGCGCTGACCGGCGCGGATATCCAGATGAGTTTTGTGGCCGAGATGGCTGAGGTGTTCGACAAGCTCTGGCCGTATCCGAATCTCCGTGCGTGGCTGGCGCGGATGCATGCGCGGCCGGCGTTCCAGCGCAGCGTGGAGAAGGGCGGGGCGTACCGGTTTGCGAGGTAGGGCGCCGCGCGCTCGCTCTGCTCCCTCCCCCCTTGCGGGGGAGGGTCGGGGTGGGGGGTAACCCCAAGCTCCGAGCCCGCGGCACCCCCACCCCCGACCCCTCCCCGCAAGGGGGAGGGGAGCTACAACGCACCGCTATGCGCTGCGCTGCGTCCGGGGAACGGCAGCCCCGCCGAATCCCTGGCATCCCACCATATCTTGCATAAATAGCGGGCATGAGCCGCAAGCGCTTGGCCTGTTCGCCCCGATATGCTAATCGGCGGACGCCGCTTTCGACCGCCAACCAGAACCGCCCGCCAGCTTCCCAGGAGCCTGCGGCGGTGGAGATATTTCGCCCATGAACCCTCCCGCCACCTCGTCCAGAACCGCTTCCGCGCCCGACTCGTTCTTCACCGCAACCCTCACCGAGGCCGATCCGGAGATCGCAGCGGCGATCCGCGGCGAACTCGGCCGCCAGCGCCATGAGATCGAGCTGATTGCGTCGGAAAACATCGTCAGCCGCGCGGTGCTGGAAGCGCAGGGCTCGGTGATGACCAACAAATACGCCGAGGGTTATCCCGGCAATCGCTATTACGGCGGCTGCGAATTCGTCGACATCGCCGAGACGCTGGCGATCGAGCGCGCCAAGAAATTGTTCGGCGCGCAGTTCGCCAACGTGCAGCCGAACTCCGGCAGCCAGATGAACCAGGCGGTGTTCCTGGCGCTGCTCGCCCCCGGCGACACGTTCATGGGGCTCGATCTCGCCGCCGGCGGACATCTCACCCACGGCTCGCCGGTGAACGTCTCCGGCAAATGGTTCAACGCGCAGCATTACACCGTGCGCCGCGACAACCAGTTGATCGACATGGATGAGGTCGCGCGCCGCGCCGAAGAGGTGAAGCCGAAACTGATCATCGCCGGCGGCTCGGCCTATTCGCGGCCATGGGATTTCAAGCGCTTTCGCGAGATCGCTGATAGCGTCGGCGCGTACTTCATGGTCGACATGGCGCATTTCGCCGGTCTCGTCGCCGGCGGCGTGCATGCTTCGCCGGTGCCGCATGCGCATGTGACGACCACCACCACGCACAAATCGCTGCGCGGCCCGCGCGGCGGCCTGATGCTGTGGAATGACGAGGCGCTGACCAAGAAACTGAATTCGGCGGTTTTCCCCGGCCTGCAGGGCGGCCCTTTGATGCATGTGATCGCGGCCAAGGCGGTGGCGTTCGCCGAGGCGCTGCGGCCGGATTTCAAGGTCTATGCGCGGAACGTGGTCGAGAATGCCAAGGCGCTGGCGGAAAGCTTGCGCGCGCATGGCCTCGATATCGTCTCCGGCGGCACCGACAACCATCTGATGCTGGTCGATCTCAGGCCGAAGGGACTCAAGGGCAACGTCTCGGAAAAGGCCTTGGTGCGCGCGGCGCTGACCTGCAACAAGAACGGCATTCCGTTCGATCCCGAAACGCCGTTCGTTACCTCAGGCCTGCGGCTCGGCACGCCGGCTGCAACCACGCGCGGGTTTGGGGTTGCCGAATTCCAGCAGGTCGGCGGGCTGATTTCCGAAGTGCTCAATGCGCTGGCGCAATCGCCCGACGGCAAGGCGCCGCTGGTCGAGGCGTCGGTGAAGGAGCGGGTCAAGGCGCTCACCGACCGCTTCCCGATTTACTAGGGCATTCCGATGAATCGACGCTGGAGCTTTCCGAACGCCTCTACGCTCTCAGCGTCATGCGCGGGCTTGACCCGCGCATCCATCTCTCTTCGCAAGAGTCTTTCGAAGAGGATGGATTGCCGGGTCAAGCCCGGCAATGACGGTGTGGGTGGCCCCGGCAATGACGAGGTGGGCTGATGCGATGCCCAAGCTGCAACAGTCTCGATACACAGGTGAAGGACTCGCGTCCGACCGAGGATTCCGCGGTCATTCGCAGGCGCCGGGTCTGCATGGCCTGCAATTTCCGCTTCACCACCTTCGAGCGGGTGCAGTTGCGCGAACTCACCGTGATCAAGCGCAACGGCCGCCGCGTGCCGTTCGACCGCGACAAGCTGGTGCGCTCGCTGCAGATATCCTTGCGCAAGCGTCCGGTCGATCCTGAAAGGGTCGAGAAGATGGTCTCCGCCATCGTGCGCGAGCTTGAAAGCGGCGGCGAGGCGGAGATTTCGTCGGAGACCATCGGCGAGATCGTGATGGAGCACCTGCGCCAGCTCGACGACGTCGCCTATGTGCGCTTCGCCTCGGTCTATCGCAATTTTCGCGAGGCCAAGGACTTTGAGACCGTGCTCGGCGAATTGTCCGGCGACGACGACCGCCCGGCGACGATACGCAAATGATCTTCCGGATTCTGGAAGATCAGTACGCGGAAAAATCCAGAGCATCGAAAGCTGCCGACCAGCGCTTCATGGCGCTGGCGCTAGCGTTGGGACGCCGCGGGCAGGGCCGGACCTGGCCCAATCCCGCCGTCGGCGCGGTGATCGTGAAAGACGGCGTCATTGTCGGGCGGGGCTGGACCCAGCCCGGTGGCAGGCCGCATGCGGAGGTCGAAGCGCTCAGGCGCGCCGGCGAGGCCGCGCGGGGCGCCACGCTCTACGTCACGCTGGAGCCGTGCTCGCATCACGGCAAGTCGCCGCCCTGCGCCGATGCGGTGATTGCCGTCGGAATTACGCGGGTAGTGTCGGCGATCGAGGATCCCAATCCGGAAGTCGCGGGGCAGGGCCATGCAAGGCTGCGCGCAGCGGGGATCGTGGTCGATGTGGGCTCGTGTGCTGCCGAGGCGGCGCATGACCACGCCGGACACTTCAGGCGCATCCGTGACAAGCGCCCGCATGTGATTTTGAAACTGGCTGTCTCGTCCGACGACAAGATTGCCGCGGCAGGCCGCAAGCCGGTCGCGATATCAGGCGAGGCCGCAAAAGCCCGCGTGCATCTGTTGCGCGCGCAATGCGACGCCATCCTGGTCGGGATCGGCACCGTGCTGGCGGATGATCCGCTGTTGACCTGCCGCTTGCCCGGCATGGGAGCGCAATCGCCGGCGCGGGTGGTGTTGGACCGCGCTTTGCGCATTCCCGGCGCCAGCAAGCTCGTTCATTCCGCGCGCGAAACGCCGCTGTGGGTGCTGACCTCGAACCTCTCGGAAGCGCCCGCCGCGATGAAGCTAGGCGCCGCCGGCGCGCAGGTGATCCGTGTGGCGACCACATCAGCGCCGCCGCCGGGGCTTGATCTTGTGGCGGCGCTGCATGCGCTGGCCGATAAAGGCATCACCCGGCTGCTGGTAGAGGGCGGATCGCGCGTGGCGTCGTCCTTTGTCGCGGCCGGCCTCGTCGATGAAGTCTGGCTGCTGCGAGGCGAGGGCTCGATCGGCGGCGACGGCGTCGCGGCGCTGGATGCATTGCCGCTATCGGCCATCACCGGGTCGCCCGCGTTTAAACTACGTGCTAGCGAGATGCTGGAAAAGGACAAACTCACGATCTACGAGCGCGCATAAATGTTCACCGGCATTGTCACCGATATCGGCGAGATCGCGAGCCTGACGCCTGTGGCGCAGGGCCAGTTGCATCGCTTGCGCATCGCCTGCCGCTACGATCGCGCCACCATCGCCGACGGTGCCTCGATTGCCTGCAACGGCGTGTGCCTGACAGTGGTTGGCTCCGGCGTTGAGGGCGGCAAGACCTGGTTCGACGTCGATGCCGCCGCCGAGACGCTGGCCATGACCACGGCGAAGCACTGGGCCGTCGGGACAAAACTCAATCTCGAGCGCGCGCTGAAAATCGGCGACGAACTCGGCGGCCACATCGTCGCCGGCCACGCCGACGGCATCGCCACCATTGTCACGCGCAACGATCTGCCCGACATGGCGCGGTTCGAGCTGCGCACCACGCGCGAACTGGCGCGCTTCATCGCCGCCAAGGGTTCGGTGACGCTGGATGGTGTGTCGCTGACGGTGAATACGGTCGACGATGTCAGGTTTTCGGTGCTGATCATTCCGCATACGCTTGCCGTCACCACGCTCGGCGGCTGGCGTAGCGGCAGCGAGGTCAACCTCGAAGTCGACCTGATGGCGCGCTACGCAGCGCGGCTGAGTGAAATGAAGTGACCCGTCATTCCGGGGCGCGAGCAAAGCGAGCGAGCCCGGAATCCATAACCACCATCGTGAGTATGGATTCCGGGCCTGCGCCAAGTGGCGCATCCCGGAATGACGCTGAAACGGCAAATGTGTCATACGCGGGCTTGACCCGCGTATCCATCCTCTTAACAAGAGGGCTTCTCGATTAAGATGGATTGCCGGGTCAAGCCCGGCAATGACGGGACAAATAATGGCAGACGCGCGGCGCGCAGCACTGAAAGACCAGACCGACATTACCGGCGCGCGCATTCTGATCGTCGAGGCGCGCTTTTATGACGATATCCAGGACGCGCTGCTGGAAGGCGCGTTGGCCGAGATAAAGAAGGCGAAAGCCACCCATGAAATCATCACCGTGCCCGGCGCGCTCGAAATTCCGGCGGCGGTCGTGATGGCGCTGGATTCCGCCGAGGACAGCGGCACGGACTTCGATGCGGTCATTGCGCTCGGCTGCGTGATCCGCGGCGACACCATTCATTTCGAGATCGTGTCGATGGAATCCTCCCGCGCGCTGATGCAGATTTCCGTCGATCGCGCCTTTCCGCTGGGCAATGGCATCATCACCGTCAATACCGAGGAGCAGGCCTGGGCCCGCGCGCGAAAAAGCGAGCTCGACAAGGGCGGCGACGCCGCGCGCGCCGCACTTGCGATGCTGCGGATCAAGCGCCGCTATCCGAGCGTCGGGCTGAACGATCTGATGCGAGGCCCCGACGATGACGAGTGAGCCCAATAAGAAGAAAACGCCCGACAAAAAAGCCAACCGGCGTGGTGCCGCGCGGCTCGCGGCGGTGCAGGCGCTGTACCAGATGGATATCGCGGGCGCCGGGATTAACGACATCTTCGCCGAGTTCGAAAGCCACTGGCTCGGCGGCGAGGTCGAGGGCGACAAATATCTCCCCGCCGAGGCCGCGTTCTTCAAGGACATTGTCGCCGGCGTGGTGCGCGATCAGGCAAAGCTCGATCCGTTGATCGACGATGCGCTCTCGAAAGGCTGGCCGCTGAAGCGGATCGACGCGATTCTGCGCGCGGTGCTGCGCGCCGGCTCCTACGAGCTGGAGCATCGCAAGGACGTGCCGGCGCGCGTCGTGGTGTCGGAATATGTCGATGTCGCGCACGCCTTTGTCGATGGCGACGAGACCGGCATGGTCAATGCGGTGCTCGACCAGATCGCCCGCCAGTTTCGCGCCGATGAGTTTTCGCGTGCGGGAAGCTGACATGTGTGCGAGCCGCATACACTCCTGTCATCATCCGCGAAAGCGGATGATCCAGTACTCCGCGGCGTTCACGCGCAAGCTCAGGCGCTCTGCAATACTGGGTCGCCCGGTCAAGCCGGGCGATGACAGCTGAAAATGACCCGCAGCTCCAGCGAAAATCACGACGCGCCTTCCGCTGAAGACTCCCTGATCGCGCGCTATTTCAAGCCGCTGGCGACCGATCCCGGCGCGTTCGATCTCACCGACGACGCCGCGATCCTGAAACCGTCAGGCGCCGACATCGTGGTCACCACCGACGCCATCGTCGAGGGCGTGCATTTTCTGTCCGACGATCCGCCAGACACCATCGCGCGCAAGTCGCTCAGGGTGAATCTCTCCGATCTCGCCGCCAAGGGCGCTGTGCCCGCGGGGTTTGTGCTGACGCTGGCGTTGCGCAAAGCGGACGACGCGTGGCTCGCGCCGTTCGCGCGTGCGCTGGGCGAAGATGCCAAGGTGTTTCAATGCCCGCTGCTTGGCGGCGACACGGTTTCGACGCCGGGGCCGCTGATGATTTCCATCACCGCGTTTGGCCGCGTGCTGCCGGGCCGGATGATCCGGCGCGCTGGTGCAGAGCCCGGAGATCGCGTCGTGGTGTCAGGCACCATCGGCGACGCGGCGTTGGGACTCGACCTTTTGAAGGGCGGCGCGGTGGCCGCAGCACTTGCGGGCGATGCCGCGGCAATGGAGATGCTGATCGGACGTTATCGCGTGCCGCAGCCGCGCACAGCGCTGGCGCAAGCGGTTCGCGATCAGGCCTCCGCGGCGATGGATGTCTCGGACGGCCTCGCCGGCGATCTCGCCAAGCTGTGCGCGGCGTCCGGTGTTTCCGCCGCCATCGACGCCGCCAGCATCCCCTTATCCGACGCTGCGCAAGCCTTGCTGATGAGGGGCGTTACCAGCATCGAGTCCATCGTGTCCGGCGGCGATGATTACGAGATTCTGTGCACCATTCCGGAGAATCGGTTCGACGCGTTCGAGCAGGCAGCAAAGCTAGCCGGCGTGCCGGTAACCTCGATCGGGACGGTGATCGCCGGGCCGTCGGCTCCAGCGTTTTTGGACGGCGAGGGCAATGCCATCTCGCTAAACCGTCTCTCCTACAGTCACTTCTAGCGCAATCAATCCGCCCACCCTTGTTCAATAAAAAACACATTGACAGAGTACTCTATAAAACAGAGTATTGCTCGCCTGCTGCTATTTGCGTCGGGCAAATGGGGGTCGCGATGAATCTGAATCTGTCGTCGCTGGGAAGCCGGACGCCGATGTATCTGTGTTGGTCCGTGACAATCGCGGCCATCGCGTGCGGAATAGCTGCGGTGCACAGCCAGGCTGCCGAGGCGCAGCCGAACCCGGTCACGTTTCAATCCGCCTCCTACGTGGACTTTCGCCAGCTGCTGTCGCGTGAAGCCCCGGCCGCAACGGCAACGGTCCCTGCCACCTTGAGCTTCCCCGACGACGCAAGGGATCGCTATCCCGCCGTCGTGGTCGTTCACACCGTTGGCGGCTACATCGAGGCCAACGAAGGTCAATATGCCGCCGAGCTGCGCGAGGCGGGCTTCGCCACGTTGACCTATGACAGCTTTGCGGCACGCGGATCGACAGGGGTCGCGCTGGCGCGTTCCGGGCCGGGTCTGTGGCCAAACGGCGTGGCGGATGCCTACGCCGCGTTGCGGCTGCTCGCCGGCCACGCCAGAATCGACGCCGGCCGAATAGCCATCGCCGGGTTCTCGTACGGCGGCGAAGTGGCGCATCTCACAGCTTTGGCCGGGCTGCGCGCCGCGCTCAATCCGGGAGAGGTCCGGTTTGCCGCTCACGTCGCGTATTATCCGGCCGGTGTCTTTGGCGCGATCGCCGAACCAGTGGCTTATACCGGATCGCCGATTCTGATGTTGCTCGGCGAGAAGGACGACAACCTGCCGGTTAAGAAAATCGAGAACTACCTCGCTTATGCAAAAGCGGCGGGGTCTCCGGCGCCGATCGAACTTGTGACCTATCCGGGCGCCTACCATGCGTGGACGGTTCCGGGTTTGACGACATTGCGTTTCTACCCGGAATACCCGAGCACCAAGCAATGTCCGCTGATCCTGTTGGGGCCGGGCCGGCCCGCCTTGCTGACCGGCGGCGGCTTGACGCCTTTCGACCCCAACAGCTTCGGCGCGTGCATGGCGAAGGCGCCGGGCTACTCCATGGTCTATGATGCGCCGGTTCGTGTCAGGTCCGCTGCCGATTCGATTGGATTTCTACAGCGGCATCTTCTCAAGCCCTGAGAACTCTCGCCAAACCCGTTATCAGGGCTATTTCCCGCCAAAGACAAAAGAAAATCGACCATTTAGGCCGCCCACGGCGTTGCGCCGGGGATACGATTTTGGCATGGTCCCGCCGATTTGAGGCCGTCCTTTTGGGCAGGGCAGGCCTCCTTTTTGTGCGCCCGCCGCACCTGCGGCGATGGCGTGGGTGAGAATCCTAATCTGAGGCAAATTCAATGACAGCATTATGGGTGATCGTGCTCTGCGGAGCGCTTTCCATCGTTTACGCCATCTGGGCGACGGCATCGGTCATGAAGGCCGATGCAGGCAATGCGCGGATGCAGGAGATTGCGGCTGCGGTGCGCGAGGGCGCGCAGGCCTATCTCAAGCGCCAGTACATGACCATCGGCCTGGTCGGCATCGTAATCTTCGCGCTGCTGGCTTACTTCCTCGGTATGCTGGTCGCAGTCGGCTTCCTGATCGGCGCGGTGCTGTCGGGTGCGGCCGGCTTCATCGGCATGAACGTCTCGGTGCGCGCCAACGTCCGCACCGCGCAGGCGGCAACGACGTCGCTGGCCGGCGGACTTGAACTCGCGTTCAAGGCCGGCGCCATCACCGGCATGCTGGTGGCGGGCCTGGCGCTGCTCGGCGTCACCATCTACTTCGCCTATCTCACCCATGGCCTGGGCCTCGCCGCCAACAGCCGCACTGTGGTCGATGCGCTGGTGGCGCTCGGCTTCGGCGCCTCGCTGATCTCGATCTTCGCGCGGCTCGGCGGCGGCATCTTCACCAAGGGCGCTGACGTCGGCGGCGATCTGGTCGGCAAGGTCGAAGCCGGCATTCCCGAGGACGATCCGCGCAACCCGGCTACCATTGCCGACAACGTCGGCGACAATGTCGGCGACTGCGCCGGCATGGCCGCCGACCTGTTCGAAACCTACGCGGTGACCGCGGTCGCCACCATGGTGCTGGCCGCGATCTTCTTTGCCACCTCGCCGCTGCTGGTCAACATGATGACGCTGCCGCTTGCGATTGGCGGCATCTGCATTTTGACATCGATTGCCGGCACCTTCTTCGTGAAACTCGGCGCCAGCCAATCGATCATGGGCGCGTTGTACAAGGGCCTGATCGCCACCGGCGTGTTGTCGCTGCTCGGCGTCGCTGGCGTGATCTACTGGCTGATCGGCTTCGGTCCGCTGGCGGGCGTGAAATACACCGGCATGGCGCTGTTCGAATGCGGCATCGTCGGCCTCGTCGTCACAGGATTGATCATCGTGATCACCGAATACTACACCGGCACCGAATATCGCCCGGTGAAGTCGATCGCGGCGTCATCTGTGACCGGCCACGGCACCAACGTGATCCAGGGTCTGGCGATCTCGATGGAATCCACCGCGGGTCCGGCGCTGGTGATCATCGCCGGCATCCTCGTCACCTACAGCCTTGCCGGCCTGTTCGGCATCGCGATTGCGACCACCACCATGCTGGCGCTGGCCGGCATGATCGTGGCGCTCGACGCCTTCGGCCCGGTCACCGACAATGCCGGCGGCATTGCCGAGATGGCCGGCCTGCCGAAGGAAGTCCGTAAAGCCACCGACGCGCTCGACGCGGTCGGCAACACCACCAAGGCGGTCACCAAGGGCTATGCGATCGGCTCTGCCGGTCTCGGCGCGCTGGTGCTGTTCGCGGCCTACAATGAAGACCTCAAATTCTTCATCGCCAACGCCGCGAAGTATCCGTACTTCCAGGGCGTGCTGCCCGACTTCTCGCTGAACAATCCGTATGTCGTGGTGGGTCTCTTGTTCGGCGGCCTGCTGCCGTATCTGTTCGGCGCGATGGGCATGACCGCGGTGGGACGAGCGGCCAGCGCGATCGTCGAGGAAGTGCGGCGTCAGTTCCGCGAAAAGCCGGGCATCATGCAGGGCACCGACAAGCCGGACTACGGCAAGGCGGTGGACTTGCTCACCAAGGCGGCGATCAAGGAAATGATCATCCCGTCGCTGCTGCCGGTGCTGTCGCCGATCTTCGTCTACTTCGTGATCTTCGTGATCGCGGGCGGCGGCGCGGCCGGCAAGTCGGCGGCGTTCTCCGCCGTTGGCGCGATGCTGCTCGGCGTGATCGTCACGGGCCTGTTTGTCGCGATCTCGATGACCTCGGGCGGCGGCGCCTGGGATAACGCCAAGAAGTACATCGAGGACGGCCATTACGGCGGCAAGGGCTCCGACGCCCACAAGGCTGCGGTCACCGGCGACACCGTCGGCGATCCCTACAAGGATACGGCGGGCCCCGCCGTCAACCCGATGATCAAGATCACCAACATCGTGGCGCTGTTGCTGCTGGCGATTTTGGCGCATTGAGGCCGCGTGGTAACGATGCGAAGAAAACCCGTGGCGAAAGCCACGGGTTTTTGTAGCGTCATTGCGAGCCAACGGGTCGCGCGAATGCGCGCCCGATGACAGGCTCCGCAAAGCAATCCAGAAAGCCACAAGGGAAGAACTGGATTGCTTCGTCGCTTTGCTCCTCGCAATGACGAAGACTTCGACGGTCAGGTGTACATGGTCGGCACCTACAGCTGCTACAACTGCCTGAACCCGATCCCGGCCAACACGCTCATCTGTCCGCATTGCGGAGAGGTGCAGAGGCGTGGCGCGCGGATCAACGATCCGAAGGTTTATCTCGCGATCATCCTGTCCACCATCGTGCTGATCGGCTGGAACTGGTACGGCGGCGGACAAAAGACCCACGCGGTCGCTTCGCCGCCGTCGGCAACGCTTCCTCGGTGATGCGCGTGCCCCGGACGCAGCGCAGCGCGCAGCACTTGCGGAGCGGTGCGCTGCAGAGCCGGGGTCCAGCTTTTTTTCAGCTGCAACCGGGGTCCCGGTTCTGCGAAGCAGCGCTTCGCAAGAGCTACGCGCCGCATCGCGCCCGGGACACGTGCTAATTTACGTCCATCTGCAGGCCTTCCTGCTTGATGATGCCGGCGAATTTTGTGGTTTCCGCCGCGACGAAATCCGTAAACTGTTGCGGTGAGCCGTAGTCGGTCTGCGCGCCCATCGCCGCGATGTTCTTCTTGATGTCGTCGCGCGCGAGCATGGCCTTGATCTGCAGGTTGAGCGCTTCGACGATCGGCGCCGGCGCGCTCTTCGGCAGGAACACGCCGAACCACGACGAGACGTCGAATTTGGCGAGCTCCGGCGCGCTCTCGCGCATGGTCGGAATTTCCGGCGCCGAGGCGCTGCGCTCCGGCGTGGTCACCGCCAGCGCGTTGAGCTTGCCGTCCTGCACCTGCGGCAGCGACGGATAGAGATTGTCCGACAGGATCTGGATATCGCCGGCAAGGCCGGCCTGCAGCGCAGGGCCGGCGCCGCGGAACGGCACGTGCACCATCTTCAACCCGGTGAGTTGCAGGAACCACGCGAAGGTGAGGTGAGGGCTCTGCCCAATGCCGGAGGAGCCGTAGGTGAGCTTGTCCGGATTGGCCTTGATGTAGGCGATCAGCTCGGCGATCGACTTGATCCCGGTCGAGGGATGCGCCGAGATGATGTTCGGAATCCGGATCAGGTTGCTGACCGCCTGCAGCTGGTCGGCCTTGTAGGACAGGTTGCGGAAGATGCTGTATGCGATGGCGTTCGGGCCGGGATTGCCGATCAGGATGGTGTGGCCGTCGCCTTTCTGGCGGATCGCTTCGGTGGTGCCGATGGTGCCGCCGGCGCCGGAGCGATTTTCCACCACCGCCGACTGGCCCCAATTCGCCTGCAGATGCGCAGCCAGCAACCTTCCCATCACGTCGGTGCTGCCGCCGGCGGCGGCCGGCACGATGATGCGGACGGTCTCGGTGGGCCGCCAATCGGCGCCGTAGCTGGTGCGCGGCAATATGGCGGCTGCCGAGAGTCCTGCTGCTGCGGTCAACACGCGGCGGCGCGATAGCAATTGGGTCACGGTGAGTTTCTCCCTGCTTGGAATTGTTGTTTGTAAGGAGCGTAGGGAGGTCGCAGCCAATCGGCAAGCGGACGCCTTGGCGCAGGCGCCAGGTGAGCGGAACAACCTCCACGTCATTGCGAGCGAAGCGGAGCAATCCATCGAGCCCGGGACGAAGCTGGATTGCTTCGTCGCTTTGCTCCTCGCAATGACGGCGCTAGTGGAAACTGAGCAGCTTGAACAGCGGCGCGAGGTAGCTCATCTCCTGGCCGGAGGTCGGCGTGGTGCGGCTGATGAAGTCGAAGATCTTGCCGTCCTGCAGCCCGTAATTGGCGAGCCGGACGACCTGGCGGTTCTTGTCGAAATAGACTGCGATCACGCGCTGATCGATGACCTTTTGCTCCATGAACATCGCTTTGCGCTCGGCGCGCTGCGAGATGTAGTAGAACACCTCGCCGTTCAGCGTGGCCACCGTGGACGGCGTCCCCATCACGATCAGCACCTGATCCTGGCTGGCGCCGATCGGAATCTGCTCGAGCGCGCCGGGCGGCAGGATGTAGCCCTTCTGGAACTGCTCACTGGTGCAGGCGCCGAGCAGGGCACAGACCAGCATCAAGGCGCCGAACGAACGCAGCCCTTGCCGGCGTGGTCGAGCCACGCGAAATCGGTTCTGGCGGAAGACAGTCATTCCGGGGCTGACCCCATCCTCTTGCATCGTGCGAGCGGTTGACGTACCGGGCAGCAATGCGGATTGCAACATGCGCGAGCCCGGAGCGGGGCTCGCTTGCGGAACCCACAATGCTTTGGCCGTTCAACCACTTCAGGAAACCCCACGCGCCCCAGCGCGGCACCATTGAGGCCATCTATGGCATGATCGTGACGCAAGCGCGAGAACCCTTGTTTTATCGGGTCATGGGCGCGCCGGACACGGTTAACGGGCGTTTCGACATGGTGCTGCTGCATTTGTGGATGGTGCTGCGGCGGCTGCGGCCCGCCCCGGGCGGCGCGGACCAATGCCAGGCGCTGTTCGACCATTTCTGCGGCGATATGGACGCCAACTTGCGCGAGATGGGCGTCGGCGACCTCACGGTGCCCAAGCGCATGCACAAATTCGGCGAGGCGTTTTACGGACGTAGCGCTGCCTACGACGCCGCGCTGGACGCGGGCGGTGAGGCGCTGGCGCAGGCGTTGTGCAAGAATATCCTGAACGGCGGCGACCTCGAAAAGGCGCGTCAGCTTGCCGCCTACGCCAATGCGGCGATCACAGCGTTAGCCGGGCTCGATGACACCGCCTTGAGCACTGGCGCGTGGCAGTTTCCGTCGCCTGCGCCGTTTGCGGTGCTTGGATCAACGACATGACAGACCGCGAACATACAGACCGCTCAAGTCCCTGGAGCGTTCCGGTAGTCGTGGCGCAGATTCCGGACACCGGAATGCTGCGGGAGTTCGAGGCAAACCCTATGGAGTGCAGGGCGATCGCCGAGCTCGGCGGCTTGCGCGACGTGCTTTCGGCGCGCGCGGCGCTCGATCTCACGCCAATGCGCGAGGGCCGCGTACATGTCACCGGCCGCGTCAAGGCGCGGGTCGGACAAACCTGCGTGGTCACGCTCGATCCGATCGAGAACGAGATCGATGAGGCGATCGATCTGATTTTCGCGCCGCCGGAGCAAATCCCTGATCTGGCCGACCTCGTCGAGGACGCCGCCGAAAGCGATGTTGAAATTCCCGATCCGCCGGAGCCGATCGAGGGCGGCGTCATCGATCTCGGCCGGCTCGCGACCGACGCGCTGTTCCTCGGAATCGATCCTTATCCGCGCAAGCCGGACGTGATTTTCGAGCCGCCGGCCGTCCCCGACGATCCGGAGGATCATCCATTCGCGGCACTCAAGGCGCTGAAGCAGGACCTCGATCAAGCGGAATCCAAGAAGCCCAAGGGGGACTGAGCGGAACCCGGCGGGCCGGCGGGCTTTCGAATTGGATCGGGAATTCACCCTAATAGACTGAATTCGCGGCCATTATTGACCAGCGCCGATTCAGGGCCAGGACAGGCGAGCCCCGCAAAACGATGCGGTCAAGATGTTGTATCGGCCTTAGGAAACGCTATTGTCCCCGCCCGGCCGGGTGCAGCGCTGCGCTTCGCCGATCGCTGCCGCTTGCGGCGATTCGTTAGCCCGCGGCCGAGCGCTTCAAGGCCGCAAGAGATCAGGTTATCCGGGACGTTCATGCCTCAAAAGGTTCGAATCGCGCTTGACGCCATGGGTGGCGACATCGGCGCATCGGTCGTCGTTCCCGGCGCCGCGATTTCGTTGAGCCGGCATCCCGACACCGAATTCCTGCTGTTCGGCGACCGCGCGCTGATCGAGGCGCAGCTCGCAAAACATCCGGCGATGAAGGCGGCTTCGCGCGTCATTCACACCGACGTCGCCGTCAGCATGACCGACAAGCCGAGCCAGGCGCTACGCCGCGGCCGCAAGACCTCGTCGATGTGGCTGGCGATCGACGCCGTCAAGAAAGGCGAGGCCGACGTCGCGGTTTCCGCCGGCAATACCGGCGCGCTGATGGCGATGGCGCGGTTCTGCCTGCGGATGATGGACGGCATCGACCGTCCGGCGCTGGCGGCGATCTGGCCGACCGCGCGTGGCGATTCGGTGATTCTCGATGTCGGCGCCACCATTGGCGGCGATGCCCAGCATATCAAGACGCTGGCCCTGATGGGCGGCGCGATGGCCAGCGTGCTGTTCGATCTGGAACGGCCGACGGTGGGGCTGCTCAATATCGGCACCGAGGAAATGAAGGGCCGCGAAGAAATTCGCGAAGCAGCCGAATTGCTGCGCGCGGCGGATCTGCCGCAACTGAACTTCATCGGCTTCGTCGAAGGTGGCGGCATCGGCAAGGGCGCCGCCGATGTCATCGTCACCGAAGGTTTCAGTGGCAATATCTCCATCAAGGTCGCCGAAGGCACGGCGCGGCAGATCACCGAATTTCTGCGTTCGGCGATGTCGCGTACCTGGCGCTCCAAGATCGGCTTTCTGTTCGCCAAGAACGCCTTCAAGGCGTTGAAGGACAAGCTCGATCCGAACAAATCCAACGGCGCCGTTTTCCTCGGACTCAAGGGCATTGTCGTGAAAAGCCACGGCGACGCCACACCCGACGGCTTTGCCTACGCCATCGATGTTGGCTATGACACGGCCCGCAACGATCTCCTGACCAAGATCAACCAAATGCTCAACCGCGATGGCAGCGCGCTCGTTTCCGCGCCGGCTGCCCAGGAGGCTGTCTCGTGACTGCAATACGTTCGGTCGTGCTCGGCTGCGGCTCTTATCTGCCGCAGCGGATCCTGACCAATGCCGAACTGGCGGCGAAGGTGGACACTTCCGACGAATGGATCGTCCAGCGCACCGGCATCCGGCAGCGCCATATTGCCGCGGAAGGCGAATTCACCTCGCATCTGGCCATCAATGCCGCTCGCGCGGCATTGGCCGATGCGGGCGTCGATGCGCAGTCGGTCGACCTGATCGTGCTGGCAACCTCGACGCCGGACTACACCTTTCCCGCCACCGCCGTCTCGGTGCAGAACGCGCTTGGCATCAATCATGGCGCGGCGTTCGACCTGCAGGCAGTGTGCTCTGGCTTCATTTTCGCGCTGGCCACCGCCGACAATTTTTTGCGCAGCGGCGCGTTCAAGCGGGCGCTGGTGATCGGCGCCGAAACCTTTTCGCGCATCCTGGACTGGAATGACCGCGGCACCTGCGTGCTGTTCGGCGACGGCGCAGGCGCCGTCGTGCTGGACGCACAGCAAGCCGCAGGCAAAACCTCCGACCGCGGCGTGCTGACGACGCATTTGCGCTCCGATGGCCGTCACAAGTCGAAACTGTATGTCGATGGCGGGCCATCTTCGACCCAGACGGTTGGCCATCTCAGGATGGAAGGCCGCGAGGTGTTCAAGCATGCGGTGGGCATGATCACCGATGTGATCGTCGATGCGTTCGCGGCCAACGGCATCACCGCCGACGACATCGACTGGTTCGTTCCGCACCAGGCCAACAAGCGGATCATCGATGCTTCGGCACACAAGCTGCATATTGCGCCGCAGAAAGTCGTGCTGACGGTCGATCGCCACGGCAACACGTCGGCGGTGTCGATACCCTTGGCGCTCTCGGTCGCGGTTGCCGACGGACGGGTGAAGAAGGGCGACCTGGTGCTGCTGGAAGCCATGGGCGGAGGCTTCACCTGGGGCTCGGCGCTCGTTCGCTGGTAAGCGGAGCGTTAAAATGGCTATGTACTTTGCGCGCTTCTTTCATGCTAATGCATGATGAGCGCTGTTGACCGTGGGTCGTTAAGCTCATAATTTCAGAATGTAAATTGTTCGCCGTGAGTTTGGGGCAGGCGATGACCGGGACCGGAAAGACAGTCACACGCGTCGATCTGTGCGAAGCCGTCTACCAGAAGGTGGGGCTGTCGCGCACGGAGTCGTCTGCCTTCGTTGAACTGGTGCTGAAGGAGATCACCGATTGCCTGGAGAAGGGCGAGACCGTGAAGCTGTCCTCGTTCGGCTCGTTCATGGTGCGCAAGAAGGGCCAGCGCATCGGCCGCAATCCAAAGACCGGCACCGAGGTGCCGATCTCGCCGCGCCGCGTGATGGTGTTCAAGCCGTCCGCGATCCTGAAGCAGCGCATCAACGGCAACGGCAGCGCCGCGCCTGGCGCCGACGGCAAAGACGACTAGTTCTGCGTTCAACGTCAGATTGAAAGAGGAGCGCAGCCTTGGACAAGGCGCCGGATGCATTCCGCACCATCAGCGAGGTCGCCGACGACCTCGACATTCCCCAGCATGTCTTGAGGTTCTGGGAGACGCGGTTCACCCAGATCAAGCCGATGAAGCGCAGCGGCGGCCGCCGCTACTACCGCCCCGACGACGTCGACCTGCTGCGAGGCATCCGCCGGCTGCTCTACGGCGAGGGCTACACCATCCGCGGGGTGCAGCGGATCCTGAAAGAGCACGGCATCAAATCGGTGCAGGGGCTGGTGGATGGATCGTCCGCGATGCCCTCGTTTGGCGCCGCCGACGACAGCGCAATGCGCGGCGGCGCGAGCGACGACGAACCGGCGATCGAGATCGGCGACGATGAGGATGAGGCGGGCGAGGTGCCGGCGAGCGCGCCGATGTCGCGGGCGAATGCTGCGGCCCCGGCCGCGGCGGTCAGGACCGAGGCGCGCAAGCCCGATATCGCAAAACTCCAGGCCGCGCTGCAGGACCTGATCGCCTGCCGGGAGTTGCTGGATAGCGCGATGAAGGAAGGGTGACCACACCCGTGTCCCGGGCGCGATGCAGCGCGTAGCTCTTGCGAAGCGCTGCTTCGCAGAACCGGGACCCCGGTTCAGCCCATCACGCAGTAACCGGGGCCCCGGCTCTGCAGCGCACCACGCCGAAGAGGGCGCGTTGCGTTGCGTCCGGGGCACGAGATTGGCGCCAGCGACGGCGCTCAACACGCGGGAACAACGCCGCGCTTCCCCATCCACCATCCTTGCGCCGGGCCCTGCGAGAAGCTACAGAACGCAAGCCGTCACGGCATCGGAGCGTAGCGCAGCCCGGTTAGCGCACTAGTCTGGGAGACTAGGGGTCGGAGGTTCAAATCCTCTCGCTCCGACCAATTTGAGCGATTGATCCCCTCACTTCCCATTTGGTCTGGTCTAGTGCCTGACCGGCTGGTCTTTCGACGCATCACTTGAAAGCCGACGCGCCAGTTCTGTCAGCTGCGACCCTTATGCCAGTAAAAGCGAGCGACAATTCCAGAGTCTCAAGGGCTACAAGTCGGTCGGGTCGCGACTCTCCGTCGATCGTTTTGCGGTCGTATATCGTTCTTCCCTCAAGCTGACGCGCCAGAAATTTTGTTCAGTATATCGAGGTGCGATATGCCGAGCGACATGCAAAGCTTTCCGTATGGACCTGCGGGAGATATTCGCCAGCAACTTGCGCCGATTGCGACGCGCAAAAGGCCTGTCGCAGGAGGACCTTGCCTACGACGCCAGGATCAGCCGGAGCTATGTGAGTCCGCTCGAAAAAGGCTCAATTTACGTGAGCATAAAGGTTATCGGGAAGTTGGCCGAAACGCTGGCCGTGGAGCCGGAGGAATTTTTGAAGCGTCCGAACAAACGACGAGGCCGTTGACGTGTGGAGAACATCCATGCAACCGGCCGGAGGTGGACGCCGGTCGATATCCCGGTAGATTCCACGAACCGACGTCTCTGGGCTGCGCGGATGTTCACATTCTGCAAAGCCAAGACGGGGACCGGCGAATAAAGGAGTGCCCGCCCGCGTCGCGTGCATCCATGTTAACAATGCATCGGGTGCAGATTGAGTGCGTGGGTATGAATTTCTTGAGGTGCTGCGAAGGTTAATTGGCATCGACGAAGCAGCCAGATGCTTGAGTAAAATCTGTACTCTCGAAGCGTTGGATGAAAAATTTCACGACAAGATCACAAACCTGGAAGCGCTTGCGTTCTACGTCTACTCGACCGCTAGCGGCTGGCATAGTTACATAAACGGGCAACTTTGGTCCGGCAGTCCCAGTCGCGACGTAGTAGCATTTGCTCAGGTTTTGAATCGTGCGCTGAGCAAGATTGTAGCCATCACGGGAAAACAAGGAACCGTGTATCGCGGTTACAGCACCCATGACCTAGACGCCTTTACCGCCCAATACGTTCAAGGCGAGATTGTAAGGTTTCCTGCGTTTACGAGCGCGTCATTTTCCGAGGTGGGCGCCTTTGGGGGAAACGTCTTATTTATAATTAGGGCGTTAAGTGCGAGAGCGATTTGGTGGTTGTCGCCGAATTTCCATGAGGAGGAAGCGCTCCTTCCGACCGACTGCAGTTTTCAGGTCGTGGATAAGGAGTTCCAATCCGTTGACGATAAGCACATTAAACTCGTAGTCGTTCTCCAAGAGACCGCCAAGAGGCCATAGATGACCGATCGAGACAAAGAACACTCGAACGACGACAACGAGCCCAGCCGTCGTCTGGAAGAAAGTGTATCTTCCGGTCGAATAACTCGGGCTGAAGCTGAGGTCATAAAGTCCTTTTTCGCGAGCAACTCGCCAGGTAATTGGCCCGCCTCCAACCTTCAGCGACGGATGCAAGGCTCGGGCGGCTGAACGGTACACTTGCATACGCGGAAAATCACCGGCTCAGAAGTAGGTAATCAGCACCGCCGTGCCCAGCACCAGCGCGATACTGACGGCGATGATGAAGAGAAAGAATTTGCTCATCGGAATTCCTGATGTCGGGATTGGTTATTTCGGCGCGCGATGCGGAGGGCAGTGATACGTCGCCTCCGGTCCTGAGTTCTTGATGTTCGCCTTGTAGTACTGCCCCATGGAAGGCGCGTTCAGGAACGTATCCAGCGTCGCCTCCGGCACGTCGCAAGTTTGCGACCAGGCCGCGTTCACCTGCACGATCATAACCCGGTTCGCTGCGTCGTAGCAGACCCGGTTGACGAGGCTGCTGCGGGTGATGTCCTGGCACACGAACGGCGCAAGGTTCACGGCTCCGTGGCCTTCGACATTGATGGTTTCTGCGTCGGCCCAGGTAGCGCCGGCCAAGCGGACCAGAAGGATCGGCAGAACCAGAAAGATCATCTAACACCCGTTTTCGGACAGCTTTATACCACGAAACAGAGCGGGCTTTCTGCGCGGAAGCGCATTGGCGGCGCCCTCCGCCGGAACCTTCGCCCCGCCGTGCCGTTTAAACGTCCATGGAAGGCACAGACGACACCAAGGCGAACGTCCTGCGGCGGTTCGGCTCGCAGCCTGTTGCGCTGGCGGCGGGCGCGTTGATCGTGCTGGTGCTCGGGGCGGGTTCGATCGGTGTATGGCGCGTCTGGACCGGCAACTCGCCGGAGCAGGAACGTGTGACGTCGCTGCGCCAGATGCAGGCCCGCGCCACCCAGGCATCCGAGCAGCTGTTCGAGAAGACCAAGAACCTCGAATCCTCGCAGCAGGAGTCGATAGACCAATTGCAGGCGGTGCAGGATCAGTTGCAGGCTGTAAAGCGCCTAGTCACCGCGCAGCAGGGCGATACCAAACGGCTGTCCGAACAGGTCGGAGCTCTCACCGGCGCCATCGACACGCTCCGGCAATCGTTCGCAAGCGCCCAATCCTCCGAACCATCGCCGCAGGTCTCTCGTAAGAGCGCGAGCCGCTCGGAACCCCGCGCCATCAAGCGGCGCCAGGCTGCCACGGCAAATCGCAAGCGCGGCCGGTCATAAGAATGCAAGAAGCCGCAATGATTACGACGGCAGCTTCGGGATCTTCTCCGCGAAGCCATTGAAGCAGGTCAGCCGCTCGTCTTCTTCCTTGATGAAACGGCAATCCATCACGCCTTTCGCGGCCGGCGGCTTCGGTTTCGGTGTGGGTGGGAAGACCGCGTCGTAGCACATCAACCGCTCTTTGGTCGCATCGTCGATCTCGAGACACGCCTGCAGCTTCGCGGCGATCGATTGCGGTTTTGCCGGCGCGGCCTTTGGCTTCACCGGCGCGCTTTTCGCCTTCGCCTGCGCCGCCGGCTTGGCGGGCGCCGCCGCGGGCGGCTTGTCCTGGGCAATCGCGGCGGCCGAATACAGGACTGCAAACAGCAAGACCATCATTCTCATGTTTGTCTCCCTTGGTTTCTCGCGCGCCATCAGCCCGTGACTGAGCACATCTGCGCCAAGCCACCCAGCGAATCGAGAATAAATCAAATAGCGGCGGCGAGCGCCATAAGGAAACGCTCATTGGACCTCCGCTGCCGGACGCCGCGGTACGGTTCCCGACACAGGAACGAATTTTGAAAACACGCATTATCCGGACTGAAAAATCGGAGGTGTGTCATGAAGCCAATGCCCGACGCCGACGAAAACCGCCGCCTTGCAGGCGTCCAAACCGAAAAGGCGGACAAGCTGCCGGAGGGCGCGACAAAAGAATCTCACTTGAAAAAGGCCCGCGACCACGAGGCCAGCGCGCATTCGGACGATTGGCGTCAATCCAACCTGCACGGGCCGAGATAGCCATGCCCCAGAATCCGATGAGCGTCGAAGCTATCCGCCAAGCCTACGACATTGCCTGGGCGTATCTCGACCGTACCGGTGTTATCGCGGACGAGGAAAAGGCGCACTACAGGCTGCTGGCTACCATGATCGAGGCTTACAACAAGGGGGTCAGCAACAAGCTGATCCTGGCCAACAAGGCCATCGTTGCATTCCAGCAAAATCTCAAGGCGGCGGCGTAAATTATTAACCTCCGACTGCGCCTGAAATCGCGTCCCCTGTTCGTTCACCGTGAACAAACACGGCTTCACGACCGCCGCCTCGACTGGCGCGGCCGATGATGCGGCCAAACGCAGTGTAGCTCCCACTTGGTTGACAGATAACAGCGCTTGGGCTCAATAAGCGCCGGACAATGCAACGATTTTCAGCCCAACGCGGCTGAGGCGCGAATAGCCTAAGCGAACGCGCCAATAGATACAGGATGCGCTAAACGCGGTCGCAAGAACCGCCGCGCATCAAGGCGATAACATCGCCGAGGGGGAGGGAACGCAATGCTGGACTTCGTTCAGCAATTGGTCAGCGGTATTGCGCTCGGCTGAGTCTCTCGCCTGATCGCGCTCGGCTTTGTGCTGGTCTATAAGGCGACCGAGGTCGTGAACTTTGCCCAAGGCGACCTGATGATGCTGGGCGGGTTCTTCGCCTTCACCTTCATCGGCATTTTGGGCTTGAATTACTGGCTCGGCTTCGCCGGCGCCGTGATCGCGATGGCGTTGTTCGGCATGCTGGCCGAGCGCGTGGTGGTGCGTCCGATTCTCGGCTATCCGCAATTCTCCATCATCATGGCGACCATCGGGCTCGGATATTTTCTGCGCTCGGTCGCCGGCATTATTTGGGGCACCGACGACCTCAAGATCGAAACGCCGTTCAGCCAGGGTGTGCTGCGGATCGGCAGCCTCGTGCTCGCCTATGACAAGCTCTCCGTCATCGCCGCGACCATGATCCTCTGCGCGCTGCTCTATCTGTTCTTCAACAAGACCACGCTCGGCACCGCGATGCGCGCCAGTTCGGAGAACATGCTGGCGGCGTATTACATGGGCATCCCGGTCAAGCGCGTGGTGTCGATCGTGTGGGCGATCAGCGCTGCCGTTGCCACCTGCGCCGGCGTGCTGCTGGCGCCGATCACCTTCATTCATTCCAATGTCGGCCTCGTGCTGGGACTGAAGGCGTTTCCGGCCGCCGTGCTCGGCGGCTTCGGCTCGATTCCCGGCGCTGTGGTCGGCGGCGTGCTGATTGGCGTGATCGAGAGCATGGCCGGCTTTTATCTGGCGCAGGGCTGGAAGGACGTCGCGCCCTACATCGTGCTGCTGGTGGTGCTGCTGCTGAAGCCCGAAGGCCTGTTCGGCCTTCACATGCGCAAGAAGGTCTGACGCATGCGCTTCGTGTTCAAGACCGACTACGAAGACGACATAAAACTGTTTCCGCACAGCGGTTATATTTGGTCCTATGGCACGCTGCTGGTGCTGCTGGCGATCGCGCCGTTCGTGCTCTCGAGCTACTTTGTCAGCCAGATCGTCTTCGTCTGCATCTATGCCACTGTCGGCGTCGGACTGTTGATCCTGACCGGCTTTACCGGGCAGGCGTCATTGGGCCACGCGGCGTTTCTCGCGATCGGCGCTTATACCGCCGCTTATCTGCAGCAGCTCGGCGTGCCATTCCTGGTGTATTTCCTCGCCGCCGGCGTGCTGACCGGCATCGTCGGCGCGATGGTCGGCTTCCCGGCGCTGCGGCTGCAGGGCATTTATCTGGTGATCGCCACGATTTCCTTTGCCTTCATTGTCGAGGAAATCCTGGCGCGATGGGAAAGCGTCACCCACGGCAACGAGGGCATGCGGGTCAAGGCCATCCAGTTGTTCGGAACGCCGGTGCCGCGCGACAGCCCGGCATTCTATTTCCTGTGCCTTGGCGTGCTGATCCTGACCATCATAGGCTCGCTCAACCTGCTGCGCTCGCCGACCGGCCGCGCCTTTGTCGCGATCCGCGACAGCGAGACCGCGGCGCGCAGCATGGGCGTCAACGTCTCGCTCTACAAAGTAAAATCGTTTGCGATCAGTGCGGCCATTGCCGGCTTCGCCGGCTGCCTGTTCGCGCACAAGCTGTCCTTCATCAGCCCTGAGATGTTCACGCTGCAGCTCTCGATCGAGTTCATCATCGTGATCATCATCGGCGGCGCGTTCAGCCTGCACGGCGCGGTGCTGGGCGCGATCTTCGTGGTGATGGTCGATCCGTTCCTGACTTTCCTCAAGGACGATATCCCCGGCGTCATCGCCGGCGTCGCCGCGACGTTCGGCGCGAGTGCTGCGAAAGCCGATCATATCAAGGACAGCGTCGCGGCGTTCGCCTCGGCCAACGGCCTGAAAGGCGCGATCTACGGTATCATCATCATCCTGTTCGTGCTGTTCGAACCGCTCGGTCTGTACGGGCGCTGGCTCAAGATCAAACTGTTCTTCCAGCTGTTCCCGCTCTACAAGCGCGCCACCTTCAAGCGGCAGAAGATCTATGTGAAGTCGGAGCGGAACCGATGAGCTATTTCCACGCCGAAAATATCTCGCTGCATTTCGGCGGCCTCAAGGCCGTGGATTCGGTCAGCTTCGCGGTGGAGAAGGGCGAGATTCTGTCCATCATCGGCCCCAATGGCGCGGGAAAAAGCTCGATCTTCAACCTGATCTCGCGCATCTACAGCCCGACCTCGGGGCGGATCTTTTTCGAGGATCAGGACATTACGCAGGAGCCCGCTTTCGGCATCGCCAAACTCGGCATCGCGCGCACGTTCCAGAACATCGAACTGTTCGAGAACGCCACCGTGCTCTCCAACCTGCTGGTGGGCCGGCACCGGCATTCCACCACGCAGCTCTGGCAGGAGCTGCTGTTTCTGCCGAGCGTGCGCGCGAGCGAAAAGGCGCATCGCCGCCGCGTCGAGCAGGTGATCGAATTCCTCGATCTTGCCGCCTATCGCGACAAGCTGATCTCGGGACTGCCTTACGGCGTGCGCAAGGTGATCGAGCTTGCCCGCGCGCTGTGCACCGAGCCGAAGCTGATCCTGCTCGACGAGCCGTCCTCCGGGCTGAATGTCGAGGAGACCGACGACATGTCGTTCTGGATCCGCGACATGAAGACCGAACTCGGCGTCACCGTGCTGATGGTCGAGCACGACATGACGCTGGTGAACCGCGTCTCCGACCGCGTGATCGCTTTGAACTACGGCCGTGTGCTGGCGATGGGGACACCGGCCGAGGTGCAGGTTCATCCTGACGTCGTCGCCGCGTATCTTGGGACCTGATGTCATGAGCGCGCCCGACATCATCCTGAAACTCAGCAACATCGAGAGCTATTACGGGCCGATCATGGCCATCCGCGGCATCAGCCTCGAAGTGCCGCGCGGCAAGATCGTCACGCTGCTCGGGGCCAATGGCGCCGGCAAGACCACGGTGCTGAAGACGATTTCGGGGATTCTCGATCCGCAGAAAGGCTCGATCGAATTTCTCGGCAAGCCGATCCAGCGCATGGAGGCCGACAAGATCGTGCGGCTGGGCTTGAGCCATGTGCCGGAAGGACGGGAGGTGTTTCCATTCCTGAGCGTACGCGAGAACCTGATGATGGGCGCCTATCCGCGCAAGGATCGCGACGCCGTGCCTGACGATCTGGAGCGGGTCTACAATTATTTTCCGCGGCTGCGGGAGCGGCTCAACCAGCCCGCCGGACAGCTCTCCGGCGGCGAGCAGCAGATGCTCGCCATCGGCCGGGCGCTGATGAACCGGCCCGCGCTGCTGCTATTAGACGAGCCGTCGCTGGGCCTGTCGCCGATCCTGGTGAAGGAGATCTTCACCATCATCCGCCGCGTCAATGAGGAGCAGGGCATGTCGATCCTGCTGGTGGAGCAGAACGCCAAGGTAGCACTTGAGACGGCGCATTACGGCTATGTGCTGGAAATCGGCCGGGTGGTCATGAACGACAGCTGCGAGCGGCTGCTGCATTCGAAGGATATCCAGGAGTTTTACCTCGGCGCAAAGGAAGCAGGCGCGCGGGGCGAACGGCGCTGGAAAAAGAAGAAGACGTGGCGCTAGAACGATTTGGCGCTAGACTATTGGCCTGCGTGGGCAAAAGACCGTCAAAGCCGGCATCCCGCAGGGCGTGACGGAGGGAACGACGAATGGCTGGACCCGCAGTGCTGACTGTGGCGGACACGATCGCAGGGAGTTTTCTGCTTGCCGTGCAAACGCGCGGCGACAGGCCTGCGATCCGCGAGAAGAAGTTCGGAGTCTGGCAGCCGACCAGCTGGCGGCAGTGGCTGCAGATCTCAAAAGACATCGCATACGGGCTGCATGCGGTCGGCTTCCGGCCCGGCGACGTCGCTTCCATCATCGCCAACGCGGTGCCGGAATGGGTTTTTGCCGACATGGGCATCCTGTGCGCCGGCGGGGTTTCGTCCGGCATTTATCCGACCGACTCCGCGGCGCAGGTCGAATACCTCGTCAACGACTCCGCTACCCGGGTGATCTTCGCCGAGGACGAGGAGCAGCTCGACAAGATTTTGAGCTGCCGGGCGCGCTGCCCGACGCTGCAGAGGATCGTGGTGTTCGACATGGAGGGCTTGAGCGGCTTCAGCGATCCGATGGTGATGTCGCTGGCCGAATTCACCGCACTCGGCCGCAATCACAGCAACGGCCGTGAGGCGCTGTGGGACGAGATGACCCGCAGCCGCGGCGCCGACGATCTTGCGATCCTGGTCTATACCTCAGGCACCACGGGGCCGCCGAAGGGCGCGATGCATTCCAATCGCGGCGTCACCCACCAGATGCGCCACGCCAACGATCTCTTTCCCTCCACCGACGATGAAGAGCGGCTGGTATTCCTGCCGCTGTGCCACGTCGCCGAGCGGATCGGCGGCTACTACATTTCGCTGGCGCTGGGCTCGGTGATGAATTTCGCCGAAAGTCCGGAGACGGTGCCCGACAATCTCCGTGAGGTGCAGCCGACGGCGTTTCTGGCGGTGCCGCGGATCTGGGAAAAATTCTATTCCGGCGTCACCATAGCGCTGAAGGACGCGACGCCGTTCCAGAACTGGATGTATCGCCATGCGCTGGCGGTGGGCTATCGCGTGACCGACTGCAAACTCGAAGGCGAGACACCGTCATTGTCGTTGCGTCTCGCCAATCAGGCGGCGTACTGGCTGGTGTTCCGCAATATCAGGCGCATGCTGGGACTGGACCGCTGCCGCCTCGCATTCACCGGCGCTGCGCCGATCGCGCCGGACCTGATCCGCTGGTATCTCGCTTTAGGCATCGACATGCGCGAGGTCTACGGCCAGACCGAGAATTGCGGCGTCGCCACCGTGATGCCGTCGGACCGCGTAAAACTCGGCTCGGTCGGCAAGGCCGCGCCCTGGGGCGAGGTGGCGATCTCGCCTGATGGAGAAATCCTGATCAAGGGCGACTTCCTGTTCATGGGCTATCTCAACCAGCCGGAGAAGACCGCCGAGACCATCGACGCGAGAGGCTGGCTGCACACCGGCGACGTCGGCTCGATCGACAATGAAGGCTTTGTCAAGATCACCGACCGCATGAAGGACATCATCATCACCTCGGGCGGCAAGAACATCACGCCGTCGGAGATCGAGAACCAGCTGAAATTCTCGCCTTACGTTTCCGACGCCGTCGTGGTCGGCGACAAAAGGGCTTATCTCACCTGCCTGGTCATGATCGATCAGGAGAACGTCGAAAAGTTCGCGCAGGACCACGACATTCCGTTCACCAATTACGCGAGCCTGTGCCGGGCGGCGGAGATCCAGGACCTGATCCAGCGCGAGATCGAGACGGTCAACGTCAACTTCGCGCGGGTCGAGACCATCAAGAAATTCTTCCTGATCGAGCGGCAGCTGACGCCCGAGGACGAAGAGCTGACGCCGACCATGAAGTTGAAGCGGAATTTCGTGAACAAGCGCTACGCGAACGAGATCGATGCCATGTATAGTGACAAGGCCGTGGCATAGGGTCGTAAGACGCGCGGATCGGAACAGTTGAAAACGGCGAAGGGCTGACGGCCAAAACCTTCGCTCAATACGGGCCAACGGAGAGGAGATTGACATGTCGAAATCATTTAAGGCGCTGGGCCTTGCGGTGGGTGCGTTAGCACTGACCCATTTGCCGGCCTCGGCGCAAACCAAGGTCACCAATGAAGGCATCTCGCCGACCGAAATCGTGATCGGCACCCATCAGGATTTGTCCGGGCCGATCAAGGTCTGGGGCGTCCCGGTGTCCAACGGCATGAAAATGGCGGTGGAGGAAATCAACGCCGCCGGCGGCGTCAACGGCCGCAAGCTCAAGATGATCCTCGAGGACAACGGTTACGATCCGAAGAAAGCCGTGCTCGCGACCCAGAAGATGATCGAGCGCGACAAGGTGTTCGCCATGATCGGCGGCATGGGCTCGGCGCCTACGCTGGCGGCGCAGGACATCCTGTTCGACGCCGGGGTGTTGCAGCTGTTTCCGCTGACGGCCGCCGAATTCACCTTCAAGTTCGATCCGGCGAAGCCGCAGGAGCGGCTGAAGTTCAATAACCTGCTTCCTTACGTCGAGAGCACGCGCGCCGCGGTCAAATACATGATGGAATGGAAGGGTTTCAAGAAGCCCTGCATCATGCACCAGGACGACGAGTATGGAAAGAACGTGCTCGACGGCTTCACCCAGCAGCTCGAAGCGATGAAGGTGCAGCCGGCCTCGGTCACCAGCTACAAGCGCGGCGTCTCCGACTTCTCGGCGCAGATCGCCAAGATGAAGTCCGACGGCTGCGATATTGTCGTGCTCGGCACCATCATCCGCGAGACCATCGGCGCAATGGGCGAAGCCAAGAAGCTCGGCTGGGACGTGACCTTCCTTGGCGCCACGCCGACCAATGTGCTGGAAGTGCCGGCGCTCGGCAAGGAAGCCGTGGAAGGCATGTACGCCGCCGCCGCGTTCGAGATTCCGTACGAGGATACGGCCAAGGGCAAGGTCAAGGACTGGCTGGTCAACTACAAGAAGATGTTCAATACCGACGCCAACACCCAGGCCATCATCGGCTACAACGCGATCACCACCTTCGCGTTCTACGCGGAGAAGGCCGGCAAGGACCTCACCGGCCAGAAGATGCTCGACTCGCTGGAATCCAGCGTTCCGTTCCAGGACATCTTCTCCTCGCCGCCGTCGATCTTCTCCAAGACCAACCATCTGGCCTCGACGGTGACCCAGGTGCAGCAGATCAAGAACGGCCGCTGGGTGTTGGTGAAGGAAAGCCTGTCGTTCTGAGAGGCTGCCGTCATTCCGGGACACGCCACTTGGCGTGGGCCCGGAATCCATAACCCCCAATCGTGGTTATGGATTCCGGGCTCGCCGCTGCGCGTCGCCCCGGAATGACGGCGAGTGAACGATGTGCTAACGAGCCTCGGAGGCTCAACGCCTCGCTCCCACCAATCAGAACCGCAAAGGCACAGCTCTCTCATGAAAGATTTTGCTGGAAAAATCGCCGTCATCACCGGGGGCGGCACGGGCATGGGCCGCGAACTGGCGCGGCAGCTGGTCGCTGAAGGCTGCAACGTCGCCATGTGCGACGTTTCCGCCAGCGCGATGGCGGAAACCAGGCGGCTTTGCGAGGTGGAAAAACTGCCGCAGGGCCTGCGCATCACCACTCACATCGCCGACGTCTCGATTGAAGATCAGTTGCTGCGCTTCCGCGACGAACTCGCCGAGCAGCAGGTTACCGACAAAATCCACCTGCTGTTCAACAATGCCGGCATCGGCGGCGGCGGCAGCCTGTTCACTAACACCCGGGAGCAGTGGGAGAAGACCTTCAGCATCTGCTGGGGCGGCGTTTATCTGGGCGTCCGCACCTTCCTGCCGATGCTGATGAAGGCCGATGAAGGCCATATCGTCAACACTTCCAGCGTCAACGGTTTTTGGGCGTCGATCGGAATGTTGCAGTCGCACACCGCCTATAGCGCGGCGAAATTCGCGGTGAAGGGATTCACCGAAGCTTTGATCAACGATCTAAGGCTGAATGCACCGCATATCAAATGCTCGGTGGTGATGCCCGGCCATATCGGCACCTCGATCATGTCGAACTCGCGCAAGATCCAGAGCGGCACCGACTCCGAACGCCTGACCGACAACGAAGTCGCGTTGGCGCGCACGCGGCTCGGCATGGCCGGCATCGACGCGTCGAAAATGTCGGATGAAGACGTGCAGGCGTTCGCGGCCGAGCGGGCGCGGAGCTTTCGCGACGACGCGCCGATGACCGCGGCGCAGGCCGCCAAAGTCATTCTCGACGGCGTCAAGGCCGAGCGCTGGCGCATCCTGGTCGGCGATGATGCGCATCGCCTCGACGAGCGCGTGCGTCAGTCGCCGGACAAGGCCTACGATCTCGACTTCTACCAGAGCTTTGCCGCGGAGGCGGGGTGGCGGCTGGGGTGAGCGCCGTCATTCCGGGATGCGCCTCTTGGCGCAGGCCCGGAATCCATAGACTCCGTGGTGGTTATGGATTCCGGGCTCGCGCTTCGCGCGCCCCGGAATGACGGCTACCCATGCACCACCGCCTTCGCGATCATGCAGTGAATCCCCTTGGAGCCGTTCACGGTCTGCGTGACGCGTAAATCCGCGGCGAGGCTGCAGAGCGTGTAGGCATCCTCGCGCGACAGATTGCGCTTCTCGCCCAATAGCACGATCATGTCGCGCAGCGCCCGAATTACGCATTGGTCGAGGTCGGGGTCCATCGCCATGGTCATGTAATGATCCGGCGTTTCGGCGCGGGGATAGCTCAGCCGCAAATCCTTGCGAACCGTCAGCCTGAAGCGGCCCTGCAACGCGGTCTCGATGGCGGTGACGCAGACTTCGCCGTCGCCCTGCACGCCATGGCCGTCGCCGCAGGAGAACAGCGCGCCCGATACAAACACCGGCAGATAGAGTTTTGCGCCCGGCGTGAGCTCCTTGTTGTCGAGGTTGCCGCCCATCGCGCGCGGGATCAGCGAGGTGATGCGGCCCCATGCCGGCGGCGGCGCCACGCCCATCACGCCGAAAAACGGCTTCAGCGGCAGGTCCAGTCCCCACGGCAGCCGGCCGACCATCCGCTTCTCATCGAGCGGAATGTTCAAGAGCCGCGTCTCGTGGAAATCATCGGGCAGGGTGCCGGCGAGCGGGCGGATCATGTTGTAGCCCCAGTCCTGCCGGAGTTTTACGTCCAATATCTCGACCTCGAGCACGTCGCCGGGCGCAGCGCCTTGAACCGCGATCGGGCCGGTCAGGATATGGCCGGGCACCATCCGCTCATTTTCGGCATGAACCTCGGCCAATTCGGGGGGTACGTGAAATTTGCTGGGATCCGGCACCACCTCCGGCCCGCCGCTGATGGTATCGACCGTGACTTCATCTCCGCTGGCGATGGTCAGGACCGGCTTCAGTTTGGCCTCGAAGAAACCCCAGTGGCAGGTCGCGGGACTGGCGTGCAGATGATGATGCGTCATGATGAGCTCTTGTAGGGGCAGGATTTGTCCATCCTCTTGGGCAGATCGTTTTGCTAAGAGTGATGGGTACGCGGGTCAAGCCCGCCTATGGCGCTGAACGTGGGGTGGGGATTCCGCATTGTTCTTTTTTCTGTCCAAAACCCTTAGCATTCTGCTGCTGCCGACGAACTTCCTGATCGGGGTCGGGATATCAGGGCTCTTCCTGCGGCTCACCCGGTTTGCGTCGCTCGGCCGCAAGCTCGTCTTTGCGAGTATCGCGCTATTGGCATTTTGCGGCTTCTCGCCGCTTGGGAATTGGCTGCTGTATCCGCTGGAGCAGCGGTTTCCGCCGTGGGATGCGACCAAGGGCGCGCCCGATGGGATTTTGGTGCTCGGCGGATCGATCGATCCGGAGCTTTCGGCGGCGCACGGGGTGACGGTGTTCAGGGGGGCGGTTGACCGCGTGATCACGGCCGCCGGACTTGCGCATCAATATCCGAACGCACGGATCGTCTTTTCCGGCGGCAACGCCAATCTGGTTTCCGATGACGCTGCGAAGGAAGCCGACTACGCGGCGTCGGTATTCGAACGTCTCGGCATTCCGAAAGACCGTTTGACAATGGAGCGGCGCTCGCGAAACACCCAGGAAAATGCCGCGTTCGCAAAAGCCATGATTTCCCCAAAACCCACGGAGCGATGGCTGCTGGTGACCTCGGCCTACCATATGCCGCGATCGGCCGGCATTTTCCGCAAGGCCGGATTCGCCGTAGAACCGTATCCGGTCGACTGGCGGGTGGGCGGACGCGCCGATCTGTTGAAATTTTCGGTCTTTGCCGTCGATGGCCTGCAACGCGTCGATCATGCCATGCGGGAATGGATGGGCCTTACCGCTTACTGGATCACCGGCAAGACCAGCGCCTTGTTCCCCGGCCCGGAACGGCGATAAGCGCGCCGCGCGGGTCGCACCCCACAGACAATCAAGCTACAATCCATCAAGCCAAGGGCAGCGCTTCGTCTGCCGGCCGGGAGCACGTCATGCAGCAAGCAGCAACGCAGCCGGAAACGTTCGATTTCGCCAATATGGTTGACGAATTGAACAGCCTGCTGCGCCTGAAAACCACCGTGATCGGCATGAAGATGTTCGCGAGCGCCGCCGAGATGGCGGCGATTCCGAAAATCCGGCGACCGACCGCCGTTCACACCACCGACCAGATCGTCAGCATGGCGTCGCGGCTGGGCTGGACCGTCGGCATTACGTCAGACGACCTCGTCGGCGCGCAGTGCCGCGCCGTGATCGGGCTGGCGCCACGGGACGAGAAATGGCTCGCCGGTCAAAACTATGTCGGGGTCTGGCACGAGAACGCCGAGGACGCGCGCAAGCGCCAGGAGGCGCTCGATGTCGTCCCGCACGGCCGCTACGAGGCGCTGGTGGTGAGCCCGCTTGCCAGCGGACGGCTCAATCCGCCGGATATTTGTCTTGTCTATGCGACGCCCGGCCAGATGATCATCCTCATCAACGGCCTGCAATGGACCGGCTACAAGAAGTTCGAATGGGGCGTGGTCGGCGAGACCGCCTGCGCCGATTCATGGGGCCGCGCGCTCAAGACCGGCGAGCCCAGCCTGTCGCTGCCGTGTTATGCCGAGCGGCGCTACGGCGGCGTGCCCGATGAAGAGATGCTGATGGCGCTAAAACCTTCGCATCTCGCCAAGGCCATCGTCGGCATGAAGGCACTGGCGAAAAATGGCCTGCGCTATCCGATCGCGCCCTATGGCATCCAGAGCGACGTGCGCGCGGGCATGGGCGTTTCCTACGCCAAGAAATAGCGAGGCCGTCATTGCGAGGAGCAAAGCGACGAAGCAATCCAGAAGCCGCGGAAAAGGTCTGGATTGCTTCGTCGCAAGCGCTCCTCGCAATGACGGTGGACATGGTTGAACTTGCTGCTTTCAGCTTCGGATGTTATCTGGAAACCATGCAGCCATCAGCAGTCCAGACCATTAGTCCTGAACGGTTTTTTACTTGGGTCGTTGGCCAGGAAGAGCGTTTCGAACTGGTGGAAGGTGAAGTCGTGATGATGGCCGGCGCGGGGCGCCGCCATGACAGTATTGTAGTGAACCTGACAGCGGCGGTGCATTCCCAGGTCAGAGGCGGGCCTTGCCAAACTTTCACGAGCGACACATACGTTTCGACCTCTTCATCCACCCGGCGTATGGCGGATCTCGGGATCGATTGTGGAAAACCTGACGACGATTCGCTAACCGCCGATAAGCCGGCGCTGGTGATTGAAGTCCTATCCCCGACGACAGGGGGGTTCGACGTTACGGTCAAGCTTGCCGAGTATCAGTCGCTGCCATCGATGGACTACATACTGTTAGTAGATACGGAAATGCCGACTGTGCATTTGTATCTGCGCGATCAGGATGGCCGATGGCAAGATCGCGTGGTCAAGGGCCTTGACGCGGCGATAGACCTTTCGAAACTCAACGTGGTGCTGAAGCTCGCCGAAATCTACGACGGGTTGCAGTTCCGCGAGCGTCCGAGACTTGTCGAGGATGATAGGTAGCCACGGCGCCGCCGCGGGCTAAGCAGGGCGCTTGCAAGGGATCACCCATGAAGTCTTCGTCGAAGTTCGACATCGTTGTCTATGGCGCCAGCGGTTTTACCGGCCAGCTCATCGCCGAGTATCTCGCCTCGCGCGGCAACGGCGACCTGAAATGGGCGATGGCCGGCCGCAGCCTCGACAAGCTCGCTACCGTACGCGACGCCATCGGCGCGCCGGCAGACGTTGCGCTGATCGCGGCCGATGCCGGCGATCCGGCATCGTTCAAGGCCATGCTCGACCAGACCAGATTGGTGATCAGCACCGTCGGCCCGTATCAACTCTATGGCTCCGAACTGATTGCGGCCTGCGCCGCGACAGGTACCGACTATATCGATCTCTGCGGCGAGCCGCTCTGGATGCGGAAGATGATCGACGCGCACGAGGGAGCCGCGAAATCCAGCGGCGCGCGGATCGTATTCTCCTGCGGCTTCGATTCGCTGCCGTTTGAACTCGGCGTATTCTTCTGCGAGGCGACGGCGAAAAAGATTCTGGGCGCGCCGGTCAGCCGCGTCAAAGGCCGTATCCGCGACATGACGGCATCGGTCTCCGGCGGCACCGTAGCGAGCATCAAGGCGACCTACATGGCTGCTCTGAAAGACCTCAGCCTGGCGACGTCGCTGCGGGACCCGTTCATTCTAACGCCGGGATTTGAAGGCCCGCGACAGCCGCCCGGCAACAAGCCGAAGCTCGATCCGGATCTGGACTCCTGGACCGCGCCGTTCCCGATGGCGACCATCAATACCCGCAACGTGCACCGCTCCAACATGCTGATGGGCTTTCCCTACGGCCGCGATTTCGTCTATGACGAGATGATTCTGACGGGTCCCGGCGAAGAGGGCGAAGCCAACGCCAGACGCCTGGTCGCAGCCATGAACGCCGAGCGAACCAGTGGCGCGGGGCCGAAGCCGGGCGAGGGGCCATCGAAAGAAGAGCGCGAGGCCGGCCACTTCGATCTTCTGTTCGTGGGGCTGACGCCGGAGGGGCGTCAGATCCGCGTCGCTATCAAAGGCGACCTCGACCCCGGCTACGGATCGACCGCGAAAATGATTTCCGAATGCGCGCTCTGTCTGTTGCAGGACGCGCCGCAGGTTCCGGCCGGCATCTGGACCCCCGGTGCTGCGATGGGCGATCGGCTGATCAAACGGCTGGTGGATAACGCGGGGTTGAAGTTTGAGGTCGAGGCGTAAGCCATCGTGCCCCGGACGCAGCGCTATCGTGCCCCGGATGCTGCGCAGCGCGCCGCCCTTGCGGCGTGATGCGCTGCAGAGCCTTAAGCGCGTTTACGCGCGTCTTCGACGCGCTATGGTCCCGGTTTCTTGCGATTCGAAGAAACCGGGGTCCCGGTTCTGCGAAGCGGCATGAAGAATGCCGCATCGCGCCCGGGACACGAGAGAGCGCGAAAATCGTTACAAATTTGCGCGTAATCGTTGGCATCGCGCTAACGCTAAGAATACAGTGGCCTTGCCGCAATTCGCCGTCCCGACACAATGGCTTTATTGCAGGGTAGCCACGGAACACTTCCGGCGCCCGTTTGTGAATCCCATTGAAGGGATGCCCCGAATGTACTTCGTCGCGTTTATTCTCGCGGTTGCCGCCGGTGCGTTTTATCTCGCCGGCACCGATGGCATGTGGGCCGATCCGCTCTGCCATTATGGCAGCACGTTCTGCCAGCATCCGGTATGGCTGGCGGTCGCGGCTACGCTGGCGCTGGTCTGGGCCAAGATGGTGAGCGTGTAGGCGCTATTCCGCGGGCTCCGACAGCGCGGTGGGCTGGCGTGACGCCGGCGCGTATCGATGCGCGGCGGCGAACATGCCCCACATCGCGCCCAGCATCATCCAGAAATGCCGCCAGTGGTCGGTGTCGATCACAAAGCTCTCGCCGACCGTGCCGAGAAACGTCGCGAAGATGGCAAGATAGGCGCGCTGCCAGGGCACGCGCACGAAGACGTAGCGAAAGCCCAAAATGACCGTCGTGAACATCAGCGCCGGATAGCAGATGCCGGAGATCCAGCCACCCGACATGAATGCGTTCAGGTACGAGTTGTGGGTATCCTCGGGAAAGAACTTTGTGAACTGCAGCGGCCCGATGCCGAACGGCAGGTCGAGCGCCATCTGCGCGCCGAGGATATGCCGGCCGAAGCGGCCGAAGCGGCCCTCGTCGTAGCTCTGGTCGAAGCTCGCGCGTTGCTTGAACATTTCCGCGACGCTATCGAGCGACAGCAGCACCACGAGCAGCACCACCACGAGCACGACGGCGGCCACCGCCATTGCGATGATGCGCGAGCGCTGCGCGCGCGACGGGCTGGTCAGCACCATCAGCGCCAGCATGAAGGCGGACGCGATCGCCAAGAGCCCCCAGGCCGCGCGGGAAAACGCCAGCAGGATCGCCAGCGACATGATGCCGAACGCGATGGCGCTGCGGAACGACTTGCCGAAGCGGTCGGACACCACGCTTTGCAGCACGAACAACGCCGGCAGCACCAAGAACGCGCCTAATACGTTGGGGTCCTTGAAGGTGCCGCGCGCGCGTTCATACAGCGTGAGCAGGTCGTGGCCGCCCGGCACCAGGTTGAAATAGCCGGCGATGCCGGCGAGTGCCGCGATCATTCCGCCGACGATCAACCCGCGGCGAAGCAGGTCGAGCCGTGCGGCGGTATCTTCCGACACGATCATCGCGAACAGGATGACCGTGACCGCCATGTACCACGACGTCAGGATCCAGTTCACGATCTCCGGCTTTTCTAAGAGATCGGAGGCGCCGATGGTGTAACCGATATTGATCAGGAACAGCAGCAGCAGCACCGGCATGAAGACCAGCCGCAGCCGCGCGCCGGTTGCGAAAAAGAACACAAGCGCGGTCAGCGTCACCAACTCGTAAGGGCTGGGCTCGATGAAAACGATCGCGCCGGAGGCACCGAGCGACCACAGCAACGCGCGCTGCAAGGCGCCAATAGCCGGCGCCGCCGTCAACGACGGAAGGGAGTTATCGGCCGCTGCCGTATACGCCATCACACACTTTACCCGAACTTACGCAACGCAACTCAAACCCGGCACGACAGTCCGGCCGCAAAACTCAGTACGCGTTCTCATTCTTCGTCATCAGCGCGATCGGCGTCTTGAGCAGGATGTAGACGTCGAACAGCACCGACCAGTTCTCGATGTAATACAGATCGAACTCGACGCGCTTCTGGATCTTCTCTTCGTTGTCGATTTCGCCGCGCCAGCCATTGATCTGCGCCCAGCCGGTGATCCCAGGCTTGACGCGATGGCGCGCGAAATAGCCATCGACGGCTTCGTCGAATAGCCGGCTCTGCAGCTTGCCCTGTACCGCGTGCGGGCGCGGGCCGACCAGCGACAGGTTGCGCGAAAACACCACGTTGAACAGCTGCGGCAGCTCGTCGAGGCTGGTCTTGCGGATGAAGCGGCCGACGCGGGTGACGCGCGGATCGTTCTTGGTGACGACCTTGGTTGCGAGCGGGTCGGCTTGATGATGATACATCGAGCGAAACTTGAACACGTCGATGCGTTCGTTGTTGAAGCCGAAGCGTTTTTGGCGGAAAATTACCGGGCCCGGACTGTCGAGCCTTACCGCAAGCGCCACCAGCGCCATCACCGGCGCCAGCAGCACCAGCAGCAGCGCGCCTACGACGCGGTCGAACAGCGACTTCATCACCTGATCCCAGTCGGTGATCGGCGCCTCGAAGACATCGAGCGTCGGCACCTTGCCGAGATAGGAATAGGAGCGGGGGCGGAAGCGCAGCTTGTTGGTGTGCGCCGACAGCCTTATATCCACCGGCAGCACCCACAGCTTCTTCAGCATTTCCAGAATCCGCGTCTCCGCCGAGATCGGCAGCGCGAACAGCACGAGATCGACCCGGGTGCGGCGCGCGAATTCGACGATGTCGTCGACCTTGCCGAGTTTTGCGCTGCCGGCGCAGGTATCCAGCGCGCGGTTGTCGTTGCGGTCGTCGAACACGCCCAAAATATCGAGGTCGGAATCGTCCTGGACCTTCAGCGCCTCGATCAGCTTTTCGCCGTTCTGGTCGGAGCCGACCACGATGGTGCGGCGGTCGAGCCGGCCTTCGCGCGCCCAGCGCCGGACCATGCCGCGCAGGATCATGCGCTCGGCGATCAGCGCGGCAAGGCCGACAAAGAAGAATGCCGACAGCCACAACCGCGATACCTCGCCGCCGAGTTTTGCAAAGAACGACGCGCCGATGAACAGCAGGAACACGAACGCCCAGGATGAGACCATCCGCGTCATCTGCCGGAGCGTTCCGCGGAACACCTGCACTTCGTAGATATCGGAGGCCTGGAAGCACATCACCGCCGCCACGGCCATGCCGAGAATCGCCGCGATGTACTGCCAGTTGAAGCCGGAGAGACGCGCGACATAGCCGAGATAGATCGCGATGCCGACCAGGCTCAGAAGCACGAAATCCGCGACGCGGACCGCGCCGGCGATCACGATCGGCGAGTAGGCGGTGCGGACCTTCTGGTTGGTCACCGCAAGCGCTGCCGGCGACAGCCGTCGCCGCCGTTCGATCGGGCGATCGCCGGTGGTTTCCATCGCCACAGCCGCGGCGGCGTTAATCATGGAGCGTGCGTTGATCGGTTCCACAGTCACTCAAATCCGTTGCTGCGCGGCATATAGAGACGGGCGCGCCGGGTTAAAATGCATAACCCCACGGATTAAAGGACAAATCGGAAGAAACAGTTACGTCGTTAACTAGGGTTAACGATTGGATAAAGCACACATCCAGCCGTCATCCTGAGGAGCCGCGCGCTTGCGCGGCGTCTCGAAGGATGGCCGCAGGCGCTTGTGGCCCATCCTTCGAGGCTCGCCGAAGACGGCGAGCACCTCAGGATGACGGTGGTGTTGGTCGGGCTATCAACGATTGGCAAACGCGTCGCGGTAGCCGGCCATGATGCCTTCGACCATCGCCTTCTGCGAAAAATGCAGGAAGATGCGTTCGCGAAGCGATCTGGCGCGCTCAAGCGCGCCTTCCGGATCGTCCAGCGCAGTCTCGATCGCGTCGGCCATCGCGCCGACGATATTAGGCGCGAACAGCGCCTCGGTATGCTCGCCGAAAATCTCGGGGATGCCGCCGACATTGGCGGCTACCATCGGAATTCCCGCCGCCGCCGCCTCGATCACCACATAGGGCATCGAATCGCCGCGCGAGGGAACCACCAGCACTTTGCCTTTGGAGAAGCCGTAGCGCGCCTTGACGTGACCGATGAAACGCACGGCGTCGGTCAGGCCGAGCCTTGCGATCTGCGCCTTCAGCGCCTCGAGCTCCTCGCCATCGCCGGCCAGCGTCAGGTTGACCTGCTTGCCGTCGGCGCGCAGCCGCGCCACCGCGTCGATCAGGATGTCGGCGCCCTTGATCTGCCGGAACTCGCCGACATAGACGATGTCGGTGGCGTCATCTGCAATCGGTATCGGGTCGAATTCATCGGCGGTGACGCCGTTGAACACGCAACGCACGAGGCCGGTAGGTTTGCCGATGGTGCGCTGATAGGTGTCGCGCGCGAACGCGCTTTCGAACAGGAACAGATCGGTGCGGTTCATCAGCGCGCGCTCGAGCCGGCTGTAGATCGCGCCCTTCAGTGTATTCAGCGGGTAATGCAGCGAGCCGCCATGCGGCGTGTAGACGCGAATGGTCTTGGCCGAGCGGCCCTTGAGGCGGATGAACGCGCCGGCCTTGGCGCCGTGCCCATGCAGCACATCCGGTTTCAGTTTGCGGATCAGCCGCATGAAATGCGCCCACACTACCGCGTCGATCGGGACCGGTTCGCGCCGGATCGCGAGACGATGCACGCCGAGTTTTAATCGCGGCGCGATGGCCGCCAATGCGGCCTCGGCGCGTTCGCCGCCGGTCATGCTGTCGGCAATGATTCCGACGTGGTGGCCGCGGTCGGCCTGTCCATTGGCGACGTCGAGGATATGGCGGAAGATGCCGCCGACCGGCGCGCGGACCGCGTGCAGGATACGAAGCGGCTGGTCTGGAGCGCCGGCCATGATCAGAACCAGCGTTCGCCGACGAGGACGGTGTCGCCGGGGGAGAGCGGGGTGCCGGGCGCCACGATGGTGCGGACCGAGCCGCCGGCATCGGTGTGGGTCAGCGTAATGCGGTCGCGCTTGGCGCGCGGCGAGAACCCGCCGGCAATGGCCACCGCGCTCTCCACGCTCATATTGGGCACATAGGGATACTGGCCGGGCGCCGCGACTTCGCCGAGGATGAAGAATGGCCGGTAGGCCTCGATCTCGACCGCCACGGAAGGTTCGCGGATATAGCCGTTGCGCAGTTTGCCGGTGATCTCGGTGGCGAGACCCGCGGGCGTGCGGCCGCGCGCGGGGACCGAGCCGACCAGGGGCAGGGTGATGGAGCCGCCGGCATCGATGGCGTAGGTGTTGGTGAGGCCTTCCTGGCCGTAGATCACGATGCGCAATCTGTCGCCGGCGTCGAGCCTGTAAGCGCTGTCATAAGCCACCGGCATCGGTGCGGCGGCATAGGCAACCGGCATCGGAGCGTATACAGGCGCGACCGCGACAGGCGCGGATCGTCGCATGCAGCCCGACAAAGCAAGCGCGGTCATTAGACAGACGAGAACGGCGCGCGGGCCTCGCATTACGACAATCCATGCCAAGTATTGATTCCGATTAAGAACTTTCATGGTTAACAAAGCATGACCGCAACTCGTCATTCCGGGGCGTCGCCGACGGGTCCGCGCCAAGCGCGGCCCGTCGCGACGAGCCCGGAATCCGGAGGGCTCGCATATGTCTGGATTCCGGGTTCGCGCGAAGGGCGCGCCCTGGAATGACGATGAATTAACCGCGCGGCAACCTTAATGGAGTGTAATCGCCTCAGTTCCGTGGAGTCGTGGGCGTCCGTAGGAGTGTGCGATGCGTATACCGTTCTGGCGTTCGGGTAAGGGCGCGTCTGCCGCGAAGGCCAAAGCTGCGGCCTCAGTGGCGGCGCCCGCGCCTTCAAAGCCGGCGCCAGCCAGCAGAACTGCTCCGGCGGCAACCTCCGACGTTGGCGACCTTGATCTGCGCGCGATCGGGCAGGCGCTGAACCGGAAGCGCTCCTGGATTATCGTTCCGACGCTGCTGGCGCTGCTGCTCTCGCTCGCCGCTGTCAACCTCGTCCCGCCGCGCTACAAATCCGAAGCCCGCATCCTGATCGACGGCCGCGAGAACGTGTTCCTGCGGCCCAATGGCGAGCGCGACGACCAGCGCAACGCGGTCGACCCCGAAGCCGTCACCAGCCAGGTGCAGTTGCTGCTGTCGCGCGACCTCGCGCGCGAGATCATCAAGCAGAACAAGCTCGCCGACCGGCCGGAATTCGATCCAGTGCTGCAGGGCCTGTCTCCCGTGAAGTCGCTGCTGGCATTGTTCGGGATCGGCCGCGATCCCTTCAGCCTCACCCCGGAAGAGCGCGTGCTCGATGCGTATTTCGACCGGCTCACCGCCTACGCCGTGGATAAATCGCGCGTCGTCGTCATCGAATTCCAGTCGCGCGATCCGGATCTGGCGGCGAAGGTCGCCAATTCGATCGCGGAAGGCTATTTGGTGCTGCAGCAGAATGCGCGGCAGGAGCAGGCCAAGGCCGCGGGGCAGTGGCTATCAGGTGAAATCGACACCCTGCGCAAGAAGGTCGCGGATTCGGAATCGCGGGTGGAGGAATTCCGCTCCAAATCCAGCCTGTTCGTCGGCACCAACAACACCACGCTGTCCAATCAGCAGATGGGCGAACTGAACACGCAGCTCAACAATGCGCGTGCGTTAAAATCCGACGCCGAATCGAAATCGCGGCTGATCCGCGAGATGCTGCAATCGGGCAAGCCGATCGAAGCCTCCGAAATCCTGAATTCCGAACTGACCCGGCGTTTGTCGGAGCAGCGCGTCACGCTGCGCGCGCAACTGGCCGAGCAGTCGTCTACGTTGCTCGACGGCCATCCGCGCATCAAGGAATTGAAGGCGCAGCTTGCCGATATCGATCGTCAAATCCGCGAGGAAGCCAGCAAGGTTTCCCGCAGTTTCGAAAACGACGCGCGTATCGCCAGCGGACGGGTTGAGGGTCTCAGCGCCAGCCTCGATCAATCAAAGAAGCAGGCGACCTCCACCAACGGCCAGGACGTGCAGCTTCGCGCGATGGAGCGTGAAGCCAAGTCGCAACGCGATCTCCTGGAATCCTATCTCGCCAAATATCGCGAAGCCACCGCGCGCGAGAATATCTACGCGGCGCCCGCGGACGGCCGCATCATCTCCCGCGCGCTGGTGTCCAACACGCCGGCGTTCCCGAAGAAGCTGCCGATCGTGCTGATCGCGACGCTGGCGACCCTGATGCTCAGCGCCGGCGCGATCGTCACCGGTGAATTGCTGCGCATCACGGCGCCGCGCGCCTCGGCTGCGTTCGCGGCGGCGCCGGTTCGCACCTCGGAGCCTGTTATGGCTTCACCGCCCACCGTTCCTGTGATGCGCGATACCCATCCGGACCTTGCCGCACCGCTGACCGAAATAGATCAACTCGCGGAAACATTGCTTGGCGCCGGCGACGCGGCGCGCAAGATCGTGGTGCTCGGCAGCGGTCACAGCGAAAGCATTACGCTGACCGCGTTGACCCTGGCGCGGCTGCTGGCGCGGCAGGCCAAGGTCGTGGTGGTGGATCTGTCCGGTTCGTCGCCGGCCTTTGCCGCGGTGTCGGCCGATCCGATGGCGCCGGGACTGGCGGAACTGATGCTGGGCGAAGCCTCCTTCGCGCAGGTGATCACGCGCGACCGGCTGTCGCGGGCGCATCTCGTCACCGCCGGACGCCAGGGCGCGGACCGCTCCTTGCTGCAATCGCCGCGGCTGGCGCTGGCACTCGATGCGCTGCTGCGGGTGTATGACCACGTGCTGCTGGATGCCGGTACGGCATCCGATCTGCCCGCGGAGCTGCTGACATTGAATGCCCGCGCGGTGGTGGTGCCCGACGCATCGATGAATTCGGAAGCGCGCAAACTGATGGCCGACCAGCTGAGGGAAGTCGGCTTTACCGACGTGACCATGCTGAGCAAACCGTCACGGCCCGTCGATATGGTCGAGCCGGGGCCAAGGGTGGTGGCGGCCTGAGACGCCTGCGTGCCCGGACGCAGCGCAGCGCCATAAGCGCGTTTACGCGCGTCTTCGACGCGCTATGGCACTTGCGGAGCGGTGCGCTGCAGAGCCGGGGTCCCGGTTGCTTGTGGATCGAAGAAAGCGGGGTCCCGGTTCTGCGAAGCAGCACTGCGTGCTGCATCGCGCCCGGGAAACGAAGAAATCAGCCCTGCAACACGCCGCGCACCCGCTGCGCCAGTTGCATCAGCGCCGGCGTGTGTTTTATCAGCCGCTTGGCGCGGGTGAACGCTGACAATCCTGCCGCCGCCACCTTGCCGCGCAGGCTGAGCGGCACAAAGCTGTCGAAGATCGGCTCGTCGTCCTTGCAGAACAGCCGCTTGTAATCGTCCGATCCGATGCCGAGGTCGAGCGAGACGGTGCCGCGCTCGGCATAGTAATCGATGATATCGCGCATCAGGATCAGGCCGGGGCTGTATTTGGAATTACCCGACAGCGTGTAGGTGTTGAACATCATCGAGAAGCGATGGCCGTCGGCGACGCCGGCGAAGATCGCGATCACTTCGTCGTCGCATTCCAGCGCGTGGATGTCGATGGCATGGCCGCCGCCCGCAAGCCTGGTCATGCAGGCGTCGCGGATGAAATCCTCGACGCCGGGTTCGGCGAACACGTTGGGCAGCTTCTGCTCCGCCATTCGTTGCGGCTTGATGGTGAAGAACCAGTCGAGCAGGTGCTTGATGTCGGCGTCTGATGTGGCGAGGCGATAGCCATAGCCGGACAGGGTCTGCAGCTTGCGTTCCTTGCCCTTGAGGCGGCGGCGGAATGAGTTGCTGACGCGCGAGGCCGGCGGCGCACCTGGCGTCATCGTCAGCAGCGGGCAATCATTGGCGGAAATCTGGTGCGGCAGCAGCGCAAACGGGTTCGGCAGATCGAGCCAGCGCTGCGGCTGCTGCGTCAACGCCAGCACGTCGGCCTGCGTGTGGTTGCGAATTCCCAAAATCAGCGCGTCGAGATCGGCCTTCGCCGCGGTGCGCGCGAAATCCCTGTCCCACAACGCCATGTTGAAGGTGGCATGCTTGCCGCCGAGAAATCTTGCGACGCGTGCGCCGCTCTCGCGCTTCACCCCGAGCGGCAGCAGCAGCAGCGGCTGGCGCTCTCTGTCATAGGCGATGACAATGAAGGGTTTTATGCCTTCGCGCTCGCCGACCTGGCGTTGCCAGGCGGCGAGGAAATCAAAGCGCTGATACGGCGTGGAAAACTGGTCCGGCTGTTCGAGCGCGCGCCAAGCGGTCTCGGTCCTGCTCAGGTCATCGATGAGCTCGACGCCGACAATGCGGCTTGCCTGCGGCCACGCCTGCGTTCCCGCCCGGCTTTCGATCACGGCCGCCATGGTCATCGCACAACCCGTATTTTGAGCATTTATTTACATTTTTCGGCGTCGGCCGACCTTTGCAAAGAAATGTCAACAAAGAGTAATGACAATGCGGCCGCGGCGGGGTGGAACGGCCGCATTGAGGGCGTGGCGTTTGTCATCCGGGAACCAGCTTTTGTCGGGCTTTGGGCTGCAGCTCGCCTATTTCAGCGGTTATGCGCGGCTGATGCAGCGGCGGCGCGGCGGCGCCGGTGCTATCCTGCGCTTCGAGCGCGTGCGTCCGGCGCGATCGGCGCGGTTTCAGCCGCGCCGCGCCCACGAAATCACGCCGGAGTTTCTCGATCGGGCGATCCGCGCGTTAAAACGCTGGAAGTTCGAATTCGTCGGGATGGACGAGGCCTGCCGGTGCGCCGTCATGCTGAAATCGCCGAAGCGATTCATCTGCCTGACCTTCGATGGTGGATATCGCGACCTCATGACCTTTGGTTACCCGGTGCTGTCGCGCCACGGCGTGCCCTTCACGGTATATGTGCCGACAGCATTTCCCGACGGCCTCGGCGAAGCGTGGTGGCTGGCGCTGGAGGCGGTGATCGGGCGGAACGATCGCATTGCGCTGATGATGGACCGCGTGGAAAAACGCTTCGAGATCGTGGATGCGGACGAAAAAGTCCGGCTCTATGATTTCCTTCATGAGTGGATGCGCTCGCTCGGGCCGGAAGATCTGTCGGCCGCGATCAACGATCTCTGCAAGCGCTACTCGGTCGATCTCGCAGCACTCTCGCGCGACGCCTTCTTGGGCTGGGACGATCTGGCCAAGCTCGCGGCTGATCCGAAGGTCACGATCGGCAGTGCTACCGTGAACTATCCGGTGTTGACGAGTCTCAAGGACGCGGCGGCATCGCGCGAAATGTCGATGGGCAGCGCGGTGGCGCAGTCAGCGTTTCACCGGGACATACAGCATTTCGCTTATCCGTTCGGCGACCGCGGATCGTTTGGCCGCCAGCATGTGCTGTCCGCGAGAGACGCCGGGTTCACCAGCGCGGTGACGGCGCTGCCCGGTATCGTCGAGGCGGAAGGCCGCTCGAACCTGCACGCGCTGCCGCGCATATCGTGGGATGGCCGGCAACGTTCGCTGCGAGTCATGCGTGTGATGTTGTCGGGGATGATGTTGCCACGTTAGCTATTCTCTCGTGCCCCGGACGCAGCGCAGCGCGTAGCACTTCGCCAAAAGCGCGTTTACGCGCGTCTTCGACGCGCTATGGCGGTGCGCTGCAGAGCCGGGGTCCCGGTTACTTGCTTGACCAGCTAACGTAACCGGGGTCCCGGTTCTGCGAAGCAGCGCTTCGCAAGGGCTACGCGCTGCATCGCGCCCGGGACACGGTCAAACATCCGGCCGCGACATCCAGCTGATGATCGGCATCGCCGGCAGCACCCAGCCGATGCCTGCCACCACATAGAAGATTGCCTGATAGAGCCCCGAAGCGGCGAGCCATGGCGTTTGCGCCAGCGTCATTCCCAGCAGCGACCACACCACGACCAGCACCAGCAGCGCGATGGTTCCAACGAATTTGCGGGTACGGATTTTCATGACGGAAATGTGCGGCCGGCTGCGGGTGCGCGCCTTGGCGCGCGGGAAGCGGCGGACTATAAGGTGCGCGCCAATTCATTCAAGACGCTGGTTTGATGACCGCACTTCCTGCACAAACCGTTCCTCGCGCCGTGCGCTGGTGGCTCGTGACCATCGCGGCATTGATCGCGATCATGGTGCTGGTCGGCGGCGCGACGCGTTTGACCGAGTCCGGGCTGTCGATCGTCGAATGGAAGCCGGTCACTGGGACCTTGCCGCCGCTGAATGACGCGCAGTGGCGCGAGGCGTTTGCCGGCTATCAAACCATCCCGCAATATCGCGAACTCAACGCCGGCATGAGCCTTGACGAATTCAAGACGATCTTCTGGTGGGAATGGAGTCACCGGCTGCTTGGCCGCTTTATCGGCGTCGCCTATCTGTTGCCGTTTCTGTATTTTCTCTGGCGCGGCGCGTTGAGCGCAGATCTGAAGCGGCGGCTGTGGATCATCTTCGGCCTCGGCGCGTTGCAGGGCGCGGTGGGCTGGTGGATGGTGGCGTCGGGGCTGACGCAGCGCGTCGAAGTCTCGCAGGTTCGTCTCGCCACCCATCTGGTGCTGGCGCTGCTGATATACGCCGCCATTGTCTGGACGCTGCGGCGGCTGGGCGAGCGGCGGCCGGTCGTTGCGTCAACACGACTGAAAATCACAGCTGTTGTTCTGCTGGCGCTGACCTTCGTGCAGCTTTATCTCGGCGCGCTGGTGGCGGGGCTGCGCGCCGGGCGCGTTTATAACACCTGGCCCGAGATCGACGGCGCGCTCGTTCCATCCGCGGCGCGATTGATGTTTGTAGAGCCATGGTGGCGCAATCTGTTCGACAATACGCTGACGGTGCAGTTCGAGCATCGCATGGTGGCGTACGCGCTGTTTGCGCTGGCGATGCTGCATACGCTCGATGCGATCCGTGCGCGCGCCGGAACCGCGGTCGTCAACGGCGCGGGGGTGCTCGCGGCCGTGATCACGTTGCAGGCGGTGCTGGGCATCCTGACACTGTTGCATCAGGTTCCGATCCTGCTGGCGCTGGCGCATCAGGCGGTCGCGATCGTGGTTTTGACGCTGGTGATTTTGCAGGCCGAGCGGCTGGCGGCATCGCCTCTCCCCGCTTGCGGGGAGAGGTCGGATCGCATCGCCAGATGCGATCCGGGTGAGGGGGACTCTCCGCGAGTCCGAGCGTGCGGAGAGTCCCCCTCACCCGAAGCCTCCGCTGCGCTCCGGCTTCGACCTCTCCCCGCAAGCGGGGAGAGGTAAAGGACCCGCCTGTTGAATTGAACGATTCTAATTCCACGCAACGCTCAAAATCCCTTCATTTGCGGGGCTTTTTTGCATGGCTTTCGCGCTGACCAAGTCGTGTAGTCGAGCCCGCTTTACTTGGCGCATGCGCCGGATAAAAACGGGCCGATCGTCAAACACAGGCTCATCCATGTCATCCGCATTCATTCAGGCTGCCGTCATTCTGCTTCGCGAGGGGCTGGAGGCGATGCTGGTGATCGCAGCCCTTGCCGGCTACCTGACCAAGGCCGGCGCCGGCCATCGCATCAACGCGCTCTATGGCGGCGCGCTCGCCGCAATCGGCGCCAGCATTGTCGCGGCGTGGCTGTTTGCGATGCTCAATTCCGGCGAGCACAGCGATATCCTCGAAGGCATCATCATTCTCGTCGCCGCGGGCCTGATGCTCTATGTCAGCGGCTGGCTGATGGTGAAGCAGGATCCGAAGGGGTGGCAGGACTATCTCGCGCATAAGGCGGACGGCGCGCTGGCGCAGGATACGGTCTGGGCGGTCGCGGCGCTCGCGTTCCTCGCAGTGTTTCGCGAAGGCGCGGAAACCGTTTTGTTCATCAACGCGCTCGCCGGCACCGAAGGCGGCTGGAGCGCGGGGCTGTTCGCGGGCCTTGCTGCGGCGACCGTCGGGCTTGTGGTGCTGTTCTATTTCATCAATCTGATCGCGCAGAAAATACCCTTGCGGCCGCTGTTCATCATCACCTCGGCCTTCCTGTTCGCGATGGCGATCAAATTCATCGGCGAAGCGGTGCAGGAATTCCAGGAGCAGTCGATCGTTTCGGTCACCGAGCTCAAAGGCGCGGGGTGGCTCGGCGCGATCGGTCTCAATCCGTCCGTCGAGGCCTTGTCGATCCAGCTACTGGTGATCCTGTTTGCGCTGGCAACCTATTCGGTGGTCCAGCGCAACGCCCGGCTGTCGCGGCAGGACAAGGCCGCGATGAAGGTGGCGAAGGGATAGCACCGGCGCGGCCCCTCGCTCGCTCGTCATCACCCGGCTTGACCGGGTGACCCAGTATTCCAGAGACGTTAGTGCTTGAGCCGAGAACGCGCGGCGTACTGGGTCGCCCGGTCAAGCCGGGCGATGACAGTCTCGTGTCCCGGGCGCGATGCGGCATTCTTCATGCCGCTTCGCAGAACCGGGACCCCGGTTTCTTGGAGCCGCAAGCAACCGGGACCCCGGCTCTGCAGCGCACTAGGCCGCAGTGCGGCCCGCTGCGCTGCGTCCGGGGAACGGTTACGCCCCCAGCGCCTGCTCCAGATCCGCGATCAAATCTTCCTTGTCCTCGATCCCGATCGATAGCCGCACGATATCGGGACCCGCGCCGGATTTGGTCTTCTGGGCGTCGTCGAGCTGGCTGTGCGTGGTCGATGCCGGATGGATCACCAGCGAGCGGGTGTCGCCGACGTTGGCGAGATGCGAGAACAGTTTCAGGTTCGAAACCAGATTGACGCCGGCCTCGTAGCCGCCCTTGAGGCTGAAGGTGAACACCGCGCCGGCGCCCTTCGGCGCGTATTTGCGCGCGAGGTTGTTGTACTTGTCGCTTGCAAGCCCGGCGTAATTGACCGACGCCACCGCCGGATGCGCCGACAGCCATTCCGCCACCGCCTTGGCGTTCTCGCAGTGCTTTTGCATCCGCAGCGGCAGCGTTTCGATGCCGGTGAGAATCAGGAACGCATTGAAAGGCGACAGCGCCGGTCCGAGATCGCGCAGACCCAGCACGCGGCAAGCGATGGCGAACGCGAAGTTTCCAAAAGTCTCCTGCAGCTTGATGCCATGATATTCCGGGCGCGGCTCGCTCAGCATCGGATATTTGTTGTCCTTCGACCAGTCGAAGGTGCCGGCGTCGACGATGATGCCGCCGATCGAATTGCCGTGGCCGCCGAGAAACTTGGTCAGCGAATGCACCACGATGTCGGCGCCGTGATCGATCGGGCGGATCAGATACGGCGTCGCCAGCGTGTTGTCGACAATCAGCGGCACGCCGGCCTTGCGCGCGACCGCGGAGACCGCCTCGATGTCGGTGACCGAGCCGCCGGGGTTCGCGATCGACTCGATGAAGATGGCCTTGGTGTGCGGCGTCACCGCGCGTTCGAAGCTCGAGATATCGTCGGAATCGGCCCAGATCACGTTCCAGCCGAAACTCTTGAAGGCGTGGGTGAACTGGTTGATCGACCCGCCATACAGTTTTCGCGCGGCAATGAACTCGTCGCCGGGCCGCAGCAATTGCTGCATGACGATGACTTGCGCCGCGTGGCCGGAAGCCACCGCGACCGCCGCGGTGCCGCCTTCGAGCGATGCGACGCGCTCTTCCAGCACCGCGTTGGTCGGGTTTCCGATCCGGGTATAGATATTGCCGAACGCCTGCAGCCCGAACAGGGATGCGGCATGATCGGCGTCGTTGAATACGAACGACGTGGTCTGGTAGATCGGCGTCACCCGCGCGCCGGTGGTGGGATCGGGCGATGCGCCGGCATGGACGGCGAGGGTGGCAAATCCCGGAAGACGATCGGTCATTCTTGATTCCTGTTCGTTGCTTCGTCATTGCGAGGAGCACTTGCGACGAAGCAATCCAGTTGTTCGCTCGTGGCCTCTGGATTGCTTCGCGGAGCCTGTCATCGGGCCGGCCAGAGGCCGGACCCGTTGGCTCGCAATGACGGCGTTGGGCTCCACGCACAATCGCGGTCCACGCGCGCGCCGTCAATACTCCGTCATGGCCGGGCTTGTCCCGGCCATCCACGTCTTCTCTTTTTTGGCCCGTAGTAAAGACGTGGATGCCCGGGACAACCCCGGGCATGACGAGTTTGGCTGCGTCAGGCGGAATCGGCCTTGTCCTTTGCGGCACGGTCGGAGGCTAGCGTCTCGCCGCCGCCGACACTGGTGCGATTGAGCGACAACCGCATGCCTTTGGTCGGCATCGGCGCGCGCTTCGAACTCAGCGTGCGTGAGTTGACGCCCATCCAGGAAATTTCCGAGGACAGCCGGCCGTATTCGATCTTCGGGCACCGGTTCATGACAACCTTGATGCCCGCGGCTTCGGCCTTGGCGGCTGCCGCATCGTCGCGCGCGCCGAGCTGCATCCAGATCACCTTCGGCAGCGGCGACAATTTCAGCGCTTCCTCGACCACCGGCTTGATGTGGCTGGAGTTGCGGAAAATATCGATCATGTCGATCGGCCGACCGATGTCGGCAAGCGATGCGACGAACGGTTTTCCGACCAGGTTTTTGCCGACATGGCCGGGATTGACCGGGATCATGTCGTAGCCGCGCTCGGCCAGGTATTTGAAAGCAAAATAGCTCGGCCGCACATTGACCGGGGACGCGCCGACCATCGCGATGGATTTTACGCCATTGAGGATTTCACGGATGTAGCTGTCGTTGTAGGCGTCGTGGTTCATTTTAAATCGCCATTCTTCTCGCAATGACTCGTGTCCCGGGCGCGATGCAGCGCTCTTCGCGCTGCTTCGCAGAACCGGGACCCCGGTTACTTTCTTCGAGTGCAAGCAAGCTGGGCCCCGGCTCTGCAGCGCACCGCCATAGCGCGTCGAAGACGCGCGTGAACGCGCTTATGGCGAAGAGCTACGCGCTGCGCTGCGTCCGGGGAACGAAAGCTCACTTGTCCTGCCACTTCGGCTCGCGCTTTTCGATGAAGGCGCCGATGCCTTCCTCGGCGTCGCGGGCCATCATGTTCTCCGTCATCACCTCTGACGCATAAGGATAGGCCTCGCTGAGGCTCATCTCGGCCTGGCGGTAGAACGCGGCCTTGCCGATCTTGACCGTGTAGGCGGATTTGTTCGCCACCTTTTGCGCAAGCTCAATCGCAGCTTCGCGCTCGGTGCCGGCGGCGACCACGCGGTTGATCAGGCCCATGTCGCGGGCGGCTGCCGCCGTCACCGGCTCGCCCGTGAGCAGCATTTCCATCGCCTGCTTGCGCGGGATATTGCGCGACAGCGCCACCATCGGCGTCGAGCAGAACAGCCCGATATCGACGCCGGGCGTCGCAAAGGTCGCGGCCTCCGACGCCACCGCGAGATCGCAGCTCGCAACCAACTGGCATCCGGCGGCGGTGGCGACGCCCTGTACCGCGGCCACCACCGGCTTCGGCAATTGCACGATGGCCTGCATCATGGCGCTGCACGCGCTCATCATCTTAGCAAAATAGGCGCGGCCGCGATCGGCGTCGGCGCGGCGTGCGGTGAGCTCCTTCATGTCATGGCCGGCGGAATAGGCGGTGCCGTTCGCCGCGATCACCACCGCGCGCACGCGCGTATCGTCGTGAATCTCCTTCAGCGCCGCATGCAGTTCGGCGATCATGGCTTCGGAAAGACTATTGCGCGCGGCGGGACGATTAAGCGTCAGCACCGCGATGCTGCCGACGTTCTCGCGCAGGAGAATCGGAGCTTGCGGCGTTGTCGCGCGTGCGGTTCGGGCGGTCATCGAATTATCCACTTGGGCGAGAGCCCCATCCTAATGTAGGTAACGGCAAGAGGCGAGGGCAGGCGGAGCGATATGACCATTGCAAAAATGAGCGTGGCCGAACTGGAGACATTCCTCCGTGTCGAATTTCCGCAATCCTTCGGCAGCGGCGACACGTCAATTGAAAGCGCCGATGGCGCATCGTGCGTGCTGCGTCAACGCTACAGCGAACGCATGCTGCGTCCCGGCGGCACGATTTCGGGACCGACGCTGATGGGGCTGGCGGATTGCGCCATGTATGTGGTGCTGCTGTCCGCGATCGGCCCGGTCGGGCTTGCAGTGACCACCAATCTCAACATCAATTTTCTGCGCAAAGGCGCGCCGGGGCAGGATGTGCTCGCCGCGGCCAGGATTTTGAAGCTCGGCAAGCGGCTCGCGGTCGGCGAGGTCAATCTGCTGTCGGGCGCGTCGCCCGATCCGATCGCCCACGTGACTGCCACCTATTCCATTCCGAATGCTTGAGGTTTTATACGGTATTATCGCACCATATTTACAACCACTTGTTTTTGCTTGCTTAATTAAATCCGCCTGGCATTGACGCGCGCGGCGCGCTTCTCTAGAAACCGTCCAGTCCGGCGCGCACGCGCCGATCTCTCCTTTCACGGATTTCCTCACATGAAAACGTTTTCGGCAAAGCCCGCCGAGGTGACGAAGAAGTGGATCCTGATCGACGCCAAAGGTCTGGTGGTCGGCCGGCTCGCCACCCTCGTTGCGATGCGGCTGCGCGGCAAGCATCTCCCGACCTACACGCCCCATGTCGATTGCGGCGATCACGTCATCATCGTCAACGCCGCGCATGTGGTGCTGACCGGGCGCAAGCGCGACAACAAGGTCTATTACAACCACACCGGCTTCATCGGCGGCATCAAGGAACGCACCGCGAAGTCGATCCTCGAGGGCCGCTTCCCCGAGCGCGTGGTCGAAAAGGCCGTCGAGCGCATGATTCCGCGCGGGCCGCTTGGCCGCGTGCAGTTCGGCAATCTGCGCGTCTACCCCGGCCCCGAGCATCCGCACGAGGCCCAGCAACCCGAGACGCTCGACGTAGCTGCAATGAATCGCAAGAACATGAGGGCCGCATAAGATGTCCGACACCATGCAGTCTCTCGACCAGTTGTCGGCGCTGAAGCCGGCCACGCCGGACGCGCCGCAATACACCAAGAAGGTCGACAAGCACGGCCGCGCCTACGCCACGGGAAAACGCAAGGACGCGGTCGCCCGGGTCTGGATCAAGCCCGGCGCCGGCAAGATCGTCGTCAATACCCGCGAGGTCGAAGTCTATTTCGCACGGCCCGTGCTGCGCATGATGATCCAGCAGCCGCTGGTCGCCGCCGCCCGCGCCGGCCAGTACGACGTGATCTGCACTGTGGCAGGCGGCGGATTGTCGGGGCAGGCGGGCGCCGTGCGTCACGGCATCTCGAAGGCGCTGACCAATTTCGAACCCGACCTGCGCGGCGTTCTGAAAAAGGGCGGCTTCCTCACCCGCGACAGTCGCGTCGTCGAGCGCAAGAAATACGGCAAGGCGAAGGCCCGCCGCTCGTTCCAGTTCTCGAAGCGCTAAGCGGTTCGACAAGATCAGCTGCGAATGCAGCGGAGATGAAACTCAAAGGCGCCCCTTCGCGGGCGCCTTTTTTGCGCGCCGATACACCGCGCAATTTTCCGGTAGAGCCGAAATGAGCTAAACACTTCGGAAGAAAATCATCGGTGGAACAAACTTGACTATCCACCATTATGGTGTATGTCAGTTATGACAAATGGCGACCGGCCCACACACGATCTAAAGGCAATTAAGACAGTATTTTCAAATACTGCGGACCTGAATGTGACAGGTACGGCCCTGCGGGACGCCTTCGCCTTAGGGTACGGAAGGCAAGAAATTGTCGATGTTATCCAAACCATCGAACCGGGACACTTTTACAAGACGATGCCCTCCGAAAAGAACCCCGGTCTGATGCAGGATGTCTATCGTGTGCCCGATGGTGACTTGGAGCTTTACGTGAAATTCACGTCGGACCTCGTTGCAGAATTCAAACTCCTGTCTTTCAAGGAGAGGTGAAATGACCGACGCCCCAACTTGTCCGGAAACCGGAAAACCGATGGTGCGCGACACGCGGCCCATGACCCTGATCTATAAGGGGCAGTCAACCACGATCGACATGCCCGGATGGTACTGCAACGAATCCAGCGAGAGCATTCATACCGGCGAGGATATGAGAGTTTCCGACGCTGCCCTCGCGGACCTCAAGATCAAGGTCGAAAACCTTCTCACCCCCGAAGAAGTAAGGCGCATCCGCCTGAAGATGGGACTTACGCAGCGCCAGGCCGGGGCGCTGATCGGCGGCGGGCCAAATGCGTTTCAGAAATACGAGGCGGGTGATGTGACGGTCAGCAAGGGAATTAGCAATTTCCTTCGCGTGCTGGAGCGCCACCCCGAAGAAATTGAAGAACTGAAAAAACAAGCGTGAGCGCCGCATCATTTGGTCTTTTTCGGAACAGCGGCGAGGTCACGCAGCACGCGTTCAAAAACTTCACTGTAGCGATCGTGGTTCGTCCATTGTCGAAAATCGCCGATGTTGCGGTCCGACCGCAGCTTCGCCGCCCATGCTTCTCCGGTCTCCATGACGCTATCGTCGAGACGGATCGGGAACAGCATGGTCTGTCCACGCCTGCGCTCTTCTTCGTAAGCCGTCTTCACCTCATCCTCGACCCAGTCACTCCCGATCGAATGTTCGGACAGGATCAGCAGAACCTTGTCCCGCAGCCGGATGGCGGCATCGATCTCGTCAAGTATCTTGCCTCCAATGGGCAGATCATGCGGCGCAAACCAGCAACGAACCCCTTTGCTCTGCAGGTCGGCGTGGATGCGCTTGGCGAAATCGTCATCCTTGGACGAATAGCTGATGAAACATGAGTAGTACTGGATGGGTTGGTTGAGTAGCGAAGACAGATAGTCGATCACGTCATCGGGCAATCCGATCCCTTGAAGAAACACCAGTGGCAAGGGGTGGGATTTTTCGAGAGTTCTGAAGTCGATGACGCTCGGTCCCACATATTCACAGGTTTCAAGGCCAATGACGCTGGTGAGATCGATATTCGCAAAGACGGTCTCCCATAAGAAGGCGTCGCTGAGATTGGCGTTCCCCATGTTGGCATTGCCTAGGTTGGTAAACATTAGATTGGCACTGCTAAGATTGGCACCGCTTAGGTCGGCGTAGCCCAGGTCAGCTTCGCTCAGGATGGCTCCGCTCAGGCTGGCTTCGCGCAGTTTGGTACTGCTCAGGTCGGCGCCGTTCAGGTCGGCGTCGTTCAGGTTGGCGCCATTCAGATTGGCGCCGTCTAAGTTAGCGCGACGTAAGTTGGCGCCGGTCAGGTCAGCTCCACGTAGGTCGGCGTTGCTCAAGTCGGCACCGTGCAGGTCGATGTCGCGCAGGTCGGCTTCGCTCAGATCTAGAAACAGTCTGCGGCCACGCCGCCAGTCATTCCATTTGACTGTGCCCTTGCGCAGCCGAGCTACGTGTTTCTTATCTGCCATAGAAAATACTTTCAGGCCGTGCTCGGAGACAAGGAGGATAATCCCCCGCGGATTACAACGGACATTCCGGCCGCCCACAAGTCTGCTTCATCTCATGTCCCGGGCGCGATGCAGCGCGTAGCACTTCGCGAAGCGCTGCTTCGCAGAACCGGGACCGTACCAAACGCTGGCGTCCGTTACGGCCCCGGCTCTGCAGCGCACCGCTCCGCAAGTGCTGTACGCTGCGCTCCGTCCGGGGCACGAGACCGCCTTTTTTATTGCCGAACTGCCGACGAATTGTCGTTACTTTTCGATAAAAGTTGTGGCGGCGCGCAAACGGATTGCCAACGGGGAGAGCGTAAATTCTGGCATCCCACATACCCCAAACGTGTTCCACGCCTGGAACTCGTGTGAAAACAAACTGGTTAAGCTCGCCATGTCGCTCGATACGTCCACGCTTTATCTGGTGGCCACGCTGGTCGCAGCGTTGCTCGGAGTGATGCTGCTGTTTTTCGGACGCCAGGAGCGCATCGCCGCTCTTAACTGGTGGGGCGCCGCCTACATCCTCGGCGCCGCCTCGGTGGCGCTCTGGACGCTGGCCAGCGCCGAACTCGGCGAGATGCTGTCGCTCGCCCTCAACGCCGTCGGCTTCGTGGCCTGCGGCATGGTGTGGAACGCGGCGCGGGTATTTCACGGCCGCAAATCGAACTGGCCCGGAATTGTCCTGGGCGCCATCGCCTGGGTTGCCATCATCACCACGCTTGCGCTGGATGACGCCGCGATGCGTGCGACCGCGGGCGCCGGCATCGTCGCGGTCTATGCGGCGCTCACCGCCAGCGAATTGTTTTCGGAGCGCCGCCGGGCGCTGCAGAAGCGCTGGCCGGCCATTGCCGTGCCGGTGCTGCACGGGTTTGTGCTGATGCTGCCGATCCTGCTCGGCGATTTTCTGCGCCCGCATGACGACGGCTTCACCACCAGCATCTGGGTCACTGCGTTCGCCATCGAGCTCGTGCTCTATGTGGTCGGCACCGTCTTCATCATCTTCATGCTGGTGTCGGAGCGCACGGTGCGGGCGCACAAGACCGCGGCTTCGATGGATCCCCTGACGGGGATGTTCAACCGCCGCGGCTTTGCCGAGGCGACCGCGCGCATGATCGAGCGCGAAGCCGATGCCGGGCGCCCGGTCACGGTGATGATTTTCGACATCGATCATTTCAAGTCGATCAACGACCGCTTCGGCCATCCCGCGGGCGACGAGATCTTAAAACTGTTCGCCGCCGTGGTGACCAACACGCTGCGGATCACCGATCTGTCCGGGCGGATCGGCGGCGAGGAATTCGCGGCGTTGCTGCCGTGTTCGATGGACGAAGCCTTGATCGCCGCCGAACGCGTGCGCGAAGCTTTTGCCAGCAGCGGCATCGCGGTCGATGATGCGCCGGTCGACACCACCGTCAGCATCGGCGTGGCCGGCGGACCTGCGTTCACCGAACTCGACGTGCTGCTGGCCGCGGCCGACACCGCGCTCTATCAGGCCAAGCGGGCGGGGCGCAACCGCGTTGCGGCGGCAGAAGAGCAGCCGCTGTCGCTGGAAAACGGCCGGCGCAAGATCGCGGGGCTTTCCGGGCATGGGCATACCCCGGCTGCCGTCAGCGCCGCGCGGGCGTAGAGCATGAATTGCCGGCCGTTCAGTTCACCTCTCCCCGCTTGCGGGGAGAGGTCGGATCACATCGACAGATGTGATCCGGGTGAGGGGGACTCTCCGCGAGTCCGAGTGCGTGGAGAGTCCCCCTCACCCCGACCCTCTCCCCGCAAGCGGGGAGAGGGAGAAGAGATGCGCTAACCCGCTGTTTACCATTCGAGCCATAATATTGCGTCATGGTCACAGCCCGCGAACACTCCAACGCCGCGCTGGTTTCGCTGGAAACGGCGGCCACGTCCGCGCGCAGCGGATTTGCCTGCATGTTCTCGACCTCGGACGAATACGAGACCGCCTTGATCACCGAGCGGCGCGCGCAAGGCCGCTATCAAAAACCCCGCCGTAACTGGCCCATGATCATGTTCATCGGCTGCTGCCTGATGATGGCCGGTTTCGTCATTGCGTTCAGCTGAAGCTCTCGTTTCCCGGGCGCGATGCGGCGCGAAGTGCCGCTTCGCAGAACCGGGATCCCGCTTTCTTCGAGTCGTGAGTAACCGGGACCCCGGCTCTGCAGCGCACCGTTCCGCAAGTGCTTCACGCTGCGCTGCGTCCGGGGCACGAGACTGTCATTGCCGCTCGCTCGCAACTCTGAAAGGCCGTACCGCACATGATCACCGAAATCGCACAAATCGACGTCAAGCCGGGCAGCGAAAAGGATTTTGAGGCCGCGATTGCCAAGGCGGAGCCGATCTTCAAGCGCTGCAAGGGCTGGAGGAGCTTTGAACTGCACCGCTCCATCGAAAAACCGTCGCGCTACCGGCTGCACATCAAATGGGACACGCTGGAAAACCACACGGTGGATTTCCGCGGCTCGGAGAATTTTGCCGAATGGCGCGCGCTGGTCGGACCGCATTTCGCCTCGCCGCCCGAGGTGGAGCATACCGACACGGTGGTGAGCTTCTAGGTACCGTCATGCGCGGGCTTGACCCGCGCATCCATCCATCTTCGCAAGAGTCTTTCGAAGAGGATGGATTGCCGGGTCAAGCCCGGCAATGACGAACATCACGTTGCGGTTGCTTCAGCCTTGCCGCCATCCTCGCGCAGAAAAATCATCACGACTTTTCCGATCGCCATCAGCGGCAAAGCAAGCGCCAGTCCCCAGACGCCGAATATCACGCCGAGCAGGATCTGGAACGCGAACAGCGTGGCGGGGGGAATTTCCAGCGCCTGACGCTGCAGGATCGGGGTCAGGACATAACTCTCGAGCGCATGAATGCCGAGGAACAGCACGAATGCGCTCAGTGCTGCGACCCATCCTGACGCGAGACTCGCCAGCACCACGATCAGCCCGCCAACCAGTGCGCCGACGGTCGGAATGAAGGTGAGCAGGCCGGCCTGAATTCCCAAGATGAACGCGCTGGGAATGCCGATCAGCATCAGACCGACCCAGGTTATAAAAAACACCGCGAACATTGTGATCATCTGCGCGATCAGCCAGCGCTCCAGCACGTCCCCGATGCGATCGACCACGATGGCCACGCTCTTGCGATGCTTGCGCGGCGCCATGGCGATCAGGCCGGCTCGATAGAGGCCGGGCTGCGCCGCAAAGCACAGCCCGAGAAACAGCACGATGAAGAAATTGCCGACCGCGCCGACGGTGCCGAGAATCAATTTGAGCGCCTGGCTGAGAATGGCGCCGCCGCTCGAAGCGATGGCGCCGGCGCTGGGCAAATTATGCGGGGCCGCCGGCGCCGGCGCTGGCGTTTCCGAACTCGCCGAGCCTGCGGGCGCGGCATTCAGATTGCCGAGATCGAGATAGCTGGTATCGACGCCGTATTTCTCGAGCAATGCCTTGACGTTCACCACCTGCGATTTGATCGTGCCGCTCAACGCCTTGGCCTGCTCGGCGATGGTAGCGCCGCCAAGAAAGATCACGCCGGACAACAGCGCCGCCAGCAGCAGGCAAACCGCGGTAAGCCGCAGCGCATGCGAAAGTTTTACCACGCGGCCGAGTTGATTGGTCACGGCATTGAGCGCAACGCCGAGCAGCATGCCGGAAAAGATCAGGAACAGCGTCGAGGCGAAATACCAGGTTGCGACCAGCAGCGTTGCGAACAGGACGGTGGCGATGCCGCCGACCGATATCGCCCATGCGAGGTCGCCGCGCGCCTGAATTCGGTCGTCCGCTTTGGTTGCCACCGTGATTCCTTTTCTCACCGCTTCGAACCGCACTCTTCCGTTAAAAGCGCCTGGGATCAAGCGGCCACGCGCACCGGTTTGACGCTGCCGCGCCAATTCATCGTCATGCGCGGGCTTGACCCGCGCATCCATCACTCTTCACAAGAGTCTTTCGAAGAGGATGGATTGCCGGGTCAAGCCCGGCAATGACGCTTGGTAGGTGAGGGGCAGGCATGAACTTCAAATGGCTCGGCCCGCTTGCGCTGCTGGCGGCGCTGGTGATCGGCGATCAGATTCGCATCAACCGGCCCGGCCACAAATACCGGCTGGCGGTCGAGGTGGAAACGCCCGGCGGCGTCAGGTCGGCGTCCGGCGTGCTGTCGGTTCATCCCGACCGCGGCTACAGCCGCAAGGGATCGACCGTCACCAAGGGCGACGCCGTATTTGTCGATCTCGGCGGCGGCAAGAACCTTGTCGCGCTGCTGGCGCAACTCGACGACAATACGCTTGATCTTGACGGCATGAACTATCTGGCGCTGCGGGCCTTCAAAGCCGCCGGCCGCAACGTCGCGTTCAACGAAATGAGCCGGATCAGCGGTGCGGTGCCGGTGACCGGCGCGCTCGTGCCGGTGCTGGCGGCGTTCAGCGACCTCAACGACCCCGCGACCATGCGCGTGGTCAAGCCGGATGATCTCCAGGCAACCTATGGCAACGGATTCCGGCTTCGCGGCGTCACGGTCGAGGCCGTGCCCAACGGTTTTTGGCCGCTCGATTTCGGCGGCATGCTCGGCGAACCGGTGACGCGGGGCATCGAGGCGAGGTTGCCGTGGTGGAGCAGGGCGGGCGATCCCGCCGCGGCCGCGCTGCAGGCGGCGGGCCTTGCATCGAAGGAAACGATCGAGGCCAAAGAGGTTTTCACACGGAAATGAGACCGTCATTGCGAGGAGCGTAGCGACGAAGCAATCCAGTCTTTGCTTTACCGCCTCTGGATTGCTTCGCTTCGCTCGCAATGACGCTAAAACTCACACCGTCTCCGGATGAGGACAGGGAACCCTGGAAACACTGGCGAGTTTCTTCATAGCTCTCGTGCCCCGGACGCAGCGCAGCGCCATAAGCGCGTTTACGCGCGTCTTTGACACGCTATGGCGGTGCGCTGCAGAGCCGGGGTCCCGGTTTACCACGCGATCGGCTGAAGCTGGGTCCCGGTTCTGCGAAGCAGCGCTACGCGAAGTGGTACGCGCTGCATCGCGCCCGGGACACGTAACGTAAATAGCCGCGCCGTTTAACGGCGCGGCCGGCTGCGGAGAAACGCTCATGACCACGATCAACGCCGAGCTGAACCAGCTCAGCCCCGCCGAACATCAGGTCCAGCTTCGCCGCGCCGTGATCGCTTCCACCATCGGGACCGCGATCGAGTGGTATGATTTTTTCCTCTACAGCACCGTCACCGGGCTCGTTTTCGCAAAACTGTTTTTTCCGCATTCCGACCCCTGGGTCGGCACCCTCGAAGCCTTCGCCATCTACGCGGTCGGCTTTATCGCGCGCCCGATCGGCGCCGCCATTTTTGGCCATTACGGCGACCGCATCGGCCGCAAGTCGACGCTGATCGCGACGCTGATGCTGATGGGACTGGCCACGTTCGCGGTGGCGCTGGTGCCGACCTATGAGAGCATCGGCGTCTGGGGCGCGGTGATCTTGACCGTCCTGCGTTTCATCCAGGGCATCGGCGTCGGCGGCGAGTGGGGCGGTTCGGTGCTGATGTCGATGGAGTGGGCGCGCACCGACAAGTCGCGCGGGTTCGTCGCCTCCTGGCCGCAATTCGGCGTTCCCTGCGGGCTGTTCCTCGCCAATCTCGCGGTGCTCGGCTTCAGCCAGATGTCCGGCGAACAATTCCTCGCCTGGGGCTGGCGCATTCCGTTCGCGATGAGCCTGATCCTAGTCGGCGTCGGATTGTATATCCGGATGGGCATTCTGGAGACGCCGGTGTTCGCGAAACTGCTCGCCGAGCGCAAGGTCGATAAAACGCCGATGCTGACCGTGATCAGGCAGCACCCAAAGGAAATCCTGCTCTCCGCGTTCGCGCGCATGGCCGAGCAGGCGCCGTTCTACATCTTCACCGCGTTCGTGTTCTCCTACGGCATCGATACGCTGCACGTCTCGCGCAATTTCCTGCTGACGGCGGTGCTGTCGGCATCGGTATTGTCGTTTGTCTCGATTCCGTTCTTCGGTCATCTCTCCGACCACATCGGCCGCAAGAACATGTACATGATTGGTGCTGCGGTGACCGGCGTGTTCGGCTTCATCTATTTCGCGATGCTGAATACCGGCTCGGAGACGATCATCTTCATCGCCATCATCCTGTCGCTGATCCCGCACGACATGCTGTACGGCCCGCAGGCGGCATTGATCGCCGAAAGTTTCACCGGCCGGCTGCGCTATAGCGGCTCGTCGCTCGGCTACCAGCTCGCCTCGATTATCGCAGGCGGCCCGGCGCCGCTGATCGCGACCTGGCTGTTCGGCACCACCCACTCATCCTACGCGATCGCGGTCTACATCGCCATTTGCGCGGTGGTCACGCTGATCGCGACGGCGCTGATGACCGACTACACCGGCAAGGACATTTCCGGCGAGTACAAAAGCCGCGGTGCGTAGGGTGGGCCAAGCCACCGGGTCGCGCGAATGCGCGGGCCGATGGCGAGCCCACCATCCGTCGCGGCAACTGACACGGTGGGCGCACGGCGCAAGAGCGCCTTTGCCCACTCTACGCTTGCTTTAGGTAGGGCGGGATCATGTTGGCCGCTTGGCCGAGTATTCGCTACTAGGCGAATAAAGGGTTAGTTGCGCCCCTCTCGCTAGGATTGACCAATTTTCCTGCCTGGAGCAACCGGGACTCACCACGCGTACCGTTAGATCATGTATTTCCTGATTGCTAATATCGCTGGCGTGCATCGCGAGCATGATGACGTTTTCGGTCACGAGTCTTGGAAATTCTCTAAATATGGGTTGCCCTGGCGGCGTTGCTAAAGACCATCGAAGCCAATTGAGGGGTGTTTGTTCGACCTGCTCAGTAGAAGTGAAAGGTGTGAATCCTCCCGCTGAGATGATCTTGAAATCCGTGTCTATGCCGATCTCGACGACCACATGGAATGCTGGTTGTGGCGATCTATTTTCTATGCGGGCTATCAGATTAAACGCCGTTGACTCCTCGTCGCTCCCAGGAAACCGCACCACTTGCCGATTTCCTTCAAGGAACGAGAGCGTGACAAAGAGGTCAGGAGTGGTCGCGCGCCTGAGAATGTCGCGAACTTCATAGTCCTCCATGGCAACTGCTTCAAGCTCGTATCGCTTGTAGTATTTTTTGTCCGGCGCTTGATGAGGACCGTTCTGGGTCGGCTCAACCGAGATGATGAAGCCAAAGCCGCTCTCGCTCAGCGGGATGCGCTGCACGCTTAAGCCGTCTATTCGCGGATGAATGTTCGAGCCGAGGATCTGGTGCAGCCACTCACGGGTTATCTTCTCGTCCGTAACGCCGTCATCAACACTGGTAGGCTTGTAAGTCTTCTTGTCCTCTCCGATGCCGTAAATGATTTGGCCACCCGCGGAATTTGCCATCGCGGACACGTCCTTACAAAGCTCCAGCACGTTTTTGCTATCGCGAGTCAGGGCAGGTGACGCTTTGTATTCCAGGGTAAGGGTTTCTTCTAGCTGAGCATCGACCATCTTCTGGAAGTCGCTGCGATTCTCGAATTTGAAATCGGGCATGCGTCACCTGAGTTGAAAGACGTGCCAATATCAGCTTTCTCGTGCGCAAAATAGGGTGTGCCTACGGGTGGCAGCACGGATTTTTAGCTGATCTATTCGTCGTAGTGGTATCGAACTGGGATACCAAGGAAGTCGACATACTTCTTCGTTTCCACAGGGTCTGACTTAAGAGTTGGGCGTAAAAGCCGCCTCGAAGCGCCGACGATGCTATCGCGGAGGCCGGCGAATAAATCAGTTGGCGCCGTGGCGCCTCGCAGTCTTAGGTCGCGCTTGTCGATTACGTCGAGGCCCTGGGTATCAACAATGAAAAACTCTGTCCCCGCGCGAGCTGCAGCGAGCAACTGAGAATTGATGTGCTCGTCGCCAAAGCTGTATCCAATAATCATGAGCCGCGTGTCAGGAGCGGTGATCATGGAACGGAACTGGTCTTGATACCAACTAAGGAGCGGAATGCGATTAATATCGTTTATCTTGGCGCCCCCAATGACCATGACGTGCTGATCTTCGGAGCGCCAGTTGTAAGACCCGTGAAGCTTGAAGTAGGGTTGCTCGTTAGGCTTCAGGATGAAGCCGGATTGCGCAATTATTCGAAGTCCGGCTTTGGAAAGCTGATTGCCATGTTCTGTTGCGGGTTCCGGCGGCGTGAGTCCTGGGATGTACCGCGCCTCCCATTTATGGGGTGGCATCGTTTGTGGGTGGTTGTAGAGGTAGTGCTGCTCCAGATACGTGTCTTGATTTAGCGTGAAAATGGCGTCGAAGTGATTGAGAAGTGCGTCCGTGGCGATGACGCCGCCATCTTGAGCGCGATCGATATGACTGGATCGGAAACCCAGCTTCATCGTATCGAACATACGAATCAGCATTGCATTGAAGCGCTGAAAATCATCTGCGGCGACCGTATCCGCGAGATCGGAAGCTGCATCTCGAAGCTGCTGGTAAGTATCTTCGAAATTGCCCGAGTTCGCCCATAGGCGGTTTCTGATGCGTGGGTTAAGTTCGGGGCAACCGAGTAGAAACTCAAATGCTTCGGCAGCGAGGAAGCCGCCCCAATTCCGGCTAAAGCCCGCACCCGTCAATAAAATGTGGGTCATGAGCCATTCTTACCAAGGCGAGTATCATCTAGCGTACCTTATAGGTGTTCTGGGGAGCAAAGCGTGAAGGTTTTCTGGGCGTGGCAGTACGATTTACCAGGGAAAATCGCGCGGCACTTCATCAGGAGTGCCCTTGAAGAGGCTATCCTCCAGGTGAATCAGGCCGAAGAAATCGATGAACCTAACGAGGCGTTTCAGACGGGTGCTATGCATTTGGATTATGGCCGCAAAAATCTCAAGGGAAGTCCCGACCTGGCCATTGAAATCCTGAAGAAAATCGATAACGCGACGGTGTTCGTTGGCGACGTAACCCCTGTTGGGAAGGGGCAACCTTATAAGACGGATGAGGGTGTTGAGTCCGACGGAAAGCTCCTCATGAACCCAAACGTCGCAATTGAACTCGGATATGCTCTCAAGACCCTCACCACTGAATATGTGCTGATGGTGATGAATGCTCACTACGGCAAGCGAAGCGACATGCCGTTCGACCTCGGCCACAAAGGCGGTCCGATCATGTACAACTTAGCTCCCGATGCCACGCGGAAGCAGATAGAAGATGAGAAGAAAAAGCTCGTGGCGGTTCTGGTGAATGCTCTGAAGGAGTACGTTCCAAAGCCTGTTGTGGTGCCGTTCGAAGGTCTCAAACCAAAAATTGGTCAGGGTATCTATTTCGCGGATGGCGAGATTCTGGGAGAGACAAGAACGGTCCGGATAAGGTTCAATATATCATGCCGTTCCGGAAGATATTTTGGCTTCGTCTAATGCCAAGCAGTCCTTTGCCTGTTCCTCTCCCAATTGATCTTCTGACGCGGAACGTGGGTCGGTACGGACCGTTCGGCATCCCCCACGGCTTCGAGAGGGTGCGGTTGAATAACTACGGAGTCAGTTTTTTTAGCTTGGCGGGGAATACGAACAATATCGATAACATCGCCCAGTATACAAGGGATGGAGAGATTTGGGGCGTCAATGCGGATTACCTTAGGCAGGGCGAAATGGGTGAGCACCAGCTCGTACTGACGCTGCCGATCGAAGATACGCTGATTACCGAACTTGAGCTGTTTATGGAGTTCATCCGCGATATTTCTAAAGTTCCGTTACCGATAAATGTGGAGTGCGGAATTGAGGGAGTTGCCGGAAGACAAATAGTGCACAATGGATATTCGATTGGACGGGCGCCAGTGATGCATCGCGACGTAGTGCAGCACAAAGGCGTGCTACGCTCGTTCGATGTTGCCGAGCAACAAGCGCTGCTTATGGAGTTTTTCAAGAAAATGAACGAAAACTCGGGTGAGCCGAGACCAAAAGGTCTGTACGGTCGAGGGTGAAGCTGAAGGTGTTGCCAATATCAGCGTTTCCGTGCGCATAATAGAGTGTGGCTAAGAAGACCGCTCCTGTCGAATTCAGCGAAGATATCGCTGCTTAGGTGTGCGGTCTGATTTCAGAAGGCCTCAGCCTCCGCAAAATAGAGATGAGAAAAGGGATGCCCAGCAAGGCCGGCATTCTCAAGTGGCTGCAGGAAGGAAAAGCCTACAGATCATGAGAATCGTCGCCATCGGCCGTCGTGCCGGCGTGTTTGTTCAAAAAGAATTAGACGACGCCCGCCGCCCGCTGCCTCGCGCTCAAGGCTGGGCGTTTGGTCTTTTCTTCGTCGCTGTTTTATACGACCAAGGCGGCTTTGCTGGTTTGGCTGCCGGCGCCGCATGCTGCCATGCCTCGCGCACCAGCGCTTCCAATTCCTTCTTCGAAATTTTCGCGATCTGCACGATCACATTCGCCGTCTTGCCCCACATGAACTTGACGAACACCTCCGGCGCCGCCTCGAACAGAAACTGCTTTCGCTCCTCCGGCAAATGCAGATACAGCCCGTCGGGCCGCATCACCGCGAAAATACGCTTTGACGTACGATAGCTTGGCCGGCCCCAATGATCGGCTTCGCTGACGCCCTCCAGTGCAAGCGCCGCCTTCCGCACGTCGCCCGCCGTCGCCATCGCCTACAGCGCGCGCATGCGCGGCAGGTCGGGCTCCGCTGCGGCGATCGCCACGCGCCGGTCGACGACGGCGTGATGAAACTGCTCCAGCGCGAGGCCGAAGGCCGACAGGTCGCCTTCCTCGATCGCGCCGTCGTCGTAACTGTCGAGCGTTTCCCTCAAAATGCCGTCCACCTCGTGCTGCATGGCGGCCAGCTGCTCCAGGGTTTGCGCTTCGCGCGCGCTGGAAATCATCCCCAGAAGTTTTTCGCGATGGTGCGAGGTTTGCTCGCGTTCGTTCCGCTTCAGATAATGACGCAGCCACGCGCCGGCTGAACCGAGGCCGGACAGGATCAGAATCGCGAACCAGAAATAATCGCTGTATCGCTCGAGGAAGGTGCGTTCGGTGCCGTCGATATAGGCCGCAGCACCCTGATGCGCCGGCAGGGCGGCATCCTTGTCGGTATCGGGCTTCTCGATTTTTGACGCACCCGGCACTTCCCTGGCGAGCACCTGACGAACGGTAAACAACTGCCGGACGAATTGTCCGACCGAGGTGTCGGACAGCGACTTTCGCGCGACGATCAGGTGATTGACGCTGACGGTCTCGACCTTGTCTTCCGGCCGGGCCGGCGATGAATTGAAGGTGCTGCCGGCAATCTCTTCGGATTCATACAGCGGGTGTTTTTGCGCGATCGCCTCGGATACATCGATGGGCAGGAATTTCGGCTCGCCGCGGGCGCGCGCCGTCGCTGCGATGGCCTCGGAGGTGATCTTGCTGTCGAGCGGACCGACCGCCATGAACGCATCGATGGCGGGATCCTTCGCCAGCTCGGCAAGCTGGCTGGTGCCGAATTGCGTCACCGCCACCTTGTCGGGATCGACGCCGGATTCCTTCAGGATAACGCGCAGCAGCGTGACATTGGCCTGGGTCCGGCCGATGACGCCGACGCGATGGCCGGCGAGATCGTCGATGCTCTTGATTTTCGGCGCCGGCTGCTTTTTGGACCCCTTGGCTGGGAGTCCGGAAGGCGCCCACAGCGCCACGACGTTCTTGCGCAGGATGGCGACCGACTCGGCGTCCGCCGGCATGTCCAGATCGCCGCGGGCAACCGCGAGATCGGCTTTGTTGGCGGCCAGCAATGCGATGCTTTCGGCCGCACCTTCGGTCGTTACCGGCGCCAGCCGGATCGAGCTTTTCTCGCGGGCAAAGGTTTGCGCCAGCGCCTGGATCAGCTTTTGATCCTCGCTATTCGCAGGGCCGACCGCGATCTTCAAGGTCACCGGCCGCAATACGAGGTACAATCCGCCCGCCGCCGCGACAAACAGCAGCAGACCGGTGGCGAGCACCAGCAGTGCGGAAATCCTGCTTTTGCGGCGCCGGAGCGCGACAGCTGTCGGTTCGCCGAGGTCTGCTGCGGGCATGATGTGGCCACGGTACAGGAAAAACCCACCCGCGGGTACGGCTCTCTCGGCCAAAGCGGGGCGCTTGGTTAAGGCTCCGCGCCCAGTACTCCGATCACCTCGCCCCGCTTGCGGGGAGAGGTCGGATGGCATCGAAGATGACATCCGGGTGAGGGGGATTCTCCACGAGTCCGAGTGCGTGGAGAGTCCCCCTCACCCGAAGCCTTCGCGGAGTTTATCATCGGGCGGCGCTTCGCGCCGACCCGTTGGCTTCGGCTTCGACCTCTCCCCGCAGGCGGGGCGAGGTAAAGCTAACTCGCGACGCGGTTCTTTTCCGCCGCGAATGGACTGAGGCCCAGCCACGCCTGCATCGAACGCGCGACCACCTTGTCTCCGGTCAGCGTGATGTTGCCGGCTTCGATTTCGGCCTTCAACGTAGAGACGCCCATCCAGACCGCGGTCATGCTGTGCAGCGAACTCATCACATAGAGGTCGATGTCGTAACCCGGATCGACCGAACATAGATCGACTTCTCCGCCTTCGCTCACGATCCACCACGATTTCCGGCCCGCGCCCAGTTCGGGATAGGTGAACTTCACGGTGCATCGACGGCCCGGAAGCAACGAGGGCACCAGGTTTCGGCGCATGTCCCACATCAACAGCGACGGATCGAGGTTCTTCAGCGACAGCGACGATTCAACCCAGCGCTGGCCCCAGACGCCAAGCGACATGATGACGCCGCGCAAATCCTCTCCGGCTTCGGTGAGCCTGTATTCGACCACGCCGTGCTGGGCGGTGGGCGTTATCGCGACCACGCCGGCCTCAGTGAGTTCCTTCAGCCGTTTCGACAGCAGCGTCGGCGACATCAGCGGCACGCCGCGCCTGAGATCGTTGAAGCGGGTGGTGCCGCAGAGCATTTCGCGCAGGATCAGCGCGGTCCACCGCGAGCAGATGATTTCCGCCGCCATCGCGACGGGGCAGAATTGTCCGTAGCTGCCTTGCTTGGTTTGATCGTCCAAAATGGCAACTCCTGGAGCATCAACCTCGCCCCGCTTGCGGGGAGAGGTCGGATGGCATCGAAGATGACATCCGGGTGAGGGGGAGTCTCCGCGAGTCCGAGTGCTTGGAGAGTCCCCCTCACCCGAAGCCTTCGCTTCGCTCCGGCTTCGACCTCTCCCCGCAAGCGGGGCGAGGTAGAGGACCGGCAGGTAGTACAGAACCTGTAGCTTAAATTTTCCAGCGCGTCACCGCCGGTCGAAAATGCCAGCACTCACAGTGGCCTACGCAAGGTACCGGTTTGCCGCAGTACAGTTCGTGGACTGGTTTGGCGCAGGCTTCCCGGTGACATTAGGCGCAGGGTGAGCATTCCGCAGGGCGAGTATTCACGGAAGGAAAATATCATGAGCGTGATCGAAGCCATCAAGACCGATACCGCCGAGCGGCGCACCGTGAACGATATTGCGCGCGAACTCGGGTTCATATTCGAGCAGCGCGCCGTGGAGGCGACGGATGAAGACAAGTTCGTCGCCGACAATTTCGCGCTGCTGAAAGCATCCGGTTTGTTCGAAGCCGGCGTGCCGGCGGAACTCGGCGGCGGCGGCGCCGGCATCGATGAACTGGCGCTGATGCTGCGCACGCTGGGCCAACATTGCGGTTCGACCGCACTGGCCTTCTCGATGCATACGCACCAGGTCGCGATTCCGGCCTGGCGCTGGACCCATCAAAAGGCTTTAGCGGCCGAACCGTTGCTGAAGCGAATTGCGACCGAGCGCATCCAGCTGGTGTCGAGCGGCGGCTCGGACTGGATCGCAGGCTCCGGCAAAGCCGAGAAGGTGGACGGCGGCTATCGCATCACCGCGCGCAAGGTGTTCTCCTCGGGCTCGCCCAGCGGCGATCTGTTGATGACCAGCGCGATCCTCGAAAGCGCGGGCGAACAGCCGATGGTGCTGCATTTCGGCGTCCCGATGAAATCTCCGCATGTGAAGGTGCTCGACACCTGGCGTACCTTGGGCATGCGCGGCACCGGTTCGCATGACGTGCTGATCGACGGCTACGTCGTGCCGGACGCCGCGGTCGCCGCACGGCGGATCGCCGGCGAATGGCATCCGCTGTTCCACATCATCGGAACGATCGCCTTCCCGCTGGTCTATGCGGTCTATCTCGGCGTGGCCGAGAGCGCGCGCGATATCGTG
>Ga0193726_1000146_pt1 | contig 98845 bp, 90 predicted proteins | sample H2c1metaG_FD_144928 | JGI IMG/M metagenome (GOLD analysis project Ga0193726, IMG submission 144928) | Soil microbial communities from a riparian zone of the East river system, Colorado, United States - H2c1 | ecosystem: Environmental > Terrestrial > Soil > Riparian zone | place: USA: East River...
AAGCGCAGCGAAGGTCTGCACAAGCGCAGCGCGGAAGACTGCGGGATACCCCTTGCGTGCGCCAGGAGCAGGGCTCCTCAGGAAGGTTTGGTCACCTTGCTTCGGCGCGACGGCGCCGGAGATATATCAGGGTCGCGTTGCGGCAGGAACAGGCCACAGAGATTCTCTCTCGCTTGTCTAGTTTTTCTTTTCTCTTTAGGGGTGTCGAGAGGGGATATTTCTCCTTCAGAAGGAGCGCAGCGAGATCATGAAAGCAGACGAGCTACTGCTATCGGTCTCGTGCGCGGAACAAGGATTAATTATGCCCATCCTTGACATTCAGCAGAGGTGCGCGTAATTCTGTTGTCGACTATCGAGGGGACGATATGCCGACATCCACGGAACTTCTGCAAGGCACGCTGGACCTGCTCATATTGCAGACCTTGGCTACCGGATCGATGCATGGTTGGGGTGTTGCTCAACGCATCCAGCAGGTGTCGAAGGACGTATTGCAGATTGGGCAGGGATCCTTATATCCGGCCTTGCACCGACTTGAATACAAGGGATGGATACGTTCTGACTGGGGCAATTCGGAAAACAATCGACGGGCAAAATTCTATTCCCTCACGCGTGCGGGGAAGAAACGGTTGGAGACAGAACTAGAAGACTGGGACCGTCTGTCAGCAGCTGTCGCCCTGGTGCTTGGGCGGATTCCAGAGGCATCGTCATGATCAGCGAATGGACCAGTCGGTTTCGCTTTTTTCTTCGTCGGGATTTACTTGCGCGCAGACGCACGAGTGAATTGGATGAAGAACTCCAATTTCACGTTGAGCAGGCGACGGCGGCAAATGTGGCTCAAGGGATGACGCCAGAAGAAGCGCGCCGCAACGCTCTGATCGAATTCGGAGGAGTCGAACAAGCGCGGGAACGGTGCCAGGAACAGGAACCCGGCTGGTGGATAGACACGTTGCTTCAGGACGTGCGCTACGCGCTGCGCGGATTCCGGCGGTCGAAGGCATTTGCCGTGAGCGCAGTACTGACGTTGGCGCTGGCTATTGGAGCGACCACAGCGGTGTTCAGCGTGGTGGACCCGATTCTGTTTCGCGCACTGCCGTATGCGAATCCGCGGCAACTGGTTTCAGTGGGGTTCACGCACTCGCTGGAGCAGGAAGAGTTCCTGACGGGGAAGTTCTACGAGCATTGGCTGGCGAACCAGAGGCCGTTTGCAGCGATGGCCAGCCAGGGCACGATGTCGCATCCCTGCGACCTGGTTGAAAATCATCCGGCGGAGTTGGAGTGCCTAACGTTCCAGGCAGCGATGCTGCCGCTGTTGGGGATTTCGCCGGTGCTGGGTCGGAGCTTTCTGCCGGAAGAAGACCAGCCGCACGGGCCACCGGTGGTGATGATTTCGTATGCACTGTGGCAAGGACACTATGGCGGCGACCGGCAGATCATCGGGCGGGAGATCAATATTGACGGAAAGCTGGTGCAGGTGGTGGGCGTGCTACCACAGGGCTTCCAGTTTCCGACGCTGGAACCGGCGGATGTGGTGCAACCGATGGCGCTTGACGCTGCGGTGCAGAACACCGTGAATGGAGGGTTCGGAGACGCGATGCGGGCGTTTGCCCGGCTAAAGCCGGGAGTGAGTGTGGCCGAGGCGCAAGCGGAGATGCAGCCGATCTTCAAGGCAGAGATGGCGTGGATCCCGGCGGTAATGCGGGACCTGACGAGGCTGAATGTGAGACCACTTCGGGCGAGGGAGGTGGGTGACGCAGGGCGGGTGGCGTGGATCCTGCTGGGCGCGGTGGCGGCAGTGCTGCTGATTGCATGCTCGAATGTGGCCGGGTTGATGGTGGCGCGCGGCGCGGCGCGGCAGCGGGAGTTGGCAGTGCGTGCAGCGCTGGGAGCAAGCCGATGGCGGCTGGCACGGCAGGGATTGACGGAGGCTTTGCTGCTGGCGCTGGCGGGGGCGGTGGTGGGACTGGCGTTGGCGGAGGGACTGCTGAGGATGTTTGTGGCACTGGCTCAGGCGGGAGTTCCATTTCTGAGCAAGGCGCATCTGGATGGACGGATTGCGGCAGTGACGGTGGTGCTGGCGCTGGTGTGCGGCGTGGTGTTTGGACTGACGACGGCGCTGCACCAGCCGGATGGGCTGGTAGTGAATGCGCGCAGCGCGCTCTCGCGCCGGCATGTGCGGCTGCGGCGCGCGCTGGTGATGGGACAGATTGCGGCCAGCGTGGTGCTGCTGGCAGGCGCGGCGCTGCTGCTGCGGAGCTTCCAGAGGATCGAGGATCAGAGACTGGGATTCACAACGCACGGTGTTATGACAGCGCAGATCGCGCTTCCGGGATTTCGCTACAACACGGATGCAAAGTGGATGGAGTTCCATCTCCAGGTAGAGCAGGCCGTGCGGCGGCTGCCGGGCGTAACGGCGGTGGCCTTCAGTGACAGTGTGCCGCCCGGCGGATGGCACGGCGGCACACGCTTCTCTGACATTACAGTAGAAGGCCGACCGCGTCCGGCACCGGGCGAGGGCGGAACGCTGGTGACGCGGCGTGTGACTCCGGAGTACTTTCGTGCGCTGGATATTCCGGTAATACGCGGGCGAGGCTTTACGGACGAGGACCGCACGGCCGACGCGCCGCTGGTGGTGCTGAGCCGGCTGGCAGCGGCGGAGCTGTTCTCGGGTGAGGATCCGATTGGGAAACGGATTCAGCCGTTCGGCACGCATGCCGATCAGTGGATCACGGTGGCGGGCGTGGCGGATGACGCAAAGAACAGCGGGCTGACGAGCGATGAGCAGCCTGAGATTTACTTCCTGCAGAGGGCTGTGGCTGACGATTGGACGAGCAGGCATGCGGTGCTGGTGGTTGCTTCGGCGCTGCCTGAGGCGACGGTGGCGGGATGGGTGCGTGCGGCCGTGAACAATCTCGATCCGACGGTTCCGGTGGAGATGGAGCCGCTGACGGAGACAGTGAACAGGCTGGCGGACAGGCCGCGGTTCGAGACGGCGCTGTTGGGATTCTTCGCGTTGATGGGGCTGGTGATGGCAGTCGTGGGAATTTATGGAATCCTTGCGTACCTGACCAGCCAGCGGACCCAGGAGATTGGGGTACGGATGGCACTGGGAGCAAGACGAGCGAGCATTCTGACGCTGATTGCGTGGGACGGGCTGCGGATGGTGCTGGCGGGCGGAGTGCTGGGACTGGCGGCGGCGCTAGGGCTGGCGCATGTGCTGCGGGCGCTGCTCTACCAGACGAGCACCTATGACACGCTGGCGTTTGTGGCGGTTCCGGTAGTGCTGTGCGTGGTGGCGGGTGCGGCGGTTCTGGTGCCGGCGCGGGCAGGGATGAAGGTTGAGCCGACAGTGGCGCTGCGCTACGAATAGTTATTTGCGAAAGACTGATTTGGCAGACGAATACCGTGAACCCCGTGTCTGAACAACACATTGGAGGCTGGTGTCATGCTTGAGCTACAAAGCCTTTTCAAAAGCTACCGCGGCATTCCAGCCATCCAGGATGTCACCTTCAAGGTTGCGCCCGGCGAGATCGTGGGCTTTCTGGGTCCGAACGGCGCGGGCAAGTCGACCACCGTCAAGATCATCACCGGTTTGCTCAGGCCAAATGACGGCAAAGTGCTCTTTGAAGGCCGAGATGTCCGAAAGGATATGGTTACCTTCCGCAGCACTCTCGGATATGTCCCGGAAGAGGCCTATCTATATAGCTACCTGTCGGGCCTGGAATACCTGCAGTTAGTTGGCAGACTCCGCGGTCTCAGCGAGGCGCTCATCGAAGCCAAGTCAACACGGCTACTAAGACTTCTGCATCTGGAGTCCTGGCAATTCTCGCCTATCTCTTCCTACTCGAAGGGAATGCGACAGCGTGTGCTGATTGCCGCCGCCTTGCTGCACGATCCAAAATTGCTCGTTTTCGACGAACCACTCTCAGGACTTGATGTCGTCTCTGCGCGGCTGTTCAAGGACCTCCTGGAGCTATTAGCGGCCGAAGGGAAGGCTATTCTCTACATCTCACATGTGATGGAGATTGTGGAGCACGTATGTAACCGCGTCGTTGTAATCGCAAAAGGCAGGATCGTCGCCGACGCTCGGCCCGACGATCTTGCGAGTTTGATGAGGCTTCCCAATCTGGAAAAGGTCTTCGCGCAACTGGTCGAGCAGCAGGACACTAGGACCGTCGCGCAGGAGATCGTGGAGGTGATGCGGATCAACCATGCGTGAATCCCTTCAGCGCCTCTTCATGACGTCCAAGCCGGAAGTGCTTCCTCTGAAGGCCCAGGCGGAGCGTGGCCCAGCACAAGAACCCGAGCGAAGCCAGTTCTCGCATCTGGTTCGGCACTTTCTGGCGCGGTTCTTTAATCACGAAACGGCATCTCCCGACGGCGACGCCAAAACGCGGCTGGTTCTGATCGCAGTTGCAACCGGGCTCCCAGGATTCGTCGTGGCGCTGTATCTATGGCCTGTCTATCATCCCTTCATCGATTCCCTTCAGGCACATGGCCCCGTGCCAGGACCACCGTATTGGTTGCGGGTCAATCACCATTTCTTCTTTGTGGTCTATTCATTTGTGGCGATGGGGATCGTCACAGTGTTTGAGTGGGACATGTTCTTCCCCGATTTCTTGGATCTCTTCGTATTGACGACATTGCCTATCCCGGCTCGTAGGCTCTTCCTCGCGAGAATTGCGGCCATTGCCATTCTCATCGCTGGCTTCCTTTTTGATGCCAATGTTTTCGCACCGGTGGTTCTTCCCGCAGCCATTGATCCACCCAACCTTTTACGCTTTCTAGCCGGTCATCTTCTGGCCGTAGCAGGCAGCGGATTGTTCGCAGCGGTCCTTCTTCTGGCTCTGCAGGGCGTGCTTCTTTCCGTCCTCGGCGAACGGGTATTCCGTAAGTTCTCTCTTGCCTTGCAGGGCCTTTCGATAACTGCCCTGTTGATGCTCCTACTCCTGTTCCCAGTTATATCCGGAACGGTTCCAGTGCTGCTTCAGTCAGGAAGCGCCTTCGCGCGATTCTTTCCCCCATTCTGGTTCTTGGGCGTCTACCAGCGCCTCATGGAGGGACCCTCCGCGTTGCCGATCTACACGCAGCTGGCGCAGACAGGATGCCTCGCTCTGCTTGTGGCTACCGGACTGGCCGCGCTCGCCTATCCGATTGCCTACCTGCGCAGAGTAGGCCAACTGGTCAACGGGCCTGGCACGCACTGCGGGCGAAGCTGGGTTGCTCGACCGCTGCACGCGCTGATTAATGCCATTCTGGTCCGGCGTACGGTTCGTCGGGCAGTTTTTCACTTCATTAGCGAAACCCTGCTGCGCGTCCAGCGCTATCGTATCTATCTTGTTCTCTATGGAGGGGTCGGCCTTTCGGTCGTTATCGCCTCCATTTTTCGTCTGGCGGTTGTACATATGCAGATTCGGGCGGAAGTCTCATCTGACGGCATTCGCGCTGCGGTCGGGATTGTAGCTTTCTGGACGATTGCTGGACTGCGGATGGCGTTTGTTTCTCCCGGCAATCGGCAGGGAAGTTGGGTGTTTCACAGCGTCCACGGTAGGCCGGCACCGTTCCGGACAGCGATGGATCAGTTGCTGGCCGCGAAAACCTGGGCATTTCTTTGGGGGCTGATCATTAGCTTTGGGGGCTGCATGGCACTTCGCGTGATTGCTCCTCCGGAACTTCGCACCATACGGGCAACGGCAAGTCAGTTACTCGTCGCTGCCGGGATGTCCGTGTTGCTAACCGATATCTTCTTTTTGAACGTAAAGATTGTGGCTTTCACCGGCGAGCGGACCAGGGAACAATCCAACTTCGCCTTCGCAGTTATCAAGTACATCGCATTCGTTCCCGCAGTGGCATGGTTCACGCTGATCTCTGAACCGTGGATTGAGACCAGGACGGAACACTTCATTCTTGTTGCAATCGCGATCGCCGCAGCGCATCTCGTATTTCGCAGCCAACATCGCGCCATCATCCGGGAACACTGCAATTTGCCCAGCCTCGAAGACGACGAAGAAGAGTTTCCAATGAAACTCGGACTCCGATATTGAAATGATTCATCGATGAAACGGCGGCAAATGATCCAAAGCTGTATTAATTCATTTAGACTTTGAAGCTTCGCGCACAACCGCAGGATTTGTAATGATAAGTCGGCCAGTGTTCGCTGATCTGTCTAGACATAATCCTGGGTTGACGATATCAGGGCAATGCACTCATTGAGATTTCCGCCGCGACGTTAGTTAACACAACCGCGTTTATCAGGACTGGTCCGATTCGGCACTGGGAAGCGCGCCTTAAGCGAGCGACTTGTGGCGGTTCCAGATCCATCAGCCACTCTCTTCACTTGTCGGAATATCCTTCACTCAACTGCGAAACCATGTGCCCGAATCGCTGCTCGCACGGTGATCAAATCACCCAGGCACTCTGAGGACTTTGAACTCTAGGCAGCCACTGTTGTCGTGCTTTAAGTCCCTTGGGCGATGAAGTTTCATCACTAGCTTTTATGGACGACTTCGAACGAATACTCGTCCGGGTCCAATATATCGGCGGCGTAGTATCCCGGATAGTATTCCACTCGTGCCCGCGGTGAAATATTGTCTCTGGCGCCAGCGGACATTGCCGCCCTGTAGAATTCATCGACCTTGCCATTGTTTTCGGCCACGAACCCCCAGTGAATGGACGCTGGATCAGGCTTACCTTGTTTGATCCAGAAGAACGCCCTCTTTCCATCACCAAATCCCCACAGATCAGGATGATCGCCTTCGCCCTTGTAGGGTAGGAAGAACTTGATATTAAGAGGCTTCAAAGCCGCCTCATAGAATGCCAACGAACGTTCGATATTGCTGACAGTCAGAATCATGTGGTCTAGCATTGTTCTCTCCTTCAAATCACAAGTGCTTCAACGACCTTTTCACCATTGGATATGGCTATTTATCAGAGAGCTGACGCCGCCGGCCGAATGCTTTGAGGTCACTTAGTTGCTGTCAGGCTAGCGTATTCGAGCTTCGGGTACCAAGTGGCGCCGCGACCCGCGGGGCTGAGGTCAAGGATCGTCCATAAGGGGTCGAGGTCCGGGGCTCCGCGCGGGTCCTGGCCGGGGTCGGCCATATCGCCGTTCATCTCTCCGCTCCAGAAGTGGCGGACTGTGCCATCGCGGCGAGTGAAGACGGTGAGGCCGGGAACATCGCCATCGTCGGCGCTGACGTAGGCGCGGGTGTAGTCACCTTTCGTATCAGAGTAGATTTGTAGGTTCTGCCAGCCACGTTCTTTTTTGAAGTCGAGGAGGCGCTCGATGGACGAGCGTGCGGTGACGGCGAGAGCAACACGTTCGCGCAGGTTTCTCGTGGTCCCCTCCCATGACGTGAGCATGGCGGTGCACATGGGACATGCTCGCTCGCGTTGCGGGCCGAACATCATGCTGTAGACAACGAGAGTATCCTTGTCGCCGAACAGCTGTGAGAGGCGAATCACGCCGTTGGAGCTTTCAAAGACATAGTCTTCGGGGATTTCACCACCGGGGGGAAGGGCGCGTCGGAGTGCTGCGACGTGCTCGACGTGTCGGCGGAGCTCGATCTCCTCGGAAAGGAGAGTGTTGCGAGCTTGGCGATATTCTGGGCTCTCGTTGGGGAAGTGCGCTTTGTTTTTTGCAGCGAGCTCTGCTGCGGGGATGATTATAGTGTTGTCAGCCATTCGGTACTCCTATGGGACGCGCATGCGAGTGTTCATTCTAATAACGCCGGCGACCGGCGGTCACGGTCCCCGCGGCAGGGTCATCGATTCCGCTTGCGGGCAGCATCAACGGGCGCGCGCGGCCTCGATCGAGGCGATGTCGATTTTCCGCATTGTCATCATCGCATTCATCGCGCGCTTGGCGGCGGCGCGATCCGGGTCCTGCGTCGCCGAGAGCAACGCGCGCGGGGTGATCTCCCAGGAAAAGCCCCAGCGGTCCTTGCACCAGCCACACATGCTTTCCTGGCCGCCGTTGTCGACGATGGCGTTCCACAGCCGGTCGGTCTCAGCCTGGTCGTCGGTTAGGATCATGAAGCTGACCGCTTCGTTGGGGATGAACATCGGACCGCCGTTGAGGCCCAGGAAATCGCGGCCGCAGACGGTGAACTCGACGGTCAGTTCGTGGCCCTCCGGACCGGATGGCGTGTCCGTGGGGGACGCGCTGGTCTTGCCGACGCGGCAGTCGGGGAAGGTGGCGGCATAGAATTCCGCTGCCTCGCGGGCGTTGCCGTGGTCGAACCACAGGCAGGTGGTGATCTTCTTGGACATCTTGCTCTCTCCTCTTAGCCTTTCAAACTTCGTTACAAAGTTTGAAAGGCCGTTCTCCTGCGAATGAAGAACAGATTTACCAGGCATGAAGTAAATCGCTGCTACGATTTTGGACTCTGCATCAAAGCAAAGTGACCGCTCTGGTCGTCCGTGGCTTGCAGGATGCGTGAGCCTCCAGGTACGTCCATGGGAGGCATCACTACTTTGCCGCCGGCGTCGATTACACGCTTCTGCGCGGCCTCAATGTCCTCAACGGTGAAGTAGAACTTCCAGTGCGGCGGAATGCCTTCAGGAATTCCGGGGCCTTTGCGATTCATCATGCCGCCGGTATAGAGCGGCTTATCGGTGCGGAAAGTCTGGTAGATTCCCATACCGCCCATGTCGTGCGCATAGTCTTTCTGCCAGCCGTAGTGTTTAGAGTAGTAATCAAAGGCTTTTGCTGGGTCATCAGTGAGCAGTTCATGCCAGCCCACGTTTCCCACTGCCATTTGATTCAGACGTGGCGGAGCATCTTGTTTACCGGGTTCGAAGAGCAGATATTTCACTTTTTGCGGGTCCAGCACGATGGCGAAACGGCCGACGCCGGGTATGTCCTGGGCAGGCTTTATGATGACACCGCCGTCGGCTGTTACAGCCTTTAGCTCTTCGTCAAGCTTTGCTGTGTGGATGTGCCCCATCCACTCGGGAGGAAGCTCCGGTGCGCCGGCGCCAGCCCATGTCATCATGCCGCCGACGTCTTTGCCGTCTTTACCGAAGATCATGTAGGTGAAGCCCGGCATACCGGCGTCCTTGACGTCCCACCCAACCACCTTCTTGTAGAAGTTGACTGCCTTGTCCATGTCATTGGTGACAAGTTCGTACCAGATGAATCCGTCTGCCATTTTGCACCTTCCACTTCGCGAGGTATCGCTATCAAGTAAACACCGTCCACATACGCTACCACTGCAAAGTGGATGCTGTCCACAATCATTCTTTTCCGCGGTACACTCTTCTTGAACAGGCAATGAAAAAGACCATCTCCATTCAGAAACGCAAGACTTTTCGTCATGGCGATCTATACAACGCCCTCGTAATAGCTGGGCTCGAGATGGCGCGAGTTGGAGGACCGTATGCAGTCGTTCTACGAGAGGCGACTCGGCAAGCAGGTGTTTCTCCAAATGCGGCATACAGGCACTTTGCTAGCCAGGCGGAACTGCTGGATGCGGTACGGTCGGCATGCCTGTCCCAGCTCGCTGCGGGAATTGAAGATGAGATGAAGAAGTGCCGCCCAGGACGTGATCCGCAAGCGTTCCCACGAAAAAGTTTGCGTGCGGTGGGCATGGGGTATCTAGGATTCGCGATGAGGGAGCCGGGGATGTTTCGCACGGCTTTCTCGGCTCCGCCGCCGGTTCATTCTCCTAACCCGGCGAATACGGCGTCTATGGGGCTGAACCCGTTTCAGCTACTTTCGCTAGCTCTGGACCGCATGCAGGAGAGCGGCTTGCTCAGCAAGAAGGATCGCAAAGATGCGGAGTATCTTGCGTGGTCGACAGTTCACGGGCTGGCTCTTCTGGTGCTTGAGGGACCGCTGCATAAGATGCCGCAAGAGATAGTGCTGGCGCTGGGCGAGCGGCTGGTAGTCATGGTGGAACGTGGTCTCAGCTAGACATTCGACAAAGCGCCGAGTCGTTCCGAATTTAATCACGAGCGTACGCATGAGGGACTGAACAAGGACAGCCTGTATCAGCCCAGCTCGGTGATACTTCCGCGCACTCTAGCTGAATTCGTCTACCCCAAAGGATTTCTGATCCGTAGAGTGAACAATAGCGGCGCCATTAGCTGGCACAAAGATAGGGTGTTCATCAGTGAGGTTTTCCGTTTTGAGGATCTAGGCTTTGAGATGATAGGGGAAGGCTTCTATAGGGTTTTCTTCCGCGAACGCGAGATTGGTGAGTTCGACGTTGAAGCGCTGCGGTTTAGGCCAACATAGATTTTGAGATGAACTCAAGCGTCATTGATTAGCCTGTAATGCGGCCTCCCTGCTGGGGAAGGTTCGTTTGGTACAGGCCTTTAACAAATGTGCCGCGCCCCTTCTCGCGAACAACGTAGCCTTCCACGCGAAGTTCATAGAGAGCTTGTCTCACTGTTCCCCGACTGACACTCAAGGCGCCGGAGAGTTGCGCTTCCGATGGAATAAGATCGCCATTAGATAGTTGTCCCAGCTCAATTTTAGCTAATAGGCAGTTTTTGATTTGTTGGTAGAAGGGGACAAACGACTGGCGATTAATTCTGCAATCGATTGACGCGATTTGTGTTTTTCCATTCAACCGATGCTCACCTTCTCCATTGGGAATCTTCCTGGCCAATCAAGAATTTGTAGTGACGAGACATCCCTACTCACTTCGCAAGGCGAGCATGGGATTGGTTCTGGCTGCTCGTGTTGCTGGTAACGCAGACCCCGCTAATGCCAACACAAGCATGGCAATCGTAGAGAGCATTAGGGCGACCGGATCGAAGGGGCTTACTCCAAATAGAAAAGAACGCAATAAATGAGATGTTGCTACCGCTCCAAGCAGTCCTAAAGCGCAACCGATCGCCGTGAGTTTTGCTCCAGAAATAAGGATGAGATTGAGCACGCCTGAGCGGTGACAGCCGAGCGCCATACGTATCGCCATCTCTTGTTCCCGCAAGGCAACTGAAAATGCGATCACGCTGTAAATCCCCAGCACAGCCAGCAGTAGCGCAATCATCGCAAAGGCTGAAATCAGCACAGTGTTGAACAAGCGTGGTGCTTCACTACCCGAGATCACGTGCTCCATCGTCTGCATCTGTATAAGGGGGAGCTGAGGATCGATATTTCGTACTGCAGCGCGAAGCGAGTTCTCTAATTGCTCGGGAGGTATGGCGGTGTGCAATACGATATATCCGTAGGTAGCGCTCAACTCACCACCCGAAGCAAAAGCCCCTTCAGAGGTAGTTAGCTGGGTTACAGGTTGATAGAACTGTTCTGCTGTCGCGCCATCAGGTGATCCGAGCTTTACGTCATCCACTATTCCCACTACCGTCAACCAGGGAGTTGGAGTTTCGAGCATACCGCGGCGCATTCGTTTTCCTATAGGGTCCTGACCAGGCCAGAAGTGCTCGGCCAGCTTGCGGTTCACGATCGCAACGAGTTGAGAATCTGCCTTGTCTGACTCAGTAAACGATCGACCTCGCAGCAAGCGGACGCCGAGTGCCTGGAAGGGCTCACCTTGCATAAGCGATACCGTCGCCATATTCAGTCCCGCGTCTTTCTGAGGGACATATCCCTCCACGGTGATTGCGATCTCTCCGCCGTCACCTGCAGCAGGCAGTGAGGAAGATATGCCTGCGGCTTTGACTCCGGGCAGTTGATGTAGATTCCGCAGCAGGGTGCCGGTAAAATTGTCGATTGCAGGCTGGGTCGCATATCGCTTCTGTGGAAGGTCATAAAACGCGGAGAGAGTGTGGTCCACCCGAAAGCCAAGATCAACCTCCCGCATCTTTTCAAAACTGCGTAATAGCAACCCGGAAGCCGTTAACAATACCAGGGCTACGGCAATCTCCGCGATAACGAGTGTCGACCGCAGCCTCCCGTGTCCACTACCCGGAGTGCCGGTTCGCCCACCCTCCCTCAGTGTCTCGTTTACGCTGGTCCGTATAGCGGCGAATGCAGGTGCTAATCCGCAGACTAGACCTGTCAACACGGCCAGGCCGAGGGCAAAGGCTATGACGGGCCAGTCCAATGAGATCTCGCGGATTCGGGGTAAGGTCTCCGGCAGCAGGCTGATGCCGATTCGAATGCAGGTCGCGGCAAAAGCTAATCCGACCAGGCCTCCGGCGATACTCAGCACCAGGCTTTCAACCAGCGCCTGTCGTAGCAGCATAGCGGCACGTGCGCCCAAAGCAAGCCGAACGGCGATCTCTCTTCTCCTGCGAATAGAGCGCACCAGAAGAAGACCAGCCAGATTCGTACATGCGATCAGCAAAACAATAGCAACTGCAAAGAGCAGGGTATGTACCAGCGGGCGCGCCTGCGCCACGGTGTCCTCATGCAGGAGTTTCACATCCGATCGAATACGGAGACTCCGCATAAATCCCGGATAGTTACGCATCGTCTCCTCGGCCACTAGCTGGGCGTCGCTCTGTGCTTGTGCAGGCGTAATGCCGGGTTTGAGACGCCCTACCATACGAGAATTCCATGATGCCGCGTAGCCCGTGGCGAATTCCTCTGGCTCAGGGCTTAACGGAACCCAAAGTTCACTATTATTTACGTGACCGGGCATCAAGGGAAACTCAAAATCACGAGGCATGACCCCTATCACGAGATAGGGTTTGCGATCGAGAAGGATCTTCGTCCCAAGAATCTTCTCATCGCCATGAAAGCGTTCGTGCCACATGCCATAACTCAGGACGGCCACTAACTGATGCTGATCGTCTTCCCTCTGAGTAAACCAGCGCCCCATAAGCGGCGCAATAGCCAGCGTCGGAAATACCTCTCCGCTCATTCTCGTCGCATCGACATGCACAGGATCGCCGGTGCTGGACAGTTCAAGACCTATTTGTTGATAGCCGCCGAGGTGGAGAAAGCTATGCGTGTCTCGCATATAGTTGCGGATGTCTGGAGCGGTGACGCGAGATCGGGCCCAATGCGATCCGACAAGATCATCGCCCAGGACAACCAAGTGATCGGGATCGGCAAACGGAAGCGGACGCAGCAAAACGCCCTCGACGATCGAGAAGACGGCAGTCGTCGCGCCAATTCCGAATGCCAACATGAGAATTGCCGTGAGCGTGAATCCTGGGGATTTACGCAATTGACGCAAGGTGTATTTAACGTCCATCACAGTTGTGGCCAGCCCTTGGTAGGCTCGTTCATTGCGGTGCAGTTGCTTCATCTGCTCCACTCCTCCATATGTGCGCCTGACCGCCCGTCGAGCCTCTTCCGGAGTCATACCGCGATCTAGAAAATCGTCTTCCAGCAACTGAAGATGAGCAGCGATCTCTCTATCCAACTCGGCTTCTGCCTTGGAATTGGCGAAGAGGCCAAAGAATCTGTGAAAAATGCGCCTCAGATATCTCATGTCTATGACTCCTCAACGAGAAGCTTTTCGACCAGACCAGCCATCCTTCTCCATCGCTGGGTTTCTTCGCCAAGCGCCTTTTGGCCAGCTCGGGTAATTGCGTAGTATTTAGCTTCCCGGTTGTTTTCCGTTTTTCCCCAGGTACCCTTGATCCATCCGTATTGTTCGAGACGTACCAGCGCCGGATAGAGCGTGCCTTGATTGAGATTGAGGAGGCTGTCAGAGACCTGTTGGAGCCGGGTAGCGATCTGATATGCATGTTGTGAACCCATGCTGTCCAGAGTGCGTAAGACGATGAGATCGAGTGTTCCCTGAAGTAACTGGATCGGTTCTGTGTCTTTACTTGACATCCTAGTGATCCTTTCAAGAAGAGAATCACACTTCTTCCACTTGCGTGTCAAGTGAAACAGACTAATGCTTACGAGCGGCAGTAATCAGAGCACGTGCGGTGGCCCGTAAAGAAGGCGTAACATCGCAGCACGAGCTGGAGCCTTATTTAGGAGCTGTCAAAGGGCGAGCACATGAAGCGTTCGACGTCGTTTGTAATCATTCTCTTGTTGGCGCAGAGTATAGCTTGCCTCACCCAAACACTGCAGGATGCCTCCGCACTCATTGAGGCCAGCATCAGCAGCGCGGATCTCAATGCCAAAGATGCCCTCTATTACACTTTTCACGAAGATGATTCCAACATCGTTCCGGATATTCTTGGTACCCCCCCAATGCCCAAACTGCCTGGTACCCAATGGATGATTCCCGTATTTACGGTGAATTCAGAATATAGATGGTCAATCCAGCTCGATGTCCTTTTCATCGAAGGAATCCCTTATCGACGGTTGATAGGTATCAATAATCAAAAACTTCCTCCCGAACTCATGACTTTCGAGAGCCAAAAATACGATCGTGCGGTCGCGACGATTCATACCCTTTCCCCTCAGCAGCGGCAGCAGCGTCTCGTATCACCTGAAGACAGGCCATCACTTTATATCGACCCTAAGCAATTCAGAAGCTTTTATAGCTGTAAGGCGACCGGCCACGAAAAGGTGGACAAGCGCTCTTCGACAATAGTCCGCTGCAAACCCCTCAACAAGCTTCAGGAGTCCAATACGGCTCAAGCGAGTGGAGAAGTAACATTGTGGGTTGACGAGCAGCGGCCGTTCTTCCATCGCATGCGGCTTGTTCTCGATCACACCCTGGGCCAGTACGGACGGGGCACTACGTTCACCGACACGTGGAGCTTGATCGATGGCGTTTGGCATGAAACTTCGGCGGAACTGGACTGGGTTGGGGCAGCCACTTTTAGCAAAAACATCGAAACGCCTGCACCTACACCTGGGTTCGCGAACAATGTTGAACAGACCAATCGGGGTAAAGAGATCATCACGTTTTCAAACTTTAAGAAGTTTCGCACCGAGTCAAGAATTCTCAATCCCTAGGTCATCCTGACGCTGGAGAAAGTCAGATGGGACTCCGAAACGCTGTCATAGTAAGCCTAATGCTGATTGCCTCAATGCTTTTGGCGCAGGCTGGTTCGCAGAATCAGAATCCGGACACGATTCCGCCAGAGGCCTGGCAGATTGTGCAGCTGGTTAACCAGGCACGCGCAGTGGCTAGGGCAGGCCCATTGCAATGGGACGCAGCATTAGCTGAGGCCGCCCGCCAACACTGCCTGCGCATGGCCGCCGAAGGATCGATCGAGCATCAGTATGGAGGGGAGCCAGCCGTTGTAGAGAGGGCCGGGAAGGCCGGAGCGCACTTCAGCTTGATTGCAGAAAGTGTGGCAGTTGGTTCTACCCCAGCCGATATCCACGGCGGGTGGATGCGGTCCCCCGACGACCATACCAATCTGTTGAATCCCCAGGCTGATCGTATAGGTGTAGCTACAATCACGAGTCGCGGCGTACTTTATGCGGTTGCCGATTATGAGCGCGCCGTACCAGTGTTGACCCAGTCCCAGGTAGAAGCTGCGATTGCTGGCCTGCTGCGTCACAGTGGGATTGTCGTTCAGCGCGATCCGACCGCTGCCCGAGCCACTTGCGTCACAGATACGACGCTGTCCCGCTCTGAAGTAGGCCGGCACCCCGGTTTCGTATTGCGTTGGCAGGATTCCGACTTGACTAAGTTACCCGAGGCACTGGTAGACCGTATCAAGACACCGCAATACGGCGAGGCAGCTGTGGGCAGTTGCCCGGCACAGGACGTGAATGGCGCATTTACGACTTATCGCGTGGCGGTGCTGCTCTACTGATTGCTGTGATGGGCCGTTCCCATGAGCGGAGAGGCTGTAGTTTGGGGCCACCTCAGAAAACGAACCATATCGTACGTTAGTGCTGATGTCACGCTGTACTCAATTCGCGGAAAATGCTTTGCCGGGCCCAGATACCGCACCCCAAATTGCGGAATTTTTCGGCGGCACCGGTTCGGTATGGAAGAGCATTGCTCGTTGACCACTGATGAACTATGTGTCGCGCTGCACTCAAATGCCGGAAAATGCGCTCGCGGGTCTAAAAACTGCATTCAATTCCCGGAATTTGCCGGTCTGTTTGTACTCAAATCCGGACAGAAAACGATGCAAGCAAAAAAGGATAGTGTCATCTTTGTACTTATATCCCGGACAAACTTTAGCAGGAACTTCGTCCGGGTTTTATGTGTAACGGTCCGGGATTTCAGTGCAGTGACACGGCAGTCAATTCCCGGAAAAGGATTGAAAACAAACAAGCGTGATTCCGGGAATTAAATGCAGCGTGACAGTCGAGCTTCATCGACTGCGACTTCGATTCCCGAGCTCTTTGGCCCTAGCATCGCGATCGCTTCGTCAAGTGTCGCCTGACGGCGGCCCGTCACAATAACGCTTGCTCCCTGTTCAACAAACTCCTGGGCGATGCCCAATCCGACACCCTGCCCCCCGCCGGTGATGACGGTAACTTTACCTTCGAGTAATTTGCTCATGTTCTTTCCCTTCGATGCAAAAAGACCATTTGTCCAGTCACATACCTCTTCCAAGAGGCGGATTCAGACCTGCGCAGTGGGACGGATGACGATCTCGTTTACATCAACTTCAGCTGGCTGCTCGATGGCGAACGCAATAGCACGAGCGATCGCCGCAGGTGGAATCGCCATCTTCTCCATCCTCTCGACAATTTGGGCTTTGACCCCCGGATTTGTCATGGAATTCGTGAGGTTCGTCTGGACAAATCCCGGCGAAACATTCGTCACGCGCAGATTATCGCCGGCTTCCTGTCGCAAGGTCTCGGTGATGGTGCGCACGGCGTTCTTGGTGCCAGCATAAACCGCCATGGTAGGTATGATTTGAATTCCGGCCGTAGAAATGACATTGACGAAATGTCCGAAACTCTGCCGGCGGAACCCCGGCAGCGCCGCGGCGATGCCGTATAGAACGCCTTTGAGGTTGACGTCGATCATCTCCTCCAGTCGTCGACGCGAAGCTCATCGAGGAGAGAGATTGGCGCTACTCCGGCGTTGTTGACGAGAACGTCCAGCTTGGCGTATCGCTCAATTGCCAATCCAACCAGATTGGAAACCTCTTCCCGCCGTTTGACGTCTGTGCGTGTGTAGGCCGCCTCGCCGCCCGATGCCGCGATGCGGGCCGCCAGGGCCTCAAGGCGATCAGGGCCTCGCGCTCCCAGTACGACCTTGCACCGCGCTCTGCGAGCAGGAGCGCAGTCGCTTCGCCAATTCCGCTACTTGCGCCGGTTATTACGACGACCTTGTCTTTGATTCCCGACATGATGTTCTCCTTTGCATTTTCTGCCACTTGGCACGATCGATCCGTTCTCAAAGTACGCCCATTGCACTGAACGCTTGGGAGTTCATAGAACCTGCTAGATCGTTCAATGTCACTGCAGGGTTCCGGTGGGTCTGCAAAGGGGCAAGGACCAGGGACAATCGTTCAAAAGGGTAACTTTGATAATTATTTGTCGTAGGTTTTTGTCGATATCTGTCGTATAGCTCACGAGAGCCACCATATAAGACGGAGCAGGCAGATTCCGGATCTAATTGTTAGCGCGTCATTTAGGGCGCAGAAGGCCCAGATGAGAATCGCAGTGCTACGACAAATAATTCTAAAATACTTACGACAAATAATTCTGAAAACAACAGCTTGAGGATCTCCAATATGGGCAGGCGGGACGCAACGTTACATTTCATTTCTGGCCGGCTGGCTTCTGGGAAAACAACGCTCGCCCTCAGGCTTGCAGAACAGGAAGGTGCCGTACTGATCTGCGAAGATGTGTGGCTATCAAAGCTAAGCGATGGAATCTCCAGCTTTGAAGACTACCTCAAGTGGTCGCGTCGTTGTCGCTCTGTGATCGGGCCGCTCGTGATTCAAACGCTGAGAGCCGGAACGTCCGTGGTTCTCGACTTCGCTGGAAACACTCCAGCGGAACGGAAATGGGTCCGTTCTCTTTTTGAAGAAGCGGAGGCGAAGCATGTATTGCACTATTTAGACATTCCAGAAGGCGAGTGCCTGGCAAGGCTAAAAGTCCGGAATGAAACGAAGCCCGAAGGACTCTTTTTTGCGACGACATCGGGAAGCAGAGTTCATCGCTATATCCCGTTGGTTCCAGCCGCCGACCTCGGAAGAGGGCTTCCACGTTTCTCCCAGATAGTTGGTGCTAAACTCTCTCGCGTGGCTACTACCCCTTATCAGTTGACGATAACAGCCGATGCACTCAATGAAACTCCTTTGCAGCCGACCGCTCGACCTTTTCGGCATTCTTGACGAGAACGGCGTTTGCCGATACTTGAGGTCCCTTCAGAAAACGGACATTTGAACACGTTAGTGCGCCGTGTCCCCAATAATTTTCCTTTATGCAACACCCAGATATCTTCACTTGACGCTTGCAGCCGCCGCTAACGAAATCGCAGTGTCTTGTTCACCTGAACCGCCCGATACACCGATGCCGCCAACAACCTCTCCTTCAATTTTGATTGGTGCTCCTCCGTGGAACGCGCATACTTCCGGCAGAGAGAGGGCGTGTTGTGCTAACTGAGCTGGCAACGTCTTCACATATTCTGCGGTCGTATGAGTTGCAATCCGGTATCGAGCTGCACCTTTGGCCTTCATGATGGATGCTTCTGAAGATCCGGGTGGTGCGAAGTCTGCGGTCTCCATGAGCAAGATAACGCCAGTCCGATCCACAACCACTATAGAGACGGGTAGGCCCAACTCCAATGCTTTCATCAAAGCGTGATCGCGCACATGCTTCGCCCCTTCTCGGGTGATGTTGTGACACACCTTCCGAAATTCGCTCACAGTGGGATTTCTCCTTCGGTCAGGGGCCCACACTACAGAAAAGGGTGGCTCTTGTCACCTACTAGGGGTCCCCGTCAGAAAACGGACAATCGAGCACGCTAACGGCGCGCGGATCGAAGTCGCTGCTATTCGCCTCGGAGCGCCTGGGTCGGATCGATGGAAGCCGCGCGAAGTGCTGGAAAGTATGCTGCCAGAAGTCCGGCGAACGCTACGGAAATGCAAACTATAGAAAGCACGAGTGGATCACGGGCTGCAGCGCCGTAGAGCATCGTTTTGAGCACTGATGCAGATGCAAGTGAACCACAGTGCCCATGCCAATCCCAGCCAGCAACAAAATCGCCGCATCGCGCAGCACCATGGTTAGCACCGAGCTACGCTGCGCTCCCAGTGCCAGTCGTACCCCGATCTCCCTCGTCCGGCGCGATACCGAGTACGCCATGACTCCATAGAGCCCTACCACGGTCAGCATCAATGCCAACGCTGCAAAGGCACCCAGCAGCGTCATGGCGAATCTCGGTTGAGCAAGCTGCAGCGAAAGCAACTCAGACATAGTGCGCACATTCGTCACTGGATGTCGCTGTTCATAGACGAAACAAGCCGCCTCACCTGGGGCTCAAGACTCATCGGATCTAACGAAGTGCGAACCACTGAATAGAGGCAGCACCAGGTTGGTACCTGACTGGTGGGCAGGTACATTGCCGGAAGCAGCTCTTGCCGATCAGCAAAATGTCGGATGTTGCCTACCACGCCGATAATCTCGCGCAACGGCGGACCCCCTGGCATTCCGTTGTCCATGCCGGACTTAACCCTCTTATCAAGCACATCCTTGCCAGGAAAGTATTGTTGCGCAAAAGCCTGGTTCACAATCATCACCTGTTGTGAGTTCATGTCGTCGGTGTTGGCGAAGTCTCGGCCCCTAAGCAGGGGTGCCTGAATCGTCTGGAAATAATCGTTTGAGATGACCGTCAGATCGACGTTAGGCAGTTGTCCTTTAGGGAGAGCATGCTCTGGATCCTCAAAGCTGATCATCGCTAGATCATCGGTCATGGGCAGGTTGTGCGCCCCACCCGCGGACTGGACTCCTGGTAAAGCGCGCAATTTCTCGAAGTACTGCCGGTAGAACTGCGGGCGCGTGTCCTTATATAGCGAATCGGGGAACTCGAAGGTGAACGTCAGCAGATGATCCGGATTGAATCCCTCACTCATATGGGTAAGCTTCACGAAACTCGTAACCAGGAGACCTGCCCCTGCGGTTAGAACGATTCCTAAAGTTACCTGCCCCACCACCAAAGCCGAGCGCAACCAGTCGCGACCCCCCGTATCGGAGCGCCCACCATCCTTTAGGGTTGCAATTAGATCGGTCTTCGAGGCAGTCACAGCAGGAATGATTCCGAAGACCACTCCACAGAGTAAAGAGATCAAAAGCGCAAATCCAAGAACAGGCAGGTTTACTCCGGCGTTAGCGGCGCGAGGCACACTGTCGCCGATCAACCGGAGGACCATAGGGGTCAGGGCAAACGCAAAAGCGCAACCGGCGAGGCCTCCCGCTACTCCCTGCATTAGGCTCTCTGCAAGTAATTGCCGCACAACCCTGTTTCTACCCGCTCCGAGCGCGCATCGCATCGCGATCTCTCGTTGTCGATCGCGCATTCTCGCCAGCAGCAGATTGGCGATGTTGGCACAAGCAATCAGCAGCACCAGCGCTACAGCGCCCAACACAATCATCAAGAGCTTGCTTGTATCCCCGAGCAGTGATTCCAACTCACTCTGCACCTCGGCAGAACTATGCCTGGTGTTTGTTTCGGGATATTGTTTTGCCAGTCTCGCGGCAAGCACCTTCATGTCCTGATCTGCCTGTGCAACCGTAACTCCCGTTTTCAATCTGTCAATCACGGTCAGGAAATGCGTGCCGCGATTCGTGAATACTGGACGGGGATCGGAGGGATCATTATCAGCCGCGATTGTTGTCCAGAAGCTGTTCTTTGGCTGGTTAATCGGGAAGCGAAAGGATGCTGGCATTACCCCGACTATGGTGTAGAGGTTACCGCTCATGGTGATTGTGCGGCCTAACACTGATTTATCGGCTGCGAACTGCGACACCCACAGCGAATGACTGATAAGGAGCACGCGGGATCCCCGTTTTTCTTCGTCCGACGTAAATCCACGTCCTAGTTCTGGAGAGGCGCCGAGCGTTGGCAGAAGATCCCAGGAAACCACTTCGCCATCCAGGCGCAAAGCGCGAGCCATGCCCGTCAGGGTGAAGGATGCGTCGTGGTAGGCAACGAAATGATCGAAAGAATGATTCTCGGTGCGCCAATCGAAGAAATCGGGGTATGAGACATCGCTCGATTCAAAGTGATGCTCCTCGCTTGCTTTTACCTCCACGAGCATCTGCGGCTGAACATACGGCAGCGGACGCAAAACCACCGCATCCACGATGCTGAAGACAGTAGTGTTTGCTCCGATGCCAAGCGCCAAGATGATGATCACAACAGCAGTGAATCCCGGCGCTTTACGGAACTGTCGGAGTGAGAATTTCAGGTCATACAGAACGGACTCAATCGTGGGCCATTGCCATGCTTCACGACTGCGTTCCTCGATCTGGGTAACATTTCCAAATTCACGCCGGGCTTTGTCTCCGCCTGTTCACGGGACATGCCATCTTCCATCAACTCATCGATCTTTTCATTCAAATGCTCATGGATAGTAACGGAGATATCGCCGTAGCGACGGCGGCGGGAAAAGATCTGCCTGAGCCAGTTCATGCAGCCCCCTAAGCTTTAGCCACTGCAAGTACGCGAGTAATACCGATGAACATCTTCTCGAAGCTCGACATCTCTTTCTCCAAGTGCTTGATGCCAGCTTTGGTTAGCCGGTAAATCCGGGTGGGGCGGCCTTTGGCAGAAACACCTTCTTTTGATTCCAATAAGCCTTCTCGCAACATTCGCTGCAGCGCCGGGTAGAGAGAACCTTCCTCCACTTGCAGATGATCATCAGAGACCAGCTTTATATGTTTGACCAAGGCGTAGCCGTGCATTGGCTGCACACGGAGCGAGTGCAGAATCATCAGTTCCAAAGCGCCAGCAAAGAGGTCCCGACGTTCAGTGTTCTTTCCCATACGAGGAACTCTATTCCACATATACCTATTTTGTAAATAGGTATATGAAGATTAGGGTTCGGAGGCGCTGGCCGGTGGAATTCCATTGCTTGTTCGGGAATTGTCATCATAACGGCGACTGGATAGAATTTGCGGAAGGGGACCAGACTCGTTATGGGGACAGGAGTCCGCATCTCGTAGAGGCGCGCAGCGGATTTTGGGATTCAGTTGTGCGGCGCGATAACCTTCTGAGAAGGATTGCCACGGCGATCGCTGTACGACTGGCCGGAGGCGAGTGCCGCAGCTCTGCCTGCAGCTGCATAGAGGTTGAGGCGCGAATAGAGACCGAAGGATGATCCATCGTCCAAGAAACCACCGCCTGGTCCTTCGGTCTCAGTCAAAATCTGATCGGCCTGCTCTAAGGTCAACGCAGGGAAGGCAACCGTCAGCAGATATCCTGCCTCTGGAGCAAGCTTGCCGACGTTTTCGACTGCGCCGGAATTCTGGGGATAGACAACCGGGAGATTATAGGTCTGCGTGCCAGCATAAAAAGCTTCGTTTGCCGCGGGATTGCTCAGGCGGCCCGTGTCCTCGCGTGCGCATTCCTGGGTCGTCTTGCCGCATGCTGCCTGCAAGGCCACGGTCAGATCGACGCGTGCCGCCTTGATGGCCGCCTGAAAGTCATTGATTGTTGAAACGCCTTGCAACGTGTGGCCCACATAGGCCGGATCATTCGCGAGAAGGTGTGCCATATCGTAGATGGCCAAGGTGCGTCCGCCAATCACATCCATCGCATAGTGTGCCCCATAAGGATGCGGTCATTTCCGTATTCAGCGCCGCGCACAACCATCTGCTGATATCGTTCCGGCACGAGGACGGCCAAAATCAGCGCTCCCGTGTAGCCGTAAGTAGTATGGCCACTTGGGTAGGAGGGACTATCTCTAAGGTTCATCATGGGTCCGCGGTTGTATACCCAGTTATCGGCTGGCACGTTGAGATAATCGGGTCCAATGATAGGTGAAACGCTCGGTTCAGTTTGAAACGGGCGCGAGTCGCCGAAGGCGTCGGCTCCGGAGGTTCCTGCGGGACGGCCATAGCTCTTGCCAAAGATATCGGTTTCGCCACCATTTTTCTTGAGGATCATCATTGCCTCGGCTGAGACGGGCGTTTTTCCGTCGGTCGTCGCGTTGGCGAAAAAGTATTTGGCGGCATTTGAATTTACCGCGGTGGTCGCGACCGCGTAGGCAATGACGTCGGCAACCGGCTGGGATATGTTGGTGAAATTCGTCTGATCTGTATAGTGGGCACGCGCCAGGTAGCTGGCTCCGAGCGTCGTTCCAAGTCCGTCGGCAAGCTGGGCGAGGTCGCCAGCCGTGATAAAGACATCCCGAAGCGCCTGTTGCTGCTGTTCTGCGAAAGGTAGAAGTGTGGATTGTCTGATCGCGCCAATTTGGATTCCTCCTGTGACCGTGTAGTTTGCCGCGAGGGCCGCTGTGCCTTCGGGTGTATTCGACAACATCGTGACTGGCGCGAGTCCCTTCAGCACGGCCATATCGGTGGTGGATTGCGCTCCAGCCTGGAAGGGCATGAGTGCGCAAAGCACTCCAATCGCCAAAAGTGTTTTGTCTGTCATTTTGTCTCCCCCGCGAAATTCGAGCGCGTGTCTTCGACAGCCTCAATTTACCATTAGAACCTCAATAACTCTCCGAAAGTTGCGAAAGACCTGGGTCGCTCGCTATCAGTCAGATTCTGTTTATGAACGTGTGACAAAACACCGGCATTTGATCGAAATTACCTGTGCTTCTGTTTGTTGCGACAAGCTTAGACTTGCACACGTAGAACCCCGATCGGTATGCAGAAGCTTCGCTAAACACAGCTAGTCTCTTGCTCTTCAAAGGTCAGGGACAGAACTAGTCCGCAACGACGTATAAGAGTCAGTGTTCTTTCCCCGCGCTGGTGATCACGGCGGCTAGTTCGCCAGCGCGAATGCGACGCCAGGTGGACAACTTTTTTGCGCTAAAGTTCAGCTTAGTGTCCCGGTTGTTGAACGTTTTGGTAAAGGCGTCACGGACGCTTCTGGATCGATCTCTATCGAAGGACCATGATCGCGGAACGCCGTCTCCGAGGACACCGCACTGGTACACAGCCAACGCTGCAAACATGGCGTGATTTTACTCAACCGCTTTGAACCTTCTTCTCCAAAGAAAATTGGGATAGTCATTTATTGCATATACAGGTTTTTTCTCAATCTAATAGATATGGAATTGACACTTGTATCTGTATGCACCTAGAAACTAACTCTGCCCCTCCTTCACGCGGTGGCAGGTCCGATTCAAAGTGCGGAGATACATATGCCACCCAGGTCACATCGCTCCAATCGGCGTTCTTTTCTCAAGACGTTCTCGGCTGTAACGGCCATCGCGTCCTTGCCTGCTTTGCGCAGTGTCTGGGCATGTGTACCCACCTCGCACTTCGACATCACAACAGACAGCACGACCATCCAGAAGTTCGTGGCGCTTCGCGACGACACTGTCATACAATCGTTCTGCTTCGATACAGCGCAGAATCGACTGTGGACGCTCCAGGCCTCACATGGCGGACAGACTGCCGGCGACCTGTATCTCTCTTGGATCGATCTATCCACGTGGACCACGTCGAGCCAGTACATGTCGCTGAAAGGTTTTGGGCACGGACAGGGCTTCTATATCGAAAACTCCGGTTCCGATACATGGGTTTGGGTAGAATGCGATGCATTGGCGGATGCGACTTCTCCGTATGAAGCTTTCGGGACAAAGGTCTGCCGGTTCCAATGGGTTTCAAGCAGCCCGGCAACGACTATCTATTCGTCGACCGACACGCCTGGCTACACCACTGGAGCTACTATCGTTTCCACCGCAGACAAGTACGATCTAAGCCCAGGATGCCGCCACCTGACAGTAACTGTTGATCCCTGCAATAGCCGCATGTTGATACGTTCGCTCGAGAGCAGTGTCCCCTGGATTCGCATCTACGACCTTTCGGATGTGAAAACGAACGGCCTCACCGCCACGCTACTGCACCATTTCACGCAGATGACTATCGAATCAGATACAACCACCAGCGGAGCACAGGTCGCCGAGCCGCTGCAGGGCGTCGCCTTGTACGGCAATTTCGTCTACTACATCTCCGGCTTCGAGAAGGGCCATACCGGCATGGGAACAACCTGTTCCCAGCCAACGGCTCAGCCCACCTATCTCTACTACCAGAGCACTCTGCCCGATGATAATCACGCAGGTTACTCCGCGCCGACGACCGCCGGCTACTCCTTGCCGCGGCGTGAACCGGAAGGCATCGGTGTATGGCAGGCTTCCAGTGGATCGCGGCTCGTGCTGGGTTTCTCCGGCCCTGCGGACTCAACAGACTGCGGAGCAAACAGCTTTGTTTCCAGCTTTTACTCCAAGGACACTCTTATGTAGGTTATGGGTACAGCGAGAGGCGTTAAGGAATCTCTGCACAAGTTCTGCATCCGCAGCCTGATTGATTAATCTTACGGTTGCGAGGTGAAGAGGGATGAAGCAGCAGAGTTTGGCGTCGCAGGGTGTGTTTGAGAGGTACGGGCGGAAGAGTCGTCGGGATCTGTTTCCGAAGGAGATGGAGGGTGTGATTCCGTGGTCGGCGATGGAGACTCTGGTGCGTCCGCACTACGCGAAGGATGGTAACTGACGGCAACCTGTGGACCTCTCAATCATGCTGCGGATGTACTTTGTTCAGCAATGGTTCAACCTGTCGGATCCCGGGTGGAAGAGGCGTAGTACGAATCTGCCGCGCTGCGCCGGTTCGTGGGCGTGAATCTCGGCGTTGCTCCGGCGCCAGACGAGACGACCATCTGCCGCTTCCGCCATCTGCTGGAGAAGCACGATCTGGGCGGTCTGATGCTGGATGCGGTGAACGTGCATCTGAATGCCAGGGGCATCCGCATTGCAACCGGCACAATCGTCGATGCGACCATCATCCACGCGCCTTCGATCTCGACGGCAGTCGGTGTATAGGCGGCATGAACTCAGTACAGGCTTTGGTATAAAAGTGAGAACCTCGCTCTGGATGGCAAGGGAAATGACATATGGCAAACACCATGAGAAAGAATCCGATGCCAGGACAAGAGGCGGAGCTGTCCTTAGTAGCGACGAAACCCTTGTAATATCGGGGTGGACAGCAAAGAGGGCGTGGTGCATTCGGTCTGCACGTCCGCGGCCTTGGTGGCCGACAGCACATGCTGCCCGACCTGCTGCACGGCGAAGAGCGCTGTGGGGTGACGGCGGCTGTCAAGGCCAGACGGCGAGGTTATAACTCTACCGCCTCTTGTTACTTATCTCAGTCTCTTTAGATATCGCTGTATCTTTAGGAGCGACGCTACCTTTAGCCACTTCGGTCACTTTAGCGGCACTGCTTTATTTTCGGAGAAAAGACTGAGGTCAACCGCGTCTCCCATGGCGATGTACCCATCATCCGACGGATGCAGATGATCGCCATGATCGAAAGCTGGCAGCAGCCGGTCCGGATGCGCCGGGTCCTGCACCGCTTTATCAAAGTCGATCACTCCGTCAAAGTGGTGCGGGGTGCGGATGAATCTGTTCATCGCCAGTCGCATCTGCTCCCCTTCCTGCGTTGCATAGCGCGCTCCGATAAACGGCGTGAGCGTCCCTCCAAAAATCTTCAACCCGTGCGCGTGGGCCCGGTCAATGAGTTGCTGCATCGCGGCAATCAGTTGCTCGGTAGTAACCGCGTCGCCTTCACCACGCGGCTTATCCGTAAAGCCGATATCGTTGATGCCTTCCAGCAGCACCACGTACTTCACGCCCGGCGCCGAGAGGACATCGCGCTCGAAGCGATCCGACGCGCGCTGACCAATATAGTCATGCAGCAGCCGGTTGCCACCGATACCCACGTTCATCACGGAAAGGTTCGTTGTCTTCTCGTTGCGCATTAGCCGTGTCGCCAATTCGTCCGGCCAGCGATAGTTCATGTCGAACTGCGAAAACGAGCCATCGGTGATCGAGTCTCCAATCGTGACAACGCTGTAAAGGCCGAGCTCCGCACTCACCTGGACGTTCTTGAGGAAGTACCAAGAGTGACTCACATCCGCATCAGGGATGGAGGCATCGCGCACATGATCGCCGCTGGCGAAGTAGGTTGTGGATACAGCAGTCCCGTGAAAGGTCAGGCCATCGATCTTCTGCTTCGGCACAAAGATGCTCACCGCAAGGTTTCCTCCCTGCAGGAGCGAAAGGTCGATCGGATTGCTGGTGACCGAGCCGCCAGGCGCCAGCGTGACGCTCGCACCAGAAGGAAACGTGACGGCACGGTCGGTCGCAGGTTCGATTGCGCCCTTAGCGGTCTGTAGAGCCACATGCACACTTCTTAGCTCAAGCGGAAGAATGCCGAATTCATTCGTCAGGGAGAGGCGGACACTCTTTCCTCCCTGCGAAACATGGACTATCTCTCGGATCGTTTTGTCGGTTTCTCCAATCCCGACTTTTTCGACATGGGCCTGTTCCGAGCGAAGCGGAGCTGCTGCCCATGTTCCCACCCAGTTGGTTTGCGCCGGCATCCAGCTTGAGGGGGTGAGTATAAGAATCAGAGCCAGACGACGCATCGGATGCTCTCCTTGCAGGGTGAGTTAAATCGTTACCGGTAGAAAGAAAAGGCGACGGCCCAGGACTCGGGCCGCCGGCAGTGAGGAGACAACTCTAGAACGCGAACCGCGTATTGATTTGAACAAAACGCGGCTGCGTAACGGCAGTGGCTTGACCGAACGCTGCATCGGACCACGTCGTGTCAAAAGCCGAGAAGCGGTGGCGGTTGAAGGCGTTGAAGAAGTTCGCGCCGATGGTCCAGGTCAGCTTCTCAGTCAGCCTGGTGTCCTTGATAATCGCGAAGTCTTCGTTGAGGATCGTGAAGGCGCGCACGTCCGAGTACTGTGGACGGGCGTTGCCAAAAGTAAACGGTGCCGGCTGTGAGAACGCCGCCGGATTGAAGATGCGGCTCGATCCAGGAAGGAACTTGTTCGCAGAGATGTGCGTATTCCGATCGACCCCGGGCACCACATTCGGACGGAGCACGCGGTTGAAGATTGCAAGTCCGTTTGCCGTTTTGATCGGCAGCGGGAAGCCGCTCTGATAGCGCTGAATGCCCGTGAACTTCCAACCGCCCAGCAGCGCGTTCCCAATGCTGCTGTTCGCAAGATACTTGCGATGGCGGCCGAAGGGCAGCTCGTATGAATAGCTCACAACGAATGCGTGGCGCACATCGATCGGGCTGATCGCATACTCCGCATCCGGGTTGTAAGCATTCTGCAACACGTTGTCCGTGGTGCTGTCCATCCAGCTCGGACTATTGATGCCCATGTTCTTCGCGTAGGTGTAGTTGGCGGAAAGATGTAGACCGTAGCCGAGACGCTTCGTCGCGATCACCTGCAGCGCGTTGTAGTTGGAGTATGCCGACTTCGCAGCAACGCTGTTCAGCGTCAGATACTGCGGATAGGGCCGCAATGCCTGTGCCACCGTCCCCGTAAATCCCGGGTACGGCAGCGTAATGCCAGCAGACACTGCCGCGGGGGACGTCGCAGAAACCGTCAGCAACGAGCCCAGCGAAAGATACTTCGGGTCGAGCTGGTTGACGTTGCGGAACTGCGGGTCGAGCTGCTTATAAGAGCTGGTGCCGACGTATGCTGCCTCCAACACCCAGCTTGCGGACGGGCTGTACTGTAGGTTGCCGCTCCACTGTTCGATATACGGCATGTAACCCACGTTCGACTCGAAGAAGTCTCCATTCTGGCCATTCAGCAGCGTTGGCGACACCGACGGCTGCAGGCTTGGCGAACCGGGAAAACCCGTAGCGAAGGTAAACGCCGGGTTGATTCCGCGATTTGGCGAGCTGTAGCTTGCAGCCGGAGTGAAGCCGTAGTTGTCCAGACCCGACACCGAGCTCCAGCCGAGATCGGTGTAATAAAGACCAGCGCCGGCGCGGAACAACAGTTTCGGCGTGACGGCGTACGCCAGGCCAAGTCGCGGGCTGAAACCGGTGGAGCGTGCCGATGCGAACGTCGATCGGCCGCTGCGGCCCGTTCCGTTGCCAGCATAGATCAGTGCACCCAGCCGATTATTGGCCGCCGTGTTCGGTGTAGTCAGGTCGATAAGGCTGCTCTTGTTGTCCTGTTCGTTCGGAATCGTCTCTATCTCCCAGCGCACACCAAGGTTCAACGTGAGGCGCGATGAGAACTTCCAGTCATCCTGCAAGAACACGCCACCGTAGGAGTAGCGCATGGATGTAACCGACGGAGACGTGAGAGCTCCACTATCCACCTGCCCAAGTAGGAAGCTCGCAAACGCATCGCCGCTCGTGGCGGAGTTGGTTGGGTCAGCGGTCTCAAGGTTTGAAAGCGCGATCGCGTTTGTGCCCGGGTTGGGAATCAGCAGATTCAGATGAACGCGGCGGAACTCGCCACCTACGCGGAAATTGTGTGAGCCCTTGTTGATATACAGCACGTCGCTGAGCAGATACTGATGTTCTGCCGTCTTCTGTCCGTTATCGGTCGAAATGGCACCATAGCCGTTCGAGAACGAGATGCTCGGACGGTTCAGCGAAATCTGGTTCGGCAGGGCGAACTCGGTTCCACCCGGTTGCGTCTCCGCGAAGATGCGGTAGTAGCCGATCGAAAGGCTATTCAACATACGTGAGTTGATCGTCCAGTCGTGATTGATGCGGACCGTGGAAGCGCGCAGGAACTGACTGTACACCGTAGCAAGCGGCTGCGGGAGACCGGAGCCCTCCGGCTTGATGCGCGGAACGCGTGTCTGCACCAGCGTGAAGAAGAGATGGTGCGCATCGTTAACCTGATGATCCACGCGCGTGGTGTACACGTCAGGGTTCAGCAGGCGCTCGCCAATAAACGACTGATAGTTGAGCGTTCCGGCAGCATTGGGTGCAGGATAGAACGCTGCTATCTTCGCGGCGAGCGGGTCGATGCGGCTCGTTGGAATTTTGTTATTCGGGAAGGGGTCACGAATGTAGCCCGTGCCCGCGGAGTTCAGGCGGGTGCTTGCGGGGTCGTAGATGATCTGTTTGCCCGTGAAATCGCCAAGGATCTGCGTAGGCGTGGGGATCTGCACTGTCTTGAGAGAGTCAACGCCCGACTTGCGCGAACCGCCGTAAGAGAAGAAGAAGAACGACCGGTTACGTCCATCGTAGAGACGACCGAACCGGATCGGCCCACCGAGGGTCGCACCAAACTCGTTCTGCCGTGTGAAGAGCTTGTTCACCGTGCCCCACGGCTGCGCATCCAGCACGTTGTTGCGCAGGTACTCGTACACCGATCCATGCCAGGCGTTCGTGCCCGCCCGGATTGCAAAGATGCCCGCAGCAGCCCCGGTGTGACCGTAGTCTGCCGGCAGCAGCGTGGTGAACATCTTGAATTCCTGCACGGCGTCCACCGGCGGAGCGCTCTCGTTGTAGCTGCCGACGTTCGCCATCTGACCTGCAGAAAGTCCGCTCAGGTAGAACTCCGTCTGCTTCATCTGGCTGCCGTTTACGGAGATGTAATTCGTGGCGGCGACGTTTTCGGAACCAGTCGCATTATAGTTGCCCTGCACGCTAGGTGCGAGATAGATGAACGCCGTCGGGCTTCGGATTCTTCCCTGCTGCACCAGCGGAAGCTCGTCGTATTCCTTGCGGCTCACTGTGGTTGAAAGCTGCGCATTCTCGGTCTGCAGCAGTGACGCCTCGCCACTCACTGTCACTGTCTCGCTCTGGCGGCCAACGCCGAGCGTCAGGTCCACGCGCGTCTCTGTCGCGATGAACAGCGTGATGCCGGTGCGTGCGTAGCGTTCAAATCCCGGCTTTTCTGCGCGTACGGTGTAGGCACCCGGCTGCAGTCCGGGGACGGTGAAGTCGCCAGTGGAAGAACTGGTGGTTTGCTGGCGGACATTCGTCGCCTCATTGATGACCGACACGGCGGCTCCGGGAATGGAAGAACCGGACGTGTCCGTGATGTTACCCGTCACCGTGGCGCTTTGCGCTAACGCCGCAACCGATGTGAGCAGAAGGAACACCGACAACGCGGCCTGGCGGACACGCAAGTTTTTCAACGCGAACATTTGCATCTACTACCTCCAAAAATGGAACCCTCCTACGGCACAACTGTAGGTAAACGGATCGTTCCACTTGTAGACGGATCATGAACGGATCGTCAATACATTTGTATAGATAGATTATTAAAAGTTGTATATGTAACTTAAACGCTACGAAGGTGTACACCGCGCCGCACACGGAAGCAGACTTAAGGCAAGAGCGATTCGAATGGGTTCTTAGCCGGTCTGCGATCCACAGGATTTGCGGATGACCAGGTGGCAGCTCAACATGATGTCGCGTGGCGGCAACTCGGGGTGTTCCAGCCGTTGCAGCATCGTGGACATGGCTGTGGCGCCGATCTCGAGGCACGGCTGGTGCTGCGTAGTGAGCGGCGTGGTGAGCAGGCTCGCGTACTTCACGTCGTCGATGCCCATGATGCGAATGTCTTCCGGAATGCGCCGGCCCAGCGACGCAAGGCTCTGCATAAAACTGGCAGCTGTTCGGTCGTTCGCGCACAGGAAAGCATCGGGCTTGTGGTCATCGAGAATACTCTTCAGGAAGCTCACGTCGGCCGGATCGCCTGCGAAGACAAGGTCTGCAACGCGCAACATGCCGTAGGCAAACAGCGCTTCGCGGTAGCCCGCTATGCGCGCATCCACCGACGACGCGGAGAAGCGCTGGGCGAAGAACGCGATGCGCTTTCCGCCGACTTTGACAAGATGTTCCGTCGCCTGGAAGGCCGTGCGGCGGTTCTCAATACCCACCAGATCGTAGCGGCTGCGGTGTGGATAGGCCGCGAAACAGCGATCCAGCAGCACAACCGGGATCTTCGCCTTGTCCAGCGCAGAGACGATGCGCTGGTTTACCTGGTCCTTGATCGGCGTGTACTCCAGCGGCGCAAAGAAGACGCCCGATACACCTTGTGCGATGTACTGGTGGCAAAGATGTTCGGCGCTCTGCTCTTTTTTTTCGTTGTCGGATACAGCGTTGCCCCACAGCAGCGAGTGCTTGTTGGTCTGCGTAAATTTCGCCATTCCCTGGCAGATCGGCTCGAAGATTTCCGTCTGCCCCAGATCTGGGATCAAGAGACCGAACAGCCGGCTGCCACGATCCCCGGGCGACGAAACAAACGTTCCCGACCCCACGCGACGGACCACCATCCCCATTTGTTGAAGCTGGCGAACGGCCTTTACGACGGTCATGCGCGAGGCGCCGAAGCGGCGTTCCAACTCGCCTTCGCTCGGCAAGCGCGCACCATTCTTGTACTCCCCTGAGAGGATGCCATTGCGCAACGCGTCGAAGATCAGCTTGTACTTCGGCGTACGGGGGGTGAGTTCTTCGTCAGCAATTTGCAGAGGTTTTAACAACTCGCGGTCCTCCGAGGGATGGAACAGCTTCTGTGAGGCTGCTCCGACGTATACAACTTATTCGGTTTAAATGATAGACAATTATTTGTAATTGGGATATACATGCTGTCGATCCAAATTCACCTACTTTCAGGCTCCGTATCTGTATGTCACAGTCACCGATCTCGCTTCGTCAATCCGAGTTGTCACGATTCCCAGCGTCCATACAGACCCCGGCTTACGACCGCACCTCGCTGCGCAGCGGGATCGTGCACATCGGCGCGGGCGGCTTCAATCGGTCCCATCTTGCAGGCTACCTTGATGACCTGCTCCGGGATGGCGCCAACACTCAATGGGGTGAGTGCGGCGTTGGTCTGCTCCTCAACGACCAGGCCATCCACAGTGCCCTCAAGTCGCAGGACTACCTCTACAGCCTGCTGGCGCGCGACGCCGACGAACTGAGCCTCCGCGTAATCGGTTCCCTCACGGAGCATCTCTTCGCGCCGGCGGATCCTGAGAGCGTTATCACGCGCATGGCCTCGCCCGAATGCGCGATCGTCTCGCTTACGGTGACCGAGGGCGGCTACTTCATCGATAGCGGCTCAAAGCGTTTCCTTGCCGGCCATCTCGATCTCAAGCACGACCTCGCCAACCCATGTGCCCCGAAGACCTTTCTCGGCTTTCTCGCCGCGGCCGCAGAGCGGCGCATGCAGAACGGTACAGCGTTCACCGTCATGTCGTGCGACAACCTGCAGGGCAACGGCCACGCCGCGCAAACCGCTCTGCTTGCTTTCGCGGAAATGAAGAGCCCTGCTCTGCGCCGCTGGATCGAAGCCAACGTTGCCTTTCCGAACTGCATGGTGGACCGCATTACGCCCGCAAGCAGTCCAGCCGACCGCGAATTCATCGCCAGTCATTTCGGCGTTGCGGACCAGTCGCCTGTGGTCTGCGAACCCTTTCGCCAGTGGGTGCTGGAAGATACCTTCTCCGCCGGCCGACCTGCGTGGGAGCGTGTCGGCGTGCAGCTCGCGTCGGATGTCACGCCATTCGAGCGCGTGAAGATGCGCCTGCTGAACGGCGGTCACTCCACCATTGCATATATTGCGGCGCTGTTCGGCATCGAATACGTGCCGGACGCGATCGCCGATCCTGACGTGCAGGAACTACTCAAGCGTTTCCTCGACGAGGTCAGTCCTATCCTGCCGGAGCTTCCCGGCATGGAGCTCCGGTCCTACAGGAGTTCCGTCATCAAGCGGTTCTCAAACCCGACGCTGCGTGATCAAATTTCCCGCATCTGCTCGGAAGGCTCGGCGAAGATCGCCAAGTTCATCATCCCGTCGGCGGAAGAATTGTGCTCCGAAGGCCGCAGCATGATCATCATCCCGCTCATGGTGGCTGGCTGGCTCTTCTCTATGCGTGGTGTCGACCAGAGCGGCAAGCCGTTCCCCGTCGTCGACGCATCTTTAGCCGACTTCCACGCGTTCGCGGAAAATGGCTTCCGCGATGCGAGACTCGCTGTCGCTGTGCGCGCCGTCTTCGCGTCTATGGGTCATGATGAAAACTTCGTGCAACAGGTGCAAACCCATCTGTCTGCCTTCCACGCAAATGATGCGCGCACCGTCCTGCGCAACGCACTTGCGCACAGCAAGTAGTTCCAAGTTTTACTTCTACGTGAGGACTTCTGAATGCAAACGACAACCCTGGAAGTGAAGCCGAGCTCTGCGTGGATCGAGCGTGTTGGCATGCATCCGAAACTGGCCATCGGCTACATCGGCCTCTTGCTGTTCATGATCGGCGACGGCGTGGAAGCGGGATTCCTTTCACCCTTCCTGTTGGACATGCACTTTACTGAAGCGCAGATCGCGCTGGTCTTCACGCTGTATGGCGTCACGGCGGCCATCGCCTCCTGGGCCAGCGGCGCGCTCTCCGACATCTTCGGGCCGAGAAAAGTGATGTGGGCCGGGCTGCTGATCTGGCTCGTCTTCGAAATGCCCTTTCTTCTCGGCGGCATCAACACGCACAACTACAAGATTATTCTCATCACCTACATGCTGCGCGGCTTCGGATATCCGCTCTTCGCGTTCGGCTTCCTTATCTGGATCACGCACGTCACACCACAGCGATATCTTGGCACGGCTGTGGGATGGTTCTGGTGCGCCCGCACCGGCGGTCTGCCCACGTTGGGCTCGCTCTATGCCAGCTATGCTGTGCCCCATTATGGGGCATATAAGACGCTCTGGGTGTCCGTCATCCTCGTCGCCATCGGCGGCCTAGTCGCGATGCTCGGCATCCGGGAGGAACAGGGAACAAAGCCGCTCGCCACGGGCGAAGACAACGCGCTGCTCGTACTGCTCTCCAGTGTTTCCATCGCGTGGAAGAAGCCGAAGATCGGCCTTGGCGGCATTGTCGCTACCATCACCACCACCTCGGAGTTCGGTTTCCTCGTCTGCCTACCCATCTTCTTCATCCACACCATCGGTTTCACGCTGCAGCAGTGGCTCCAGATTCTCAGCATCATGTTCGCCACCAACGTGGTCTGCAACCTCATGTGGGGCGTCATTGCCGACCGCATCGGCTGGCGCATCACCATCACCTTCGCCGGCGCATGCGGCTGCGCGCTGACCACGCTGGGACTGTACTACGTCCCACACATCTTCGGCGCGAACTACCTGCTCGTCGTACTTGCCGGCATGGCGTACGGAGCCGCACTTGCGGGTTTCGTCCCCATCGCCGCGATCATGGCCACACTTGCACCAGAATCACGCGGAGCAGCAATGTCCATCATGAATCTCGGCTCTGGCATGAGCATCTGGCTCGGACCGGCGATTGTGGGCCTCTTCCTGCCACGTGTCGGTATCTCGGGCGTCATCTGGATCTTTGCCATCTTGTACTTCATCTCGGCCATCATCAGCTTCACGCTCAAGCTTCCGCATGAAGTCGCAAAAGACCGCGCCGCAAGCGTATAGCAATCAACGAAAGGACCTAGAACCCTCGTGCGCGTTTTGGCAATTGGAGAAATGCTTTGGGACGTCTTCCCGGAGCAGGAGTTGCTGGGTGGCGCCGCGCTCAACTTCTGCGCGAACCTCGAGCGCCTGGGCGACACCGCGCGCCTGATCACCGCGGTCGGCAATGACGCCCGCGGCCACCGCGCCGTCGAGCAGATGTCCGCACTCGGGATGAACTCACAATTTGTACAGACAACTGTTGACGCGCCGACGGGCGCTGCGGTCGTCAGTCACGAGACCTCGGGAGAGCCGTTGTTCGCTGTCCTCCGCCCCGCTGCATACGACCGCATTACGGTCGACGACGCTCTGCTTGCCGGCATCGCGGAGTACGATCCACACTGGATTTACTTTGGCACGCTCTTTCACACGGTGGAACGCAACGAAGCTTTCACACGCGCGGTTCTACAAGCAGCACCCTCGGCCCGCGTCTTCTATGATATGAACCTGCGTCCGAATCAGTGGGATTTCCCCCTTGTGCAGCGGCTCTGCTCTCTCGCCTCCATCCTTAAGCTGAACGAGCATGAAGTGCGCATCCTCGCGATCCAGAGAGGCATCAACCCAGACGATCCACTCGAATCCTTTACGCAATGCGTTTCTGAAGAATTCGACGTTCCCACTATCTGCATCACGCTCGGTGCAAATGGCTGCTTCGTATACGACCGGGGATTGTCTGTTCACGTGCCCGGCCACACCATTCGCGCGGAGGACACTGTAGGCGCGGGCGACGCCTTCTCCGCTGCCTTCCTTCACGGCTATGACCGCGGCTTCCCTATTCTCGAGACCGCGCAGTTAGCGAACGCAGTCGGCGCCGTCGTGGCCAGCCGCAGCGGCGCAACTCCACCTTGGACAGTGAATGAGCTACACGCGATGTCCGCATCTTTAGTCACGCCCCGAGGATGCTCGTAACGAGCACACTTACACATTCAGGAGGTTCTTTTGCACCCGTTCCGTAAACTATCGCTCGCCGCTCTCGCGCTTGTTGTCGGCACAGCCTGCCTTCACGCCGCGGCGCCGAAGCATCATGCTGTGTTGGTCATCTCCATCGACGGCCTGCGCCCTGACGCGGTCACCCATGCCGAAGAACATGGGCTGAAAATTCCTGTATTGCGCAGCTTTCTGCGTGACGGCGTTTATGCCGACGCAGTCAACAATGCGGTACCAACCTACACCTACCCCAATCACACCACTCTGATGACCGGCGTCTGGCCGAGCGTGCACGGCATCTACAACAACACTCCATTCGATCCAGAAGGCAAGGAAAATGGCCGTTGGAACTGGTATGCCAACATGGTGAAAGCTCCGACCCTCTGGCAAGCCGCCCACAATGCCGGTCTCGTCACCGCGAGCCTGCACTGGCCGGTAACGATGAACGCGAAGGGCATCGACTACAACGTGCCTGAGTTTTGGTCCTCGCGTACTGAATCCGACCACTATCTTCTGGAGGCTGTTTCGCAGCCACACGGGTATCTCGAAAAGCTCGAGCACACCGCCGGCACGTACTTCCCCGGGGCCTCAGACATTACCTACGACGAGCTGCTGACGAAGACTGCCATCGCATTAATTCAAGACAAGCATCCGGATCTTCTCACCCTGCACATCGTCTCGCTCGACCACGTAGCGCATGCGCACGGTCCGTTCAGCACGGAGGCGAATGACCGTCTCGAACAGATCGACGGCATGGTCGGTCGTCTGATGAAAGCGGAGCGAGCGGCGCATCCGGATGCAAGCATCGTCGTTGTTTCGGATCATGGGTTCCTGCCGGTGAATCACATCCTCAACCTTAATCTCGCTCTGGCGAAGGCCGGCCTCCTCAAGATCGAAAAAGGCAAGATCACGTTCTGGGAAGCTGCCGCGTGGGAGTCCGGCGGCACAGCCATGATCCTCCTCAAGAGCCCGAGTGACGCAGCGATGATCAAAAAAACAGGCGATGCGTTGAAGCAACTGGCAGCAGATCCCGCGAACGGTATCGATGCTGTCCTGTCGCATCAGGAAGCTGTTGCTCTGGGCGCGACGAACGATGCGGTCTTCCTTGTCGATATGAAGTCCGGGTACCGCATCGGCCCGGCGCTCACAGGCGCTGTCCTTCAGGATCTCCCAAGCACTACCGGTGCGCATGGCTTTCTGCCGAGCATGCATTCAGAGCTCCGCTCCGCGTTCTTTGTTGTCGGCCCCACAGCCCGCGCGGCGAAAGATGTTGGGGTCATCGATATGAGACAGATTGCGCCGACGCTGGCCGCACTGCTGGGAATATCCTTCCCAAGCGCCGGAGCTGCTCCACTAAATGTGCGTTGAGTGCCCTTGCAGATGCGAGAGGAAGATCTGAGGTAAATTCATTTTGAGTTATCCAGCTGAAGGCGGGCAGGAGGTTAACGGGTCCCGTACAGCATTGATAGCTAGGTAGCAGCGGCTGAAAGATAATAGCGAGGGGCGCCACATGGGGTCCCGTCAGACAACGGACAATAGATGTCACGCTGTACTCAAATGCCGGAAAATGCGCTCTCGGGTCCAGATACTGCACTGAATTCCCGGAATTTGCCGAGCTGTTTGTACTCAAATCCCGGACAGAGAGCGATGCACGCAAAAAGGATAGTGTCATCTTTGTACTTATATCCCGGACAAACTTTAGCAGGAACTTCGTCCGGGTTTTATGTGCAACAGTCCGGGAATTCAGTGCAGTGAATATGCAGTCAAATCCCGGAAAAGGATTGAAAACAAACAAGCCTGATTCCGGGAATTGAGTACAGCGTAACAGTAGCGTTACATCTTGGCCGTTGATTTCGCGGGTTTCGGCATTGGTTTCGTCGCCGGTCCCTTTCGCTTCTGGACAGCCTGGCGAAGGATGAATTCGATCTGGCCGTTAACGCTGCGCAGTTCGTCCTGTGCCCAGGCTTCGAGTTCGGCCCAGAGCGCAGGATCGATGCGCAGGAGAAAAGGTTTGCGTTCAGCCATTCTGTGACCTTAGTGGTATAGCGTTCCTGTGTTCACAACGGGATGGACCTCGGACTCGCTGCAGAGTACGACCATGAGATTGCTGACCATCGCGGCACGCCGCTCGTCGTCGAGCTGGACTACATCCTTGGCGGCAAGTTCTTTGAGTGCCATATCGACCATGCTAACCGCACCCTGCACGATCTTCTGCCGTGCGGCGATTACCGCTTCTGCCTGCTGACGGCGGAGCATAACCTGAGCGATCTCCGGTGCGTAGGCGAGGTGGGTGAGACGCGCTTCGTCGACCGCGACGCCCGCTTTGGCGAGCCTCTCCTGTAGTTCAACGCGAAGGGCTTTGGCCACTTCGTCGAGATTGCTGCGGAGGGTGATCTCGCCTGCTTCACCTTCATCGTAGGGATACATACTCGCTAGATGGCGCAGCGCGGATTCACTCTGGATGGGTACGTAGTTCTCGTAGTCATCCACGTCAAAGAGTGCTTGTGCCGTGTCCTCGACGCGCCAGACGATGACCGCTGCGATTTCGATTGGATTGCCGCGCTTGTCGTTGACCTTCAACTTTTCGCCGTTGAAGGTGCGGGCACGGAGCGAGATTTTGTTTCGAGCGAAGAGGCCTCTTGCAACTGCATGTGATTGTGACCTGGTTTCTCAGGGCGTGACTGCCTGCTGCCCGTCGGCATAGAAGGGGTTGGTCCAATGAAAGCCGCTTGTCCTGACCGTGCCTTTATAAGCGCCAAATAAGAGAAGCACTCGAGCCTCATTTGGTTGCAAACTGAAAAAGCCTTTGAGTGCCAATACGCTGCATGCCAGAACTATAAAGCAAAGGACAAGAAGCGGTCCTTGCACCTTGTAAAGGACTATTAAGGCAAAATCGGCTGCCAGAATTGCGATGAGTAGGGTCAGGACTACCCAGCCGCTCAGAACTTTTATGGTGTGTTCTCGGTTGACTGCTGATTGATCTGTCTTCATGATGCTCCCTTCGACATCAAATGCCATTGCTATTGAAATGATATCACTTTAATAGCTTACTCGTGGAATTTTCCACTGAGGGTTTGTTTGCCTCATTCGATTCGCGAAGTGTGATTAACGTTAATGATCGTGCGCAGCTCATCGTCGTTGAGCCGCTGGAAAGGGAATCTCATGTTTATGAGACTGGTTCTAAAGTGGATGAGCCGATGGGCTCATCCACCCAGGCCGACGGCTACTCGTCGTCGGCTCCGTCCGAAGGATCATCCGTGGTTTCAACTTTTGAGAGCCGCTTCATGCTGATGGCGTGGATCTCGGCGATCCAGTGCTTGAAGGTTGCCCCTTTGACCTCATCCTCTACCTCGCGATACCGGAGAATACCTTCCAGGGCGACGAGCTGACCCTTCTGGAGCGTCTTGGCGAACTTCGAGAGATTGCTACAGGCGTAGACGCGGTGCCACTACGTGCGGGTTTCGTAGTCGCCTTTGTCGTTCTTCCAGCTTTCCTGGGTTGCGAGGTTGAGGACGACGTACTCGCGGTTATTCTGGGCGGTTTTGGCCTTCTGCGTTCTGTCCGAGGCGGCCGATGAGGATGACTTTGTTGAACATGGTGTTTGGCTCCGTTTCTTTTGGTGTGCCCGCTGTCTGCGGTACGTGCTTGCCCGGAGGGTGTGCCGTCGCGACCCACTCCCTCGGCGACTGGACAGAATCTGCGGAAGGGGACCCGGACTTGCTATGGGGACAGGAGTCCGTACCTCGCAGAGGCGCGCAGCGGATTCTGGGAAGGAGAGCGTGCGTCCGAAGGGCGGGGGTGTCTTGAGCGCGGCACGCTGAACGCAGATAGAAAGGCAAACCGGAAGAGAGCCGCCTTGTTCAACGGCCTTACCTCATGGCGCGAGTAGCAAAAGCCAGCTCAGAAACTCGAAGAGGTCAATCACCATGCAACAGGGAAGAAGGGGAACGGACTTGAAGCACCGATGCTTATCGCTCGGCCAATCTCTCCATAGTCCGCAGCTCGTTTGGGAGTGCTGGATCGCGGAAGAGGTAGTCGTCTTCAAGAATAGGTTCCGCCAGCACGATCCCAACGGACCGGCTTTCGTAATTGTTCCTTCGGGCGAAGGCGCAAGTAGACACTGGGGCAGATCAGGGCTTAGGTCCCGTGAGCGATGTGTTCGGTTGATCGGGCCGATCGGCAAAGCTCAGCCATTCAGACGCAGTCTTTCTTGACGGTAGATACCCAGCCGCCTCTACGTTGTTTTGTGCGGCGCTATCACTTCGCTGAAATGTTAGATTCCGCGCGTTCGAGGTGATGAGTTTCCCGCTGTCCCGAATCAAGCCACAATCAACTCTTTCGCATCAGTCGTGCAACAATGTCCGGCATCGTTTTGCGTGGCGAAGAGCCAAGGAGCTCCAAGCCTCCAATACCGAGAAAAGTAAGCATATGAAAGCTCTGTCCCTACAGTTTGATCTTTGCTGCCCACTATCACGAGTTCAGGAACCGTAAGGCTAGCCTCGCTAAGCTGAATAGTGTTCAAACCCAATGAATGATTTTGGCCAGCATGGGAGAGAACAGCTGCTGCAATTCGCTGGGGGGCGAAATCAACGAGTCGGGCAGCAAATGCGCCGGCGCCAGAAAAACCAAGCAGAATGACCGGAGCCGTTCTTAGTTCAGGATGATCTGTCTGAATTGAGAATTGATCCAAGGCTGCAAACAGGGCTCGCCCGAGGCCGTTCGAGGGGTCAATGTCCATGTCTTCATGACCTTCGAGGAGCAGTGTCGGGGCATCATCATCGCAAGTTCATGCTTGTCCGCAAACGATCGAATATCCGGGTCGTTGTAGAACCGAACGCTGCCTGGTCCACGCCCAAAAACCACGAAGACGGCGCGGATTTTCTTACCTGATGATGGATTTACCATGTCGTACGCACATGGCCGCGCAACGTCCTCACCGACGAGAGGTGTCACTATCGTATGGATGGAGTGGACTGGGCTTTGCGCAATTATCTTCTCGCTAGCAGCTTCGACCAGAAAGCAGAGCGCCACACACAATACTAATGAACCGTCTATTCCGGAGCATGGCAGTACAAGGCATAAATGAAACTTCCTAAAGTCAGCTTTTCAAGTATTTCTCGGACAGAATCGTCCGGGCCCACTAGCCTCATCTGCTTATTCATGACTCCTCTATTGGGCCTTGGGCTTGGCGTCATCATCCCCGCCGAACAGCTTGCCTAAATCTGGCGTCGCCTTCGGGTTCTTATCCACCGTCAGCCCGATGTTCTGATCTGTCAGGTCGCTGTCGATCACATCACGCTCAGCTTTCCATCCTGATAGCTGCGTATGGTATCTTCATCCGCCCAAAGAGTTTTGCTTTGTCTTTGTTCTTGTCGCTCTTTTTGGCCGGCTCGGTGTCTTCGGCGTCGGAGACCTTCATGGTGTACGTTCCAGCCGGAACATATGTCACAGTGAAACCGCCGGCCGCATCCACTGCTGTCGACCGCACAAAGTCTTTGTCCCGCACATCCTGCAGTTTCACCGTGCCAGAGTTGATTCCGTGGTGATCTTCCGCCGAGGTAACGCGACCGCTCACCGAATGTAATCCTCCAAGATTCAGCGTGACTTCCTCATCACGCCTGTCTTCTCCCGTATGGCTTGGCATCGCCCTTGTGAAACGCGGCAGGACCGAACACTATCAGCGGCTTGTTCGCCATCATCTTGCCCAAATTCATCGCAGCGCCCAGCCCCGATTGCTGTCCCGCCTGGAGGGTGGCCTGCACGAGGTAGTCGCCCGGCGGCAGCCCCAATAGCCTAAAGTGCCCCTGGTCGTCACTAATATTCATCAGAGAACTCAACATGCCCGCCATCGCCAGCATCCCGAACTGCGTCGGCGGCTGCGCGGCATCGCCCCTGGCCGGGACCACCGCCATCATCGCGCCTGAAACCGGGCTACCGTCGTCCCACGAGATGTTCCCAGAAATCGCTGCGCCGCGGTCCATCGTCACATCAGCCGAGGTCCCATGTTCCGCCGTCACATGCACGCCCGGCAGCGGCTTCTTCGCGTCCGCACCCATCTGAAAGATTGCCTGTACCCGGTTCAAGGGAGAAATGTAACCCGGCGCCGCCGCGAACAGGTAGTAATCGCCCGGCGCAACGTCGTCGCCACATAGCTGCCATCGGTTCCCGTCTGCACTTGCACCATGTTGGTCTTGCCGAGTGTCTTCATCGCTGTGGCCATAGCCATCACCTGCACCGTCGCGTCTGCATCCGGGTCGGGCTTTTTGTAGTCCGTCGCCTCAGCCGGAACCCCGAACAATACCACATGTGCAAACCTCGCTGGCCGCTGCGTGTCCGCGCAGGTCACATGCCCCGCTCACGCTCCCCGTTCCCGCCGCAGACGCCGGCTGCTGCGCCGTCGCAGTCATCGACAATACCCCGCCCAACATCGTCAGCAGGACTCCGCCGAATACTTCATTGTGAAACTTCATAAGTGGCCCCTTGAAAGGTTTTACGTGAGATTGTTGCTACACGAATGTCATCCTTGGACTAACATTTGCTTCAATTTGTCCGCGGCCTAATTCGCAACAGACCCTATGCGGCGTCCCCTACATGCCTGAATTGGCCTCTCCGGGAAATGTAACCTTGACGTAAATAGTTGCCATTACTGGCTTGCCGTCTTTCAACGCGGGCTTGAATCGATCCCGTCTTACAGCTTCCACTGCCTTCTGATCCAATCCATTACCCCCACGCACCGCAAACACGTGAGTTGGCAATCCTTGCAAGTTCACAGTCACTGAAAGTAGAACTATTCCGGTTTCATTCACTTGGCCAGCCTTCGCAATGGGTTGCACAAGTTCTTGATGGATTGATTGCGCACCGTCTTGTCCTATCAACACAGGCGGGGTGTCGTACGCTTCTGGATTAGGTTTTGGCATTTGTGCCAGCCCAGAACTTGTAAACACACAGATCACGAGTAAAGCAGCGTACAACCGAACTACATTGGCCAGTCGGCATAAAGGTGCAGAGTACTTACAAGTCTGTCTTCTCATATACCCCCTCCATCAATCTCAACAGACTAGCTCAAATAGCCGGAAATCCTTTAAGGCTGAATCGTCTTCTTTCCCACCAGGAATATATCCGGCTAGTCAGCTAACTTTCAACCAAGTTAGCTGGCCGGATATTCAACGCTGCCACAACCCGAGGTGAGCTGATGTTGACGTCCACGGCTGACACCGCAACCGGCGAAATTGAGGTTTGGTGGTCCATCACCAATTCCGGAGCTGCGGATGTTGACGCTGTTAGGCATGGGTCTCCTCGGGGCTGTAGGTGCTATGCGTCGCCGAATATTCACCGCCTAAACACAAGAATCTCACATTGAGGCGTTGCAGAGTTGCATTGGTAGGCATCGGCGATACCGTACCAGCGAAGTTTTCCTTGGATTTCCCAGTCACATGCTCACAGCCCAGAGTGCCAACCACGCCCAGCACCGCGGAGTGCAGCGAGGCATCCCCGCACCCGCAGGAAGGATCTCTGATCTATGCCCAGGTCCTGATGAGCTTTCAGCACTACAACGATTGGATTGTCCACTTCATCGAAGGCGCTGTCGCAGCACCCTCGGCCGGCAAACGAGATACTTCCACTTAGCGACGCTCGAGGAACTCCGTGCGCTCGTATCTTCCCGTAGTCATCCGAGTGGAGTATTATTTCTTTCCGTAGTCATTCTAGTGGAGTGCAAACTTGTGGGAATGAAACGACCTCCTGACGCAGGAATTATTCTGCAGGGCACGCTGGACATGCTTATCCTGCGCACGCTGGTGATGGGAGCAGCGCATGGTTACACGATAACCGAGGTTATTGAACACACTTCAGAAAATGCACTCGAAGTCGAACAAGGATCGCTCTATCCCGCACTCCATCGGCTTGAAGACCGTGGGCTGGTTTCTTCGCAATGGGGAGTGAGTGAGAACAACCGCAAGGCAAAGTTTTACCGGCTCACAGGCAAGGGCAGGAAAGAACTTAATGCAGCTACAGGGCGCTGGCGGAGGATGACTCGAGCCATTGGCCTGATTCTCGGCGAATCGCACGAATAAAGGAGGAAGGACATCCAGATGAGCTTCCGGCGTTTCACAAACCGCACCAGGAAAGATCAGGACCTGGCCGAGGAAATCGACTCCCATCTCGCTCATGCACAGGATGCCAACTCAGCCCGCGGTCTTTCTTCAGAAGAAGCCCGTCGGCAGGCATATGTGCGTTTCGGGAACTCGCGCTCGACTCGCGAGCGTGTGTGGCGCTATCGTTCGTTTCCTTGGCTTGAAGACCTCTGGCGTGATCTCCGCTTCGCTCTACGAGGACTCGGCAAGACACCAGGCTTCACCATCATCGCCATTCTGGTGATTGCCGTCGGCATCGGGGTGAATACGGCGGTGTTTTCGGTGATCAACACGGTGCTGCTGAAGCCGCTGATATTTCCCGATCAGGATTCGCTGGTTAACCTGATGAACACGTCGCCGCGAGGCTCAGGGGGCGGAGCGAATGTTCCGAAGTTCAGGATATGGCGCGAGCAGAGGAGCATTTTCTCCAAGGTAGCGGGATTTGACTTCGGCGGCGCGGGGCTGAACCTGACGGGCGGCGATCAGCCGCAGCAGGTGCAGGGCGTGCACGTGACGCAGCAATACTTTTCGTTGCTGGGCGCGCCGGTAATCCAGGGGCGTACGTTCACCGAGGCAGAAGACTCGCCGAACGGTGGCCGCGTAGTGGTGCTGAGTTACGCACTCTGGAAGAGCCGCTTCGGCGGCAACTCGAAGATTGTGGGCTCAACGATTCAGTTGGACGGACAGCCCTATCTGGTAGTGGGCGTGATCGGCAAAAGCTTTGTGACGGATACGCCTACCGACCTTTATCTGCCATTTCAATTCGATCTGAACACGCAGGACCAAGCGCACTACTTTATGGTGGCGGCGCGGCTGAAACCGGGAATCACGTATGCGCAGGCAAATGCGCAACTGAAGCTGGCCGCGGACGAATACCGCCGCACCTACGGGCCGCGGTCAATGGGGCCGCAGGATGGGTTCGGCGTAGTGTCGCTAGCCGAGGCGTGGGTTGGTGGTTCGCGCAGCTCTCTGTGGGTGCTGATGGGCGCGGTGGGATTTGTGCTATTGATTGCGTGCGCGAATGTAGCGAACCTGATGCTGGTGCGCGCGACAGGACGCAAGCGGGAACTGGCGACCCGCGCGGCGCTGGGCGCGGGTCGCGGAACGATCGTGAGGCAGTTGCTGACGGAGAGCCTGGCGCTCGCGCTGACCGGCGGGGTGTTGGGGTTGGTGCTGGGTGTTGTGGGCGTGCGGCTGCTGCTGGCGATGGCGCCGACTTACATTCCGCATGTCGGCGAAAATGGAACAGCGATAGTTCCAGATATGCATGTGCTGCTGTTCACGCTGAGCGTGTCGGTCCTGACGGGAATTTTGTTTGGGCTGGCGCCGGCGATCAGCGCGTCGCGAACGAACCTTGTGGCCGCGCTGAATGAGAGCAGCAGCCGCAGCGGCGTGGGCTTTCGAACCGGCAAGCTGCGCTCCGCACTGGTGATCAGCGAGATGGCGCTGGCGCTGATCCTGGTGATTGGTGCGGCGCTGTTGATCCGCACTTTCATGAAGCTCCAAGCGGTGGATCCGGGATATGACACGCGCAATGTGCTGACGATGGCGATGTCGATCAGCGGGGACCGCTTCCAGAAGACGGCGGGCGTGGCGCAACTGGTAACGGACGGAACGGACAAGCTGACAGCGTTACCGGGAGTGGAGAACGCGGCTGCTGCTTGCTGTTTGCCACTCGACCGCGGCTTCGGCCTGCCTTTCAATATTGTGGGGCGGCCGAAGGGCGACGCTCCTTTTACGGGAGGCGGCGGATACCTGACGGTGTCGTGGAATTACTTCAACACCTTCAAGATTCCGCTGCTGCGCGGCCGCATGTTTACCGACCAGGACAACGGTTCGGGGCCGGGCGTGGTGATCATCAACGAAAGGCTGGCGAAGCAGTATTGGCCGAAAGGCGATCCGCTGAAGGATCGTTTGCTGATTGCGCCCGGTGCAGGACCGGCCTTTGCCGAACCGCCGCGACAGATCATCGGGATCGTCGGCGACACGCGGTCTGCGGCATTGGATCGGGAGCCTGATCCGATGATGTACACGCCGATTGCGCAGATGCCAGACGGGATGACCGCGCTGAACTCGCGGATTGCGCCGATGTTCTGGATTGTGCGCAGCAAGGTGGAACCGCATTCGTTGGCGAACCCGATGGCGGCGGCCTTGCTGGTGGCAAGCGGCGGCCTGCCGGTGGCACATATCCGCACGATGGAAGAGATCGTAGTGCTGAACACATCGCGGCAGCGTTTCAACATGCTGATGCTAACGATCTTCGGCGCATCGGCATTGTTGATGGCGGCGATAGGGATCTATGGGCTGATGGCGTACTCGGTGCAACAGCGGACCCAGGAGATGGGTATTCGGATGGCGTTGGGTGCGCAGGCCCCGCACATTCGCAACATGGTAATCCGTCAGGGCATGGTGCTGGCGCTGATCGGCGTGGTGATCGGGATTGCGGGTGCCTTTGGGATGACGCGCTTTCTGGCGTCGTTCCTGTTTGATGTAAAGGCCTGGGACCCGCTGGCGTTCATCGTGACGCCGGTGTTGTTGAGCACAGTGGCGCTGCTGGCTGTGTGGGTACCGGCGCAGCGGGCGGTGCGGGTGGATCCGATGAGCGCATTGCGGTTTGAATAGGTCAGGGAGGAGGGAATAGGGAGGCAGCGGCTGCGATAACCGGCATCCAGGTTCATTCCACATGATATCCATGCCAAGTGGCGGATGACCGGCAAACAGGAAGTTTCAACCTAGATTGATGACTTCAGGGTGAGTCACATTGAGCGATTTCAAGTCGATCAATCTACTCGGGAGGTGAACGATAACCCGGCTTCTCGGACACGTGATGACGACCCTAAATTGTTGACTTTTTGCTTGCGTCAAAAACTACAGTTGTAGTAGACAAGAAGATACTGAATCATGCCGCAGCCGCAGTTATCCAAACTCGAGTTCCAGGTGATGGAATTGTTGTGGGCCAGCAAAGAGGCTTCCATTCGGGAAGTTCAGGAAGCTCTCGCAAAGCGGGCTCCGACGAAACGCCCTCACGCCTACACGACGGTTCAGACCCTAGTGTATCGATTGGAGGAGAAAGGCTTCGTACGACGCATGGGCAAGGTCGGGAACTTTCATGTCTTTGCGCCCGTAATCACGCGAGACAGAGCGCAGAAGTGTCTTTTGGATAATTTATTAGGATTTTTCGGTGGCCGCGGGAAACTGGTGATGTCCCATCTCATCGAGGCTGGCGAACTTACCCTCGACGACGTACGCGAAGCGGAAGATTTGTTGAAGTCATCTGGGAAGCGGAGGAAGCCTCAATGATGTCTCCACTGGATGGGAATGCGGTCTGGATCCCAGCGTTGATGCAGCATCTCTGGCAGTCGACCCTGGTATGCGGCGCGTTTTGGCTTTTGAGCCTGATGCTGCGACGCAATGCGGCGAGAATGCGCTTCCGGCTTTGGATGCTTGCGTCTTTCAAATTTCTGCTCCCGTTCAGCTTGTTGATTACTGCTGGAGAGAATATTTCAATGAGAGGAAGAACGGCGACGCCCAATGTCACGCCCCTATTTTCTATGGTGATGGAAGGGCCGGCGCATGCGACGGCTGTGATACCAAACGCCGCTGCGCCTGTTGCGAGAGTTACAACACAGCCGAATAGGGGAAATGCCGTAACAGCCAAGAGGCATAACATGCTGCCACGCGTCGCAGTCTTCGTGTGGATCCCGGGCGTCCTGATGATCTCCTTCCTCTGGCTGCTGAGCTGGCTCCGGCTGAAGGCGATGGTGCGGCGAGGCACGCCAGTTGCCGCTATGGCTGGCCTGCGTGCGGTGATGGTTGAGCGCGATGCAGAGCCTGGAGTCTTTGGGATCTTACGGCCGGTGCTTATTCTGCCGAGCGGAGTAACGCGCAACCTGACTGCACCGCAGATGGAAGCAATCGTTGCACATGAGCTCTGCCATGTACGGCGTCGCGACAATCTAACTGCCGCGCTGCACATGATAGTCTCGGCGATGTTTTGGTTCCACCCCTTGGTTTGGTGGATCGGGCGGCAGTTGGTTGTTGAGCGCGAGGCGGCATGTGACGAGGCAGTGCTTGAGCAGTCGCACTGCGCGACCGAATACGCCCAAGGGATTCTAAATGTCTGCAAGTTTTACACGGAGGTTCCTGTGATGTGTGTCTCTGGCGTTACCGGCGCGGATCTGAAGAAACGTATCGCGCGCATTCTCTCTGGCAATCCGGTGCAACGGCTCTCGATGGCAAGAAAGCTTGCGTTGAGTTTGGCCGGAGTTCTCTCGATTGTTATGCCGGTGACATTTGGGGTGCTGCATGGATCACGTGTTTATGCGCAGTCGCCGGTTAAGCAGAATCCTGACGATACATGGCAGGGTACACTGCATGCCCAAAAGGATCTGCGCATAGTCCTGAAAGTTGCCAAGACACCGGAAGGAACTCTCAAGTCACTTTTTTACAGTATCGATCAAGGCGGCCAGTCTATTCCCGTGAAAGAGACCGCCTTCCAAAACGGTGAGTTGAAACTTACCGTGGAGGCGATCGATGGCGTATATACAGGCAAAATGTCTCCAGATGGAACGACCATTACCGGCGAGTGGAAACAGGGCGATCGGCCGCTTCCGCTGATTCTCGTTAGAACGACATCGGAGACGGCATGGACGATCCCGGAGCCGCCTCCGAAGATTCCTCCGATGGCAGCCGATGCAGATCCCAGCTTTGAGGTGGCCACGATCAAGCCAACACCTCCGGACTTCAAGGGCAAGGGATTCGGCGGACCGCCGCGCCGCTTCGGCACGCGGGGAACGACACTCAACGATCTCGTCATGTTTGTGTATGGCGTGAACACGAAACAGATCGTTGGTGCGCCGGCGTGGGGGGAGGCGGATCGTTTCGACATCACGACAGGACAGCCCGATGTGCCGGGCGCTCCCAGCGAAGTGCAGGTGCGGTCGATGATGCGCAAGCTGCTGGAGACACGCTTCGGTTTAAAGTTCCACAAGGACAAGAAGGAGATGTCGGCCTATATTCTAGGCGTAGCGAAGGATGGTCCCAAACTGACGAAGAGCGATGCGGAGCCAAATACACCACATGCTTTCTTCTTTACCAAGCTGGGCAACCTGACGGTTCGCAACGCAACGATGTATGACGTGGCTGAGGGTCTGCAGAGCGCGGTCTTCGACCGTCCAGTTGTGGATCATACGGGCATCCAGGGGCAATGGAACTTCTCGTTGAAATGGACGCCGGACGAGACGCAGTTCCAGGTTTTCGGGATGAAGATCGTTCCAAACGAAGCGGCCGATGCGCCGCCGCCGATCTTCACCGCGATCCAGGAGCAGGTCGGCCTGAAGTTGGATGCGGCGAAGACGATGGTTGATGTGATGGTGCTGGACCACGTGGAAAAGCCAAGCGAGAACTAAGTCGATGCCTGGAAAGCACGATCGAGTGAGAGCGTGGCTGCGCTCTGCGCTGTTGCTGCTGTCGCTGCATGCGTCGGCGTTCGCGGCGGAGCATCATGGTCGGGTTCTCTTCAATGGGGCTCCGGTGCCTGGTGTGAGCGTGACGGCGACGCATGGAACACAGCAGCTTCACACGGTAACCGATGGACTAGGGCTGTTTCAGTTTCCATCACTTCCGGATAGGGAGTGGACGATCCGTGTCGCCATATCGGGCTTTGCTGTGCAGGAACAGACTATCCAGCTCGACAAGAGCACGTTGGCAAGCAGCTTCGAGTTGGAGATGCTGACGGTGGCCGATGTGATGGCTCTGGCGAAGGAGAGCGTCGCACCGCCACTGGTTCTCCTGGCTCCTATTGCAAAGACGAAGGAGAAGAAGGCAGACGTCGCGGAGCTACCTGCGCCGCTCGCGGGTGGCAGCGACGCGGAGAAGGCCGCGGACGGCATGCTGATCAATGGCAGCGAGAACAACGCCGCGACGTCGAAGTATTCGATCTCGCAGGCCTTCGGTTCGCGCAGACCAGGGGCGAAGGGACTGTACACGGGGAGCGTTGGCGCGCAGCTGAACGCATCGCCGTTCGATGCGCGGCCTTACTCGGTGACGGGACTCGAGGTTCCGAAGGCGTCATACAGCCTGATCAATGGCGTGGCGACGCTGGGCGGCCCGCTGAAGATTCCGCACCTGCTGCGCGATGGGCCAACGTTCTTTGTGGGCTATCAATGGATGAGAAACAGCTCGGCCAGCACCCTGCCAGGACTTGTCCCGACGGCGGCGCAGCGCAGCGGCGATCTTTCGAGCACACTGACGGCGCAGGGGACGCCTGTGAGCGTCGTCGATCCGGCAACGGGACTTCCCATCGCTGGGCCCGTGCCGGTGAGCGCTCAGGCGCAGGCGCTGCTGGCGTTGTATCCGTTGCCGAACCTTGCGGGTAATACGAGCTACAACTACCAGACGCAGGTGCTGACGAACATGCATGCCGATGCACTCCAGTCGCGGCTGGATAAGAGCATTGGGCGCCGAGACCAGTTGTATGGCGGGTTTGCCTTTCGCAGCGTGCGCTCGGACAACGAGAACCTATTTCACTTCGTGGATGTGACGAATACGTTGGGCATCGACAGCAACGTGCATTGGTCGCATCACTTTCCGCACCAATTGCTGGTGGATACGGGATATCGCTTTACGCGTCTGCGGACACAGGTGCGGCCGTTCTTTGCCAACCGGGAGAATGTGTCGGGCAATGCAGGCATCACGGGCAATGAGCAGAGCCCGGAGAACTGGGGCCCGCCGAACCTGTTGTTTGCAAGCGGCATTACGGCCCTGACCGAGCCACAAAGCGCTTTCAATCGCAATCGTACGGATGCGGTCTCGATCGAAGCGACATGGGTGCATCGGCGGCATACGGCGAGCTTCGGCGGCGATGTGCGTTGGCAGCAGTTCAACCAATTTTCGCAGCAGAACGCTCGCGGCGGGTTTACCTTTACCGGCGCGGCGACACAAGGGAGTGGTGCCACAGGATCAGACCTCGCCGATTTTCTGATCGGCGTGCCCGACGCAAGCCAAATCGCCTACGGCAACACGGACAAATACTTCCGGCAAAAGGTTTACGACCTATTTGTGAACGACGACTGGAAGATACGGCCGGAGCTAACACTCAGCGCCGGCTTGCGCTGGGACTACGGTTCGCCGATGACGGAGCTGAAGGCCAGGCTGGTAAACCTGGATATCGCTAGCGGCTTTACGGCTGTGGCGCCGGTGCTGGCCAGCGATCCGACGGGGCCGCTGACAGGTACGGCGTATCCTTCGTCGCTAGTGCGTCCTGATAAGCGTAACTTCGAGCCAAGAGTGGGGTTGGCGTGGAGGCCGCTGCCCACGACACCGCTGGTGGTGCGCGCGGGCTACGGAATTTATGTCGACACGTCGGTGTATCTTTCGAGCGTACAGGCGATGTCACAGCAGTCGCCGCTCTCGACCAGCCTGAATGTATCGAATGGACCTGACTGCACGCTCACTCTAGCCGATGGCTTTCACAACTGCGCGGGGACAACTTCGAACACGTTTGCCATGGACCCGAACTTTCGCGTGGGGTATGCCCAGAACTGGCGGCTTTCGGTACAACAGGATCTACGGGGATCGATAGTGATGACCGCGTCGTATCTCGGCACCAAGGGCACGCGCGGGCCGCAGGAGTTTCTGCCGAACACATATGCGCCGGGCGCGACGGTGTACTGCGCGACTTGTCCGCGCGGATTTACGTATCGTACGTCAAATGGAAACTCGATTCGCCATGCGTTTGATCTTCAGCTGCGGCGCAGACTGCGCGGCGGTCTGACCGCTACGCTCAGCTACGAGTATGCGAAGTCGATCGATAACGATTCAATGCTGGGAGGAGCGGGATACGCTACCTCGACCACCTCTTCTTCTTCCTCACCGGGATCGTCAGACTCGTCCGGGTCGACGGCCTCGGCGAGCGCTCCAGCCGCAGAAACGATCGCGCAGAACTGGCTCGATCTGCGGGCGGAGCGCAGTCGTTCAAGCTTCGATCAGAGGCACTTATTGAAGTTCAGCTTTCAATATACGACGGGGATGGGGCTGCACGGAGGCAGCTTCTTCAACGGCTGGCGCGGTACGATGTTGAAAGAGTGGACGATCTCATCGCTGCTGACAGCAGGAACGGGTTTGCCGCAGACGCCGATCTACTTGACGGCGGTGCCGGGTACGGGTGTGACGGGGACGATCCGACCGGACCTTACGGGCGCCAATATCTATGCGGCGAGTGAGGGCTATCATCTCAACTCGGCGGCGTTCATCGCGCCTGCGGCTGGACAGTGGGGCGATGCAGGGCGCTATTCGATTGAAGGTCCAGGATCGGTGACGCTCGACTCTTCAGTGGCGCGAACCTTCAGGCTGCGAGATCCATTGAGTTTCGATATGCGTGTGGATGCGACGAACATTCTGAACCACGTGGGGTATACCGGGTGGAATGCCACTATCAACAGTACGACCTTCGGTCTGCCCATCACCACGCAGGCGATGCGAAGCCTGCAGATCAGCGGGAGGCTGCGATTCTAATGATGACGCAGCTCTCCATTGGATGCGCGCTTGTGGCAACTGCTGCCATTGCGTCATTTGCCGGTGCACAACAGATTGGAACGAACGAGACGCATGGCAAGGAAGCTACGTATACGCTCAGTGTAAAGTCGCAGCTGGTAACAGAAAGCGTGATCGTCAAAGACAAGCAGGGCAAGTTCGTCTCCGGCCTCACGGCGAACGACTTCGCTGTGACTGAGGATGGCACGCCGCAGACGATCCGTGTCTTCGAGCGCGAATCCCTACCAGTCGATACCGCGCCGCTACCGGTGACGCCCGAAGACGAGGAAAGCATTCGGGTTTACAAGCGCCTGGGCCGTACGACATACGTCCCAGAAGACAAGGGAAGGAACTACAGGGACCGGCGACTGCTGGCGTTCTACTTTGACATGACGGCTATGCATCCGGATGACCAGGTGCATGCGCTGCAGGCGGCGGAGAAGTTTGTGCGCACGCAGATGACTGAGGTAGACCTGGTATCGATCCTGCGCTACCAGGGAGGCGCCGTGGATATCCTGCTCGACTTCAGCGCAGATCGCAACAAAATCCTTAGCATTCTCGAAACGATGATCGTGGGAGAAGGACAGGGCTCGGCGGAAGGCATCGACGACAGCAGCAGTGCGGACGCAGGGGCGGCGTTCGGGCAGGACTCGAGCGAATTTAACATCTTCAACACGGACCGGCAGCTCTCGGCGCTGCAGACGACGGCGCACATGCTGGAGCAGATCAACGAGAAGAAGAGCCTGCTGTATTTCTCGAGCGGGCTGCGGCTGAACGGGAATGATAATCAGGCGCAGCTGCATGCGACGGTGGATGCGGCGGTGAAAGCGGGCCTGTCGTTCTGGCCGATCGATGCGCGGGGGCTGGTGGCGCAGCCTCCGCTGGGCGATGCAACGCAGGGATCGCCGGGCAATTCGGGTATGTACAGCGGCACGGCGGCGCAGGCGACCAATGATCGTCTGCAGCAATCGCAGGATACGTTGTACTCGCTAGCGGCGGATACGGGCGGCAAGGCGTTCTTCGACAACAATGATCTTGCAGCGGGCATCGTGCGGGCTCAGCGGGCGATTTCGGACTATTACCTGATCGGGTATTACACGACGAATACGGCACAGAACGGGCATTTTCGCCGCATCAAGATCACGGTTCCGGAGAAGCTGAATGCGAGCCTGGACTATCGTCAGGGGTATTACGCGAACAAAGAGTTCGGTAAGTTCAACGGCGCGGAGAAGGAGCGGCAGCTGGAAGACGCGCTGATGCTTGGCGATCCGATTACAGACCTAACGATTGCGATGGAGGTGAACTACTTCCAGCTGAATCACGCGGAGTACTTTGTGCCGGTGACGGTGAAGATTCCGGGACGAGAGCTGGCCCTAGCCAAGCGCTTCGGCAATGAGCATACGGTCATCGACTTCGTATGCGAGATTAAGGACGAGATGGGATTGACGGTCTCGAACCTACGCGACAATGTGGATGTGAAGCTGAATGATGCATCGGTGACGGAGCTGGCGCGGCGGCCCATCGAATACAGTACGGGTTTCACGCTGCTGCCGGGGCGATACACGATTAAGTTTCTGGCGCGTGATGATGAGACAGGACGAATGGGAACGTATCAGACGGTCTTCATCATCCCGAATCTCAACAAGGTGACCAGGCAGCTGCCGATCAGTTCGGTGGTGCTCAGCAGTCAGAGAGTCGACACGAAACAGGCGCTCTTCAATACGATGAAAGGGAAGGAGCAAGCGAAGAACGACGCCGCCAATCCACTAGTAAATGACGCCGGAAAGCTCATTCCCAGTGTCACACGTGTCTTCCGTTCTACTCGCAATCTGGAAGTTTTCCTCCAGGTATACATAGGTAATATCCGGGAGGGAACTGGCTCTGATCCTCTAGCAGAAAAAACGAAAGCCAGCTCGGAAATTGTTGCTTTCGTTGGCTTCTATCGCGACGGAGAGAAGGTGATGGATAGTCAGGTGGTCAAGGCATCCGCCTCGCCGGACAGCCGTCTAGGGGCAATCCCGATTAATCTTGAGATCGCTATGGAAAGATTAAAGCCCGGAGAGTATCGCTGTCAGGTGACAGTGCTTGACCCTACCAGAAACCGTGCAGCGTTTTGGGATGGACCCATTGCCGTCGTCCCGTAAACCGAAATAAGACACAGCTTCTATCTGCCAAAAATTCCTACCAACAGAAGGTATGCGGTTCTGGTAGAAGAAGAGCAAACGTGACCTGTCATCATCGCTCTTCTGGTCGGCTGCGCTCTGCGCTGGCAGGACTCGCTTCATTAGAGATCGAAAATTCCGGGTGATGGGATATGGAGCGGGGACGCGATAGTTGTATTAATTCAACATCAGACTCAACGATACGGGCTTCCATTGCATCACAAGACGTGTGTGCCAACGTCATCATCGAGGAGAATCAAATGTCTGAGCCCAAGAAATGTGAAAACCCTGCCTGTAGCTGTATTCCCGAAAAAGGACAGAACTTTTGCAGTGCCCACTGTGAAGGAACAAAGGGGGCGACTGAAGTTGTCTGTGAATGTGGGCATCTCTCATGCAAAGGCGACGCAACGAGGGTTTAGCTAAAACGCGTCGATGATCTTTCAGTAAGGTAACCGAAGACTCAAGTGCGGTATCGTTCCAGCCGTGAAGGAAACCTTTCACGTCTATATTGATTAAGGAGTTCGAAGATGCCTTTGATTCTTGTGTTGATCGTTCTGCTACTTCTCGTTGGCGGCGGTGGATATTACATGGGCCCTGGAATGGGGTACTACGGAGGAGGTGGCTTGAGCATAGTGCTCGGAATCGTCATCATCTACCTCCTCTTCGGGCGCAATAGATCCGCGCTCTAGCTTGAAAGGGGGAATCTGTGTCCCTTTAGGCGTGCCCGATGACTCCTTAAAATTCTCAATGGGCTGATCCTGGTGGGCATCTGGGGTTGCTTTTTTCCTTCAGCTTCGCCGGCGTGTCCATGTCTTCTTCGTCTTCGATAAAGACGTGATTCATGTTCACCGCGCCTCCTATCAGCTGAGGTAAAGGTTCGTCTGATAACAACATCTGGATGACGTCACGCTCCGACTGAAGTATCTGGTGATTCTGCTTGTGCCTACATCGATGTGAACGACAGCATTGACCTAAGAAGCGCTGCGGCTGCTGGCGTATGTCTACGAAACCTGCTTTGGGTTCGTCTGGCTTCTGTTCCACAAGAGACGACTACTCGAAAAGCTCCGTTCGCTGCTCCGTCCCTGGCTTCATCAGCAAACACGGGGAAGTTGGTGGGACAGCATTGCGGGGGACATCATCCTCGCTCGGCATGATGGCGGTTCTGAAGGATTGCATGGAGCTCATCCCCCAGCACTATGGAACGAAAGTGGACATCGCCAGATTCCTCATGACGATGCCAGGGTCTATAAAACACTCCGTGAGGCTGATACGGTCGGACTCTTTCAAGTGGAATCTCGCGCCCAGATGGCCTCGCTTCCACGCAATGATCCTGACAAGTTCTACGATCTGGTCATTCAAGTAGCGATCATTCGGCCTGGACCGATAGTGGGGGACATGATGAACCCGTACATGGAACGACGGCAGGGAAGACAGGAGATCCGCTACCCCATCCTCTACTCGAACCCGTGCTGTATCGGACCCTGGGGGGTCCCGCTTTTTCAGGAACAGCTCCTGCGCATCGCGATGATTATTGCGAACTTCACGGGCGGGGAGGCGGAGGAGCTTCGTCGCGCTCTCGGCAGTCGTCGCTCGGTCGAGAAGATGCGCGCACTGGAATTGAAACTGCGTAACGGGATGGATCAGAACGGCGTTAGTCCGGCTGCGCAAGAAGAGATTATCAAGGCAATCAGTTCCTTTGCTTTATATGGATTCCCCGAGTCACATGTTGCCAGCTTTGCACTCATCGCCTATGCCAGCGCCTGGCTGAAGTTTTACTACCTCGCCGCCTTCGCCGCCGCAATACTCAACAACCAGCCGATGGGGTTCTACTCGCCGGCTGTACTTGTGAAAGATGCTCAGCGCCATGGACTGCGAGTCAAACCGGTTGATGTCCTCCGCTCCAGCTGGTCCTGCACACTGGAAAAAGAAGAGAACGGCACGATCTCGCTTCGTCTTGGTTTCCGTTACGTGCGAGGTTTGCGGCAGGGAAGTGCGGCCGAACTCGAAGCAGCGCGTGCAATGCGATCCTTCGCCTCGATTAGGAACTGGCCCGTCGTGTCCCTTCGTTGACGCGAGCAGATCTCACTACGCTAGCCGAAGTTGGTGCGTTGAATTCGATTGGCGACGGAATTCATCGGAGGGACGCGCTCTGGCGGATGGTAGAGCAGCATATTTCCCTAAACCATATATCTCACCCTTGGTGATTAGTTGTGTGTCTGTGCGAATGTATGTAATGAAGAGTCCACTTTCGCGGCCGAGTCGTTCGATTATCGCAAGTGCGTGAGAGACGGAGTCGTGCTGATAGCCGGTATGCACATCTCTAATGGCAAGTACCTTTTTCATGCCGGGGTACGGATCGGTCGGAGCCGCGGATTGATTTTGCCGAGCGTCCAATCTTGTAGTGGTACAGACTGCCAGACTGGTGAGACTACTCAGAAAATCACGTTTAGAGAAGGAAGTAATTTTCAATTCATTCCTTTGCCGGTGCAGTCAGTTGAAAGGCCCGTAACCCATCCTACTGAAACCATTGAAGAACAGCTGAACAGAAAAATTCTCCACTACTACGAAAGTTTTCGTTGACATCTACGAATCTCTTCGTATAAATTTCTCATCATGAAAGAGAAACTCCAACTACCGAAGCCAACCGAAGTTGAACTCGAACTTCTCAGGGCTCTTTGGAACAAAGACTCCGCCACCGTGCGTGAGTTGTATGAGGTTGTCAGTCAGCAACGCGCCTTGGGATACACATCCGTTCTGAAGACGCTGCAAATTATGACTGAGAAAGGTCTAGTCGAGCGAACAGAAACAGCCAAAGCGCATGTGTATCGCGCGGCTGCAAGCCAGGAGGAGACACAGAATCAATTGCTTCGCGATCTTAGTCAACGGTTGTTCTCTGGCTCTGCAGCGCAGTTGGCCATGCACGCACTTTCCATGCAGCCGGCAAGCGAGAAAGAGTTGCAGGAGATACGCAGGATCATCAAGCAAAAAAGGGAGAAGCAATGACCGACTCGATGGAAGTACTTGGATGGACGCTTTTGCATTTCTGCTGGCAGGCGGCTGTGATCGCGCTGGTTTATCGCGTTGTTGATCTGTCGTTGCCGACGAAGGCCCGAAGTAATATGCGCTATAGTCTGGCACTAGTCGCGCTGCTTGGCATGTTTGCGATCTCGCTTGGGACATTTACATATGAAGAGATACGCGCCGCGAAGCATGGTGTTTCGCTACAGACTACCGTTCCGCAAGTTACGCAGCGGCTTGGTAGCAATCTTTCATCGCTGCCTGTGGCGGGCACGAGACTGATAACGCAAGCTGGGCAACACATTGACCTGGCGGAATATACGGCGCAGTGGATGCCATGGCTTGATGCGGCCTGGCTCCTTGGGGTACTGGTGCTCTCCGTCAGAACTGTTGGTGGGTGGTGGCTGATTCAAAGGCTGCGGCGCAGTGGGCTGGCGCAGATTCCGGAAAGCGTCCGCAGTAGCCTTGTAAACCTATCTCATCGTATGAATATCAGGCGGCAAATTGATTTGCGAATCTCTGGGCACATCTCTGGACCGCTCACTATGGGGGTCTTTCGTTCTTTGATTCTGCTACCAGTTTCTACGTTGACTGCGCTCAATGCGGAACAGATCGAGGTTGTGCTTGCCCATGAACTGGCTCATATCCGCCGTGCCGACTATCTCTGGAACATGTTGCAGAGCACAATTGAGACGCTCTTCTTTTTCCATCCCGCAGTGTGGTGGGTGAGCAATAAACTCCGCCAGCAACGTGAACTTTGCTGCGATGATGTCGCGCTTGCCTGCTGTTCCGATCCTTTGGTCTATGCCACAGCGCTGTTACGTCTGGAGGAGCAGCGTGGCTCCCGGCTGCATCTTGCGATGGCGCTCGACGGTCATCAAACGGCGTCTGGCCTGCGGGCACGGATCGTTCGTATACTTGGTGAAACTCCGCAGGGACGGAGGGAGATCGCGCCTCTTTCGTTGCTCGGGGTATGCGCGATGCTCGGGCTGTTTCTCTTTCCGTTGCAACAGCTCTTTGCAGGCTTTCCTGTAGAAGCGAAGCAGGCAGTAAAGGTGTTAGACGTCGCTGTAGTTGCTCCTTCTCCTTCGCCAAAGATCTTTATTAGTCCTTTGCCTGTTGAGCGACCCGCTGTCAGGCCCTCGCACGTTGCGTGCCTCGATGAATTACCTCCTCAGGCTCATGTTGCATCTGCTGCACATGCCCTTTCTCAGGTTGCTGCTGCAATTGCAGCCCCTGTGGCCGCGCAGAGTGCTCCTGTAGCAGCGGCGAACGTTTCGCAGAAGAGCGACTATATCGCCCAGATGCGTGCTGCTGGTTACGACGTCGATGTGGATAAATTCATTGCGATGAAGGTTCAGGCCATTACGCCACAGTTTGCGCAGAGCATGGGCGCGTTGGGCTTTGGCAAACCTACTGCGGATGAATTGATCTCTCTGAAGATCTTCGGAGTGACGCCGGAGACAGTCAAAGAACTGCGTGCCTCTGGTCTTGATGCGACGAGCTTTCAGGATCTTGTTTCCTATCGCATCTTCAAGGTCACGCCGGAGTTCGCGGCTGGGATGAAGGATGCGGGGTTTAGTAATATCCCGGCGAAAAAGCTGGTGGAGTTACGAGTTCAAGACGTTACTCCCGAGTTTGCACGCGCAGCGAAACAGCAATTTTCTGATGTCACAGCAGAGCAGTTGGTGCAGCTTCGCATCTTCCATATCGACGAGGCATTTATAGCGTCAGCACAAAGCCAGGGCTTCGATCACCTGACGATAGACAAGCTGGTGAAGCTGCGGATATCGGGCCTGTTGGATGACAGCAGTCAGAGATCGGAGAAGTGACAATGAGATTCCGCGATCTGTTCTTTGGAGTATTGTTAGTCGCGTTGGGTATCGTATCGCTACGGGCCGACGAGATTCTCAGCTCGTTGAAGGGCACATGTGCAATCACTGTTTCAACCAAAGCGAATCGGTTGGATCTGCGGCTCGAGCACGGTGCCTGTGTCGATCACAACGATTGTGGTGAGAACAACATTCAGGAGCCGCTGGAGGCGTTTGCTGGTCTCTCAATTGAAGATCTGCGACGAGAGGGTGCGCATGCTGATGCTGTGTTAACAGCAGAGGCGGGTAGATTGACCTGTTCAGGTAACATCCATGACTCGAAACTTACGGGTGAGTTCATTTTTGAGCCGAATCGAGCTTTTGTCGAGCGAATGAAACAGTTGGGGATCACTGGCCTCGACTCCCAAAAGCTTGAGGCTTATACGCTGTTCCACATTGAAGCTTCATGGTTGCAGGGCCTACAGCAGGCAGGGGTTACCGGCATTGATGCCAACAACCTCATTGCACTGAAAATTTTCAAGGTTGCGCCTGGCTATGTGCAGAGCCTCGCGTCCCTCGGATACCCGAACTTGCCTGCGGACAAGTTGGTCGCTTTGAGCATTCAAGGAGTCAATACGACCGACATTAAAGAAGTTCGTTCCATGGGCTATCGGCCTAATGTTGATGAACTTATCCAGATGCGCATCTTCAAAGTCACACCTGAGTTCATTCGTCATATGCAGGCGAAAGGCTTCAACGATCTGACCATCAGTAAGCTGGTTCAAATCCGTATTTTCAAGTTGGATGAGTAACAAAATCTTTTCTGTTGCGATCCTTAATAAAAACTAAAGACTCTGTGGCAAAGTTTGCTTCTGCGTGGAACCCTCGAAATATTTCTCGATCTCCTCCAGAGTTTTGCCCTTTGTTTCCGGAAGGAAGAAGGCAGCTGTCACGAAGTAAAACATGGTGCAGACAGCCCAAAAAGTAAACATCGCGTAGTAGCCATAACTGCCCACTACAGGAAGAAAAACCGCGGCGATCAGTGTTGAAACGCCCTGATTTAGAAGCAGCGCAATCCCCATTCCCGTCGAACGAATGCGAGTAGGCATCAGTTCGGAGAGAGTGATCCAAACGACGACGCCGGGGCCGACAGAGAAGGAGGCGATGAAGAGACCAAGGCATGCCATGATGAGCCAGCCAGTCGTCTCTGTGGGAACTGGGCCATAAAAAGCCCGTTTAATAGTCAGAGGTGCATTCGGAGCCGTCTGTTCGGGAGCAATGTCGAGCACTGGGTTTGTATCGGTGCTTAGGATCGTCGTTACTTTGTCTCCCGAGCCGAAGGAATAGAGGACAGTGAGGGCCATCGGTCGTCCACCTACAGCAGGTCCGAATGTTGCTTCGTCGACAGGAACATGAATTGCATTGCCGTTGCTGGCAGTCTGCAGCTTAGCCTTCACATCGACGCGCTTTGACTCGAAGCTATAAAACAGAAAAGCGCCGATAAGCAAAGCTACAATAATGCCACTAGTTCCAATCTTGAGCAGGAACTTGCGTCCTCTCTTGTCAACGAAGGCGATAGCCACAAGGGTCATTACGCAGTTGAGTAGTTTGACCGCAACATCGCCCTGAGTAGCGTGGCTCGCGCTCATGCCAGCCTGCTTGAGGATGATGACGAGGAAACCGAGGATGGAGTTAATTCCTGTTGTCTGATTGCAGGCCAGCACAATGCACGCAAGAACAAAAGGGATCACGTACTTTCGTTGAAGCAGCGAACCCGTCGTGCCCTGCTCCTTATTCTGCTTATTCTCGGTGGCGAGCGCTTCCATCTCCTGCAGTTGGCGTTGGGCCTCAGGCTCTGAGGAGGAGCGCCGCAGTGCTTCAAGAGCATCTTCCTTTCTGCCGCGACGAAACAGCCATCGTGGCGTTTCGCTCAGGAAAAATGTGCCGAACAGGAAGATCAGGCCAGGGTAGACGACCGATAAAAACATTCCCCGCCACGCATGATCCTGAGCTGCCCTGATCAGCACAGGATTGCCTGCCGCTGCAGTGATGGCCGCCTCCGTCAGCCTGGTGTAGTACCAGCCAGTTAGAGCAGCGATGACGATCCCGAAGGTCAGCATGAACTGGAAGACCACGGTGCCTTTGCCGCGATGCTTCGCATTGAGGCACTCCGCCAGGTAAAGCGGAACGACGACTGCAATCACGCCGCCACTGGCTCCCTGCAGCAAACGCCCAAAAAGCAGTGGCACGAAGCCTTGCGAGATAACGATCAATCCTACACTGGCAACGAACATCAGTCCGCTTACGATCATCATCTTCTTGCGGCCGAACCAATCCGCCAGCACTCCGGCAACTAACGAGGAGCACATGCCTCCGCCTAATACTGCTGCCACTATGATCGACGTCTGTTCCACGGTCAGATTGACGGTTTTGCTGAGGTACAGCAGGGCTGCGGCGATGATGCCTACGTCTATGCCGTAGAGAAGCCCGCCGAAGCCTGCTATGAAGATCAGGAACCTGCCATACCGAACCGTGTTGTACGTCTTTGCCGTCATAGAAACGTGTGCTCCAAAGGATTCTTCCTGCCCGAAGGCCAATGCTATCAAGCCGAATGGATGAAGTCTCTGTCAAATTACATCGGATGTTGGCTCTGTGAACTACTCCAACACGACTGCCTTTGTAAGATTGCGTGGGTGGTCGACATCGATGCCGTTATTGATCGCCATGAAGTAGGAAAGCATCTGCAGCGGCACTACTTCGGCGATAGGAAGGATCGACTCCGGCAGCTCCGGCACGGTAATCGTCACATTTGCAAGTGCTGCGACACCTTTATCACCTTCGTTGGCGATCGCTATGATGTTCGCGCCCTGTGTCTTCATGTCGCGCATCAACTGCACCATTTTCTCGTAGCGAAGCAGGGCATCGGAATCGCTGCGATCGATAGTACCCACCATTACAAGAGGCGTTCCGTCGCTTACCAGGGCATTCGGTCCATGCTTCAACTCTCCGCCTGGATATCCTTCGGCATGCAGGTATGAAGATTCTTTCAGCTTGAGCGCTCCCTCGCGCGCGATGGCATAGTGCACACCGCGCCCAAGGAAGAGAAAATTTTTAAAGGATTGATATTGTTCGGCTACTTGGCTGACCTGCGATTCCCAGATAGTCATCTGCCGATCCAACACATCCGCGAGACCTTCTAATTGGTGAAGATATTTCGCGATGACCGAAACAGCGAGAGCATTACGGCTCTCAGCCGCAAGCAACGCAATTAGATGAAGCACCATAAGCTGCGCAGTAAAGCTCTTGGTCGCGGGAATTGCGCGTTCCACACCAGCCAGCGTGGGAAACGACACCGAAGCCTCGCGGGCCATGCTCGAGCCCGGCACGTTGGTCACAGCCAGTGTCTGATGCCCAGCAGCTTGCGCCTTGCGTAGCGCTGCAAGTGTGTCGGCGGTCTCTCCCGACTGCGAAATTACGATTACCGCAGCATCCTTCAGCGACTTTTCGGAGCGATAGCAGTACTCACTGGCATACTCCACATCCACTGCGATGCCGCTCAGATCTTCGATGAGGAGTTCTGCCACGAGACCAGCATGACGGCTCGACCCGCTGGCAGCGATGACGATCTCCCCCTCGGCTGCGGCAAACCACTTTCGGATGGCGGCGCAGGTATCCGGACGGAACTGCCCGTCCTGAACGTAATGTGCAAGCGTGGTAGTGAGAGTCGCTGGTTGCTCGTGAATTTCACGAAGCATCCAGTGGGTATAGGGAGCGGGGGAGGCTGTAGGCATGGATGTTTCATTGCTCCTGAAATGATCGTTTAGCTATTATTCAATCAGAATATATGACTATTTTGGTGCTACACAAGCATATTTGTGGGATGTGCAAATGCAATTTGAAGATAAACTCAACCAAACCAAAGATATTCCTGAGCTATGTCCGAAAAGACTGACACCCGTGGCGACCACATCATGAAAGCCCTGCTTTTGCAGGGCGATATCTCTGTCGACGAGTTGGTAACACAGGTCGGCACCTCTGCACCCAGTGTGCGGCGGGACTTGACTCGGCTAGAGAAGCGAGGTTTGATCCGGCGTACCCATGGGGGGGCGACGTTGGTTGAGCCGCTGCTCTATGAGCCCTTTCGGCATGACACGTCGTTTCAGGCACGCGAGTTGCGCTTCGCCGATCAGAAGCGGCGCATTGGGCTCGCTGCCGCTGAGCTAATCCGAGAGAAGGAGACGATAGGCCTTACTGCCGGTACAACGACGACGCAGGTTGGCCGCTCGCTGCGTCACCGTCGAGACATCCATGTCATCACGAACGCTCTCAACATCGGGATGGAGCTGTGTAATCAGACGTCGATTCGTACAACGCTAACTGGTGGTTTGTTGGCTTGGAAGTGGACCTTTGCCATGGCCGGCCAGACGGCGTTGAACTTTTTGAACGATGTGTATATGGATAAGGTCTTCCTGGGGGTGACGGGGTTCGATCTCCAGCGCGGAGCAACGACCCTGGAGGTAGAAGAGGCGGCTGTGGCGCGTGCGATGGCCCGGCAGGGAAAGCAGGTTATTGTGGTGGCTGACTCGTCCAAGATCAACGTGGTGAGTCCGGCCCTTATCTGTCCGCTCTCGGAGGTCAATGTGCTGGTGACGGATTCGGGCCTGCCGCCCGATGTCGATGCAGCGTTGCAGGCAAGCGGCATTACTGTGATGAAGGTATAGTGAGGTAGCCTTTTTGAAAGTACCCCCTCTACCTCAAAATGTGTCAAAGTATTAGAAATAAAAGGCTTAGGCTCGTACTTCGGAGGGCATTCGGTGCATAAGAAAGCCCGGCAGTTGCCGGGCTTTGGTTTGTTTCCTAGATTTAGTTTATCAGCTGTGTCAAGGGTTTAGGTTTGAGAGCTCTCGCGTAATGGTTTGCCAATCTCCCAGTGGTGGCCGAACGGATCGACGACACGGCCTATGCGCCAGGCATGCTCGGTGGTCATGGGGCAGACGACGGTGGCGCCTGCTGCGACGGCTCGATTGAAGGCAGAGTCCGGATCTTCGGCGGTCAGGACCATTCGTACCGAGCCACCGCCGAGAGACTCGGGGCTGAAGTTCTTGTGTTCGGGAGACTCGTCTGCCAGCCAGAATTGGGCTCCATCCACGAAGAGCTGGGCCACTACGGTTCCGTCTTCGGCGTCCATGCGGAATAATTCGGTGGCATCGAAGGCCGCCTTGTAGAACTCGACGGCTTTTGCCCCGTTACGGACGGAGAGCATGGGAGCTATCGTGGTCTTCAGCCTGTTCGGGCTTTCAGAGGGTTGGCTCATCCGTGAGATCTCCTTTGCGAGTTTCGGCGTCTATGGCAAGACAGTATCACTGGCAACGGATCGAGGAAAGGTCTCGTTCGCGGAGAATCAGATGAGTTTTGCATCGGCGAAGTTGAGGCTTGAATTTCGGACTGATGGAGCGGAGTTGGAGCGGGAGCGCTTGGCTGTATAAAGAGCCTTGTCGCAGCACATGACGAGTTGCTCCCATGTGTGGTCTGGGGGGTGAAGTTGGCCGACACCAAAGCTCATTGAGACGGTGGTGCCGTCCTGACCATAGTTGACCTTAGCTTGTTCGACGGAGGTCTGGAGTTTGCCGGCGATCACGATGGCAGCCTCAAGGGAGGTGTCAGGGAGGAGAACGGCGAACTCGTCGCCGCCAACACGGGCTAGAAGATCGTGTTGGCGCAGGCTATTTTGGAGGCACTTGGCGACGGTGATGAGGGTGTAGTCGCCGCAATGGTGGCCATAGGTATCGTTGATCTGTTTGAAGCCGTCGAGATCAAGGATGATGGCGGCGATGAGCAGGCCGGATCGATTGCAGGCGAGGATCTGTTGCTCGGCGGCGATCTCGATGGCGCGACGGTTGAGGAGTCCGGTGAGTGGGTCGGTCGAGGCTTGAATCTCTAAATCCTCACGCAGATGTGCGGCGGTCATCCAGACATAAGAGACGATGGCGCCGCACTGAAGACTGGAGTTTACGATGACGATCCACGCGAGGAAGGGGCCGGCGTTGAGGTAATTGTTGGGTGCTCCCTGCATGAACACACCGATGACGCGAACTATATTTGCAAGGGAGAGACAGGCGAGGATGAGCGACATGGAGGTGGTGGCTACGCGGAGCGCGGCGCGCTTCTGGCGAACGAGAAAGAAGGCGATCTGGGCCTGCTGGAAGCACAGAACGAGGCTGTAGGCGATCAGGCGTTTTCTGGTGTCATTGTGGAACCAGCCGTATTGGAGCATGGTGACTACGGCGATGACGAGCAGGCTGCCTTGGAGGTAGTAATGAGTCGTTTTGCTGCCAAAGAAAGCAGTTAGTGAGATGGAGAAGAAGAGATAACCGGTTACGACAAATAGATTTCCGATAACGATTGAGAGGAAGTCGGGGATCTGGCCACGCAATGCGACCGCGATTGCCCCAAGGAGAACGGCGAGGTTGTAGAGGGAGAACCAGTGGATGCCTTTGACACCCTTATAGAGACTGGAGTTGGCAACCGTAATGATGGTGCAAAGGGCCAGGAGGACAACATGCTCGAGGTGTAGGGTGTGAATATCCAAGGTAGATAGCCCTCTGCGTATCGTGGCGGCCCTTTGAATCGTTGTAGCCGGATGTTGCAGCCTAGCGGTGCCGATGAGCGTGAAGGGTGTTTGGCACGTCGATACCCTGTGGAATGTGTTCCATAGGGTAGCCTATGCGGGAAATTTTCGGCTGGGGGAATTGGCTGAGCTGCGTTTTGCTGTTTATAGCGGCAGTCTGTAAGCTACCCGTCAACGAGGGTTGAGATGGATTTGGGAAAATCGGCTGTAATCAGCTTCAAAGATGAGTTCATCGAGGGCAAGATCGTGGCGGTGGCCACCAACGATGAGAAGAAGTACATCTACAAGATCGACTCGCCTTCGTTTTCGAAGGGGCCTTTGTGGATTACTGCGGATCGGGTGTACCAGATAGTTGAATAAGGTGCTGCTTCCGCCTCTTGATTTCAGGCCAAAGAAGGGGTTCGCGCTTTGCGCGAATGACCCACTCATGCGATGAAACTGTAGGAATGGGGCACCTATTCTCAGTGGGTTCGGAGTGTGTGGGCCACCCGCCAAAACTCGTGTCGATAAATTAGGAATGGGGCGGTGTGATATGCTGTGCCGCATCCAGCAGCCCAGATGGAAATTCTCCTTAAGAGGGATAACCATGAAGTCCAGGAGCAAGCTCACGATTGCGAGAGCCATGGTAGTGCTCGCTGTTCTCGGCGCCGCGGCCGTTTGCGCGCAGGAAAAGTACTCGCTGATATCGCCGGGTGGAATCGCATTCTCCGACTTTAGGGGATACGAGGACTGGGCGGTGGTCTCCTCCGCCCGAACCGACGAAGTGCTCAAGGTGATCGTCGCTAATCCGATCATGATCCAGGCGTTCAAGGACGGCTTTCCGGGCAACGGCAAGCCTTTCCCGGATGGCTCCAAGATTGCGAAGCTCCAGTGGAAGCCGAAGAAGAGCACGGAGGCTCCCTTCGTCGTGGATGTGCCGGACATTTTTAAGCAGGCCTTCGTGATGGAAAAGGACAGCAAGAGATTTTCAAAAGATGACGGCGGATGGGGATACGCGGTGTTCAACTATGACGCCGCAATGGACAAGTTCACGGCGGATTCCAGCCCGGTGAACTGCGGGACCAAGTGCCATGTGGCCGTGAAGGCGAAGGATTACATCTTCCATCCCTACCAGAAGCGTTGAACCGCAGCTGCCTCCAATATCAAGTGGCCCCTGGAAACTCTATCGGCCTTTCACCGACTGGTTTCCCTCGGCACTTATTCGATCACGCTCAGGGCAGGCAGCGAAGCGGTCTTAAGGCGGTTCGCGCCTTACGCGAATGCCCACTCACGCGATGAGACTGCATGTATAGGTTTGATTGATGTATGGGCCACCCGCCCAAAATAATCTGGCAATTTCGATTGTTGATTGTTATCCTTGCGCGGGTTCTCATACTCAGCGGAGAAATATGCTTCCCGACAACTTACGTGCCGAAGTTCTTGAAATCGCAGAAATTGCGAAAGCTTGCCCTCCAAACCTTCAAGAGCGATGTTTTGAGATGATCCTGACCCATTATTTAGATCATCAAAAAATCAAGAAGAGCAGTAAATCCGATCACACGCCGCCTGACGAATCTGATTCTTCCGCTGGAACGATACAGACTGCTCCTGACGACGAAACCCCCTCTGGCCAAAATGACGACCATAAGAGTCAGGATATCGAGATGAAAGATCTCCATGTCAAAGCGAAGAAGTTTTTGGAGAAACAAGGGACGACTCTTCATGACATAAATCAAATTTTATATAGAGAGGGTGACGAATTTTTACCTTTGTACGAAGAACTGAAGAGCACGAAAATTGCTGAATGCCAAACCAGAATCGGTCTTCTTCAGGCCCTGACGTCCGGACTTAAAACTGGCGAGTTCGAATTCAGCGGAGAGGACGTGCGAAAGGAATGTCAAGATCGCAAGTGTTATGACATGAAAAACTTTTCAGCCAATTTTAAAAACAGCTCATCGCTATTCGAGGGATTTGATAAGTACGACAAATCGGAGCCGACTATCAGGCTTTCTGAGGCAGGTCGTAAGCAACTAGCAAATTTGATCACCGAGCTAAAATGATCCTCGAAGAACTTAGCACGCTGAAAAAAGAGCTGAGGGCGCTTAAAAAGGCGATATGCAAAGAACCAGGACCGCGCATCTCCAAAAAAGCCATTCGTCAGAAAGCTGAGGCGATAGCGACGGTATGGTTCACAGACATTGCGTCTGCATTATCAAAAGATAAGCTAGTTGCGTCAGAAGTAATCGAAAAGTACGACGTCGCGTTCAAGAAACTACTTAAGCTCAGCAGTCCGAACAACCAGCAGGATAGCTATCTCGACGTTCTGGGCTGGCTACTTAAGGGTTTTCGAGGCGATCTCGTCTTACCTATTCAGATTGCCCCGCGCAAAGAAAAGGAAATTTCAGCGTTAGAGACCATATTGACTGGGTTTGTATCTACCGAAGAAGATAACTATTTTAAAGAGGCAGCCCAATGTGCGAAGCATGATCTTCTTAGGGCGTCAGCCGTAATGGGATGGTGCGCGTGCATAGATCGCATACACAAGACAATTGAGAAAATTGGCTACGGCAAATTCAATTCAACCTCGCATGACATGGCCACACAAGCTTCTGGTCGATTCAAGCGGTTTAACTCGCCGCAAAATGTGACGTCGATTTCAGAACTGCGAGAAGTATTTGATTCCAGTATTCTTTGGATTTTAGAGGGCATGCAGCTTATAGACAATAATCAGCACACTCGATTGAGAAGCTGCTTTGACCTGCGATGTCAGTCTGCACATCCCGGGGACGCGCCAGTTACGGAATATAACCTCATGTCTTTTTTTTCTGATATCAACGAGATTGTTTTTAAAAACACGAAGTTTGCTATTTGAAATCTCTACCTGCCAAATTTTTGTCTACCTTGCATTTGGCTCATCATACGTTGCTGAGCTTTTAGGCCGCCGCCGCTGCCCATGGTTTTGAACATCTTTCGCATCTGGGCGTATTGGCGGAGGAGGTTGTTGACGTCCTGGACGGTGGTGCCTGAGCCTTTGGCGATGCGCTTGCGCCGGTTGCCGTTGATGATCTCGTGGTCGAGGCGCTCTTTTTGCGTCATCGAGTTGATGATGGATTCGACGCGGGTGAACTGGCCTTCGTCTACGTTGTCGATGGCTTGCGACATGCCCGCGAAGGGGCCTACCGAGGGGAGCATCTTGAGGATGGATTTCATGCTGCCCATCTTTTTGATCTGACGGAGCTGGTCGCGGAAGTCGTCGAGGGTGAAGCCGTCGCCGGAGAGGGCTTTTTTGGCGAACTGCTCGGCTTTGCCACGGTCGAGGCGTTCTTCGGCGCGCTCGAGGAGGGTGGCGATGTCGCCGTGGCCCATGATGCGGGAGACGATGCGGTCGGGGTGGAAGGGCTCGAAGGCGTCGGGCTTTTCGCCAGTGCCGAGGAACTTGATGGGCGCGCCGGTGACGTGGCGGATGGAGAGGGCAGCGCCGCCGCGGGCGTCTCCGTCCATCTTGGTGAGGACGGCGCCGGTGATGGTGAGGGAGTCGTTGAAGGCCTTGGCGGATTTGACGGCGTCCTGGCCGGTCATGGCGTCGGCGATGAAGAGGATCTCGCTGGGGTTGAGGAGCTTTTTGAGCGCGGCCATCTCGGCCATGAGGGCGTCGTCGATGTGGTTGCGGCCGGCGGTGTCGACGATGAGGATGTCGCAGCCGTAGCTGGCGGCTTCGCGCTTGGCCTCTTTGGCGAGGCGGAGGACGTCGTCGGTGCCGGGGCTGGCGTCGGTGAGCTTGCCTTCGTAGAGGTTGGCGTTGATGGAGCGGGCGACGATGGCGAGCTGCTCGCGGGCGGCGGGACGGTAGACGTCGACCGAGACGAGCATGGGGCGGTGGCCGGCTTTTTTGAGCCACTGGGCCAGTTTGCCGGAGGTCGTGGTTTTACCTGAGCCTTGCAGTCCGGCCATGAGAATGACTGATGGTGGCTGGGAAGACTTCTGGAAGCGGGCGGTGTCCTTGCCGAGGACATTGACGAGCTCGTCGTGGACGATTTTGACGATCTGTTCGGAGGGATTGAGAGCGGTGGCTACCTGGGAGCCGAGGGCGCGGGTGCGGATGTGCTCGATGAGCTCGTTGACGACGGCGAGGTTGACGTCGGACTCGAGGAGGGCGAGGCGGATCTCGCGAAGGGCCTCGGAGATGTTCTCGTCGGTGATGGAGCCCTGGCCGCGGAGGTTCTTGAAGGAACGCTGGAGTTTGTCGCTGAGGTTTTCAAACATGACTCTATAGAGTTTATCAGCGATGGAGGGGTGGTTTGTGGCGAGGAGGTTGTGGGTGTGCAAGTGGCGACGGTGGTGCTGGCTAGGTGGGTACGGGTTTGGTGGTGGGTGAGTTTTCATGCGGATAGGCGCGGATAATTGGGCTATGCAGGATGCTGGCCAGGCTTTGGGGAATGTGCGGGTCGTGCGGGAGTTTGTAGCGTACCTGCGGGTGGAGAAGGGGCTGAGGCCGGCTAGCTGTGAGGCTTATCAACGGGATCTGGAGCAGTTTGCGGAACATGTTGAGGGGCGGGATGGACTGCTGGTGGGGGCGACGCAGGCTGATGTGAGTGGGTTTATGGAAGGGCTGCGAGGGCATGGGGTGGAGTCGCGGTCAATTGCGCGGAAGTTGAGCTGTTTGCGGGGTTTTTATCGCTGGCTGCTGATGGATAAGCGGATTCAGCATGATCCCACGGTGAACGTGGAGACTCCGGCTAGCTGGAAGATATTGCCGAAGAGCCTTGCCGAGGTGGAAGTTGGCGAGATGCTGGAAAAGACCGGAGTGGCGGCGAGGGCGGCGGATGCGGATGGGTTGTCGCTGCGGGACCATGCGATTTTGGAGCTGCTTTATGCCGGTGGGTTGAGAGTGGGAGAGATTTGTGCGCTTCGGGTTGAGGATTTGCATCTGGATATGGCTCGGGCGCAGGTGAGAGGGAAGGGCGATAAGGAGAGGATTGTTCCGCTGGGGCGGAGTGCGGTGGAGGCGCTGGAACGGTATCTGGCGCTGGGGCGGCCGGGGTTGGTGAAGGCTGGGGTTCAGCGGGCGCTGTTCTTGAGTGCTCGGGGGAATCCGCTGACGCGGCAGTGGGTTTGGGAGATGGTGAGGGCTGCTTCGCCCAGTGGTTCTAAGGCGAGTCCGCATAAGCTGCGGCATAGCTGCGCGACGCATATGGTGAACCACGGAGCGGATTTAAGGAGTGTGCAGACGCTGCTGGGGCATGCGGATATTGCAACGACGCAGGTGTATACGCATGTCGCGTTGGGAAGGTTGAAGCAGGTGCACCGGATGCATCATCCGCGAGGAAAGCGGCGCGTGGGGGTGGGCGGTGGCGAATGAGTTTGTTGAGCTGGCGGATAAGTTTCTTGCGATGATTGCCAATGAGCGTGGGGCTTCGGAGCATACGGTGCGGGCTTATGCACGGGAAGTGAAGAACTTCGCGGCTTATTTGCAGAAGACGATGGGTGAAGGCGCTGGGGTTGCGGCGGTGGAGCATCTGCATATACGGGCTTATTTGGGGATTTTGTATGAGCGGGGGCTGACGAAGGCCAGTGCGGCGAGGGCTTTGGCTGCGGTAAGGAGCTGGTTCAAATGGCTGGCGAAGGAGGGGAAGGTGGCGCAAAATCCGGCGCTGCTGGTGAGTACGCCGAAGCTGCCGAAGCATCTTCCGCGGGTGCCTAGTGTGGAAGAGGTGAACCGGGTTTTGAATTCGTTAGATCACGAGGGGGTGGGTAAGGCTAAGAAAGATAAGGCGGATGCGGCAGCCTGGCCGGAGCGGGACAGGGTGATCTTCGAGTTGCTGTATGGATGCGGGATTCGCAACTCTGAGCTGGTGGGTTTGAATATGAACAGCGTGAAGTGGGGAGATGATGCGGTTCTGGTGAGAGGGAAGGGTAAGAAGGAGAGGCTGGTGCCGCTTGGAGATGAGGCTGCGGTGGCTCTGCGGGCTTATCTGCCGTTGAGGGAGGCGAAGCTTTTGGCCGCTGGTAGAGCGGGTTTGGTGCATGAGGGGCCGTTGCTGACGAACCTTAGGATGCGTGGGGATTGCAGGCTGACGACGCGGAGTGTGGGTCGGATTGTGAAGGCGATTGCGCTGAGCCGCGGGCTGGCGGCGGATGTGCATCCGCATACACTGCGGCATGCGTTTGGGACGCATATGCTGGAGGAAGGGGCGGATCTGCGGGCGATTCAGGAGATGCTGGGGCATGAACGGCTGTCGACGACGCAGCGGTATACGCAGTTGACGGTGGGCCAGGTGCAGCGGGTTTATGACGAGACGCATCCGCGGGCGAAGTGATTTTTCGCGTTTTTTTCTGGCGTGGTGGAATGGTGCTTTTGCTGGGGGTTTTGGAGAAATTGGTGTTTCGGCGTGGTGTTTTTGTGGACAAGGTGTGGTGAAACGGGTGGGTAAGGTGGTTTGTAGGATGGCTTGTTTTGGGTGAGGAATTTTTTGCAGGAAATGTGTGGAAATCTCACAATAGTTTGCGCGTCTCGGTTTGAATGGAGGGGAAATGCGACGGATTTGGGGGCCGTCGCATTTCACTTACTGCAGAAAATCAAGTTGGTTGCGTTACTGGTCGTTGCCTTCGGTCAGATCCGTGGCGACGGGTTTGAGGTAGCCGAAGAGGCCACCGCTGCCTTTGTTGGGGCCTGCAGTGAAGTAGAGCTCGGAGCCGGGAGCGCCGGCGGGATCGTAGCTGCCGGCCGCTGAGTTGTTGGCTGGGCTGATATCCCAGAGGCCATTGATAGCGATGGTGTTTCCGTTTGCGTCTTGCAGCAGACCTTTGAACTGCCCGGTGACCAGGTCATATATTGCGATGGTTCCGCTGCCCTGGGTGGTGCCGCCACCAGCGAACTGGCCGATGAGGAGATCGTGACTGACAGCGCCGAAGTCCTGCGGGGCAAGGGCTACTCCCCAGGGAGCGTTGAGCCAGTCACCATGCTCGAGGCGCTGGATAAGACGCCCCTTGGCGGTGAAGATGTCGACATAGCCAAGGCCTGGGCCGTCGGTTTCGAAAGGCTGACCCCGTTGGTGAAGAGCATAGGTGACGACGATATCGTTACCGATGGTCTGGACGTTAAAAGGAACGAAGTGGGGGGGCAGGAAACGATCGGTGAAGGCTTTATTGTGATCGTCGTTGTCGTTGTCGTTGTCGTTGTCCTTGTCGTTTCGGAAGCCGTTGCCATTGCCGTTGTTTTGATCGTGACTGTTCGGGTGGAGAGTTACTGGGTGAAAGTTGCTGTCATAGACATCGACGCGGCCGTTGTTGAAGTTGGCTGCGTAGAGGTAGCGGTTACCGTCGACGAGGGCACTGGTGAGACCGGTGTAGCTGGATCCATCGGTTGTTTTGACGGCGATGACGGCATTGACAGAGGGAGCAGCGGCGCCGGGTGCGATGGCAACGTTAGGGTTCCACCCGGCGATGGCGCCATCGAGGGTAGCGAAGAGAAAGGCTGAGGGAAAACCGCCCGGGAGGATGAAGTCGGTGGGGACGCCGTTGAAGATTGTTCCCGTTGGGGTGCCGGTGGGGAAGATTTTGTTGTTGGGATCAACCTTGGGAATGGTGACGACCAGGGAGTTTTTGACGCCGGCTCCGTTGAAGAGCGTGCTGAGGCCGGTGCCGTTATCAGATATCCACCAGGGGCTGGAGGAACTGCGGGACAGGCCCCAGGGGTTGATGAGGGTGGGGTCTGTGACCGGAGCGACGCCGGAGGTGTTGGAGACGAGGTTGACTTGAGTGTAGTGCTGTCCGAAAGCGACGGCGGATAGTGATAAGAGCAGCGATATTCCGCTGGTTACGCGCAGGGATGTCTTCATAGCAGGCTCTCCTGAGGCTGTGAGTCCCCGCAGATTGGTACCGATCATGCTCGGGTGTGACCCGGTGCCGGAAGGTGGAACTAAGCAGCAGGCGGGGATGAACTGTGCTTGGAATCCCCAATAAGCGTAGTCAGGTCCGCGCAGGCTGGTGTCACGACTATGTCAGTGTCTTGTCTATCGTTTGTGAAAAATCAGGATGGGAGATTTGGTTGCTTCGAGACTTGTTGCCGCTTGAAGAATTTCGTGGACAGTGGCCTAAGTGGGTCTGGGAGCTACAGAAGGGCAAGCTGGCGCTCTCTGTGGTTAGTCAGGAACTACCGCGCCGCGATTTGCGCTTTCCGGGTGGCTGTCGATAGAGTAGCGGGTATGGGTCGTCGGGTCGCATGGTCGGTGTTGTTGCTGCTGCTGGCGAGCGTTCAGTCGTTTGCGGTGACCTGCAATGTCCGGTGTGCGTTGATGGGCTCGCCTGCCAAGGCTGCGGTTACAGATCACTCCATGCGTGGGACGGAGCATTGCGCGGGTATGTCGCATGCGCGGAATGGGTCGGCATCGCAGAGTGTAGAGACGTTGCAGACACGATTAGGAACGAGCTGCTGCGATGATTTTTCCCTGGTGAAGGACCCCGGCGCGGCGGAGCAGATAGACGTCGTGCTGCATCCGATCGAGGATGTGAGCATTGCCCGGTCTATTGTGCTGCCGGCTCTGGTGCAAATGCGTGAGCGGCTGACGGCTTACTCGAGTACGACCCCACCTTCGAGCCTCATACCCCTGGCTTCCAATCTGCGTATCTAGTCGGAATCTCCCCTGCGTTTTCTAACGAAGGGCAGGCTTGTGACTCGTCTTCCGCCCTGTGTGGAGCGATGAGGCTGGTCTGCCGCGGTTTCGTTCTTCCGTAATTTCCTTCCTTTTTCTGTTGTTACAGAGGCTTTATGAGTGACCGTCGTACTTTTATTCAACGCACCCTTGGCATTGGCGCGGGTCTGTTTGCTGCTCGCAGTTTGTCCGCAGAGAGCGGGCAGATGCAGATGTCGATGAAAACCAACAATCGTTCCGTCGTGGGGCACAACGTACCGGTGATTACGACTGACGTGGGGGACCTGGAGTACACCATTGATGGGGGTACCAAGGTTTTTCACCTGATCGCGGAGCCGGTGAAGCAGACTGTGATGCCGGGCAAGACGCTTGATTTATGGGGCTTCAACGGCAGCGCTCCGGGGCCGACCATACAGGTGAATGAAGGGGACCATGTTCGTGTGATCTTCGACAATCATCTGCCTGAGCCGAGCTCGATTCACTGGCATGGCTTTGAAGATCACATTCGCTTCGATGGCCAACCGGGAATCAGCCAGCCTCCGGTGAAGCCGGGTGGACGGTTTGTGTATGAGTTCGACATTCATCAGCAGGGAACTTACTTCTACCACTCGCACATGGCGATGCAGGAGATGACGGGGATGCTGGGTGGCTTCATCATGCATCCGAAGACGCCTTTCCAGCCGCATTGCGATAAGGACTTTCTGATTCACTTGCAGGAGTATGCGGTGCTGCCGAACAACACTGTTCCGAACACGATGAACATGGAGTACAACTGGCTGCTGCTGAATGGCAAAGCGGGCCCGGCCAATACACCTTTGATTGTGAAGCTTGGCGACCGTGTGCGTGTTCGCTTTGTGAATCTTGGGATGGACCATCATCCGATGCATATGCATGGGCACACGTTTCACGTGACGAGTACCGAGGGAGGGCGCATTCCTGAAGCGGGCTGGTGGCCGGGAAATACGGTGCTGGTGGGAGTTGCGCAATCGCGTGGGATTGAATTTGTGGCGAACAATCCGGGCGACTGGATGATTCACTGCCATCTGCCTCACCACATGATGAACCAGATGTCTTCAAGTGTGGGCAAGATGACTCGTCCCAAGGCAGGCATGCCTGCGGGGGTTGGGATGGAATCAGGGATGGGGATGTTGACGGGAACGCCGGGCGCTCCGCTGGGAGATGACTATGGCACCAGCCTGGGACGCGGGATGGGATTTGCCGCAACGGCCGATATGGCGACGACGAATGGACCGTTGTCGCAAGCGAAGGCGAAGGCTGCGATGAAGAGCAGTATGGCTGGAATGCAGGGCATGGATCACAGCCAGATGAGCGGCATGGATGACATGACGAATGACATTGCGGAGAATGCGAATGCCGTTCCGAATTTTCCTCAGGATGCATACATGGAAGGCCCAATGATGGAGATGGACAAGATGGTGGAGAAGCCGGAGAACTATGGGCTTGCCGCGGGATGGAGCGGATACATGATGGGGATGATGACGTTTGTCCGCGTGCTGCCGCCGGAGAAATATGACGAGGTGATTGCGCGCATGAAGCGGGCAGGCAGGCCGAACGATCCGTACGCATCCATTCTTTCCTGAACCGCAACCAAGGAGATGCAAGAGATGAAGAAGATGATGGCAATTACGGTTGCGAGTTGTCTCGCAGTAGCAACGGCAACGGCTCAGATGTCGCAGCAATCGATGCCGGGCATGGACATGAGTCAGCACGACATGAGCTCGACGCAGAACGCACCTACTCATGCGAACCAGCAACTACAGGAGCCCGAAAATCCAGGGAGGCGTACGGGTGAATCGCTGCCTGCGCCGGAACTGTTGAAAGAGGTGAGTGCACGGCCTTCAAAAAAACTGTCTGAGTTTATTCAGATGGCTGATGCGAATAATCCGACGCTGAAGCAGGCTGCTGCAATCGTTCGACGTTCTGCCGCGCAGGCGAAACAGGCGGGGCTGTATCCGAATCCATCTGTCGGATATCAGGGAGAGCAGATTCGGGGCGGCTCGTTTGGCGGTGGCGAGCATGGAGCATATGTTGCGCAGTCTATCGTTCTGGGGGGCAAGCTGGGCTTGCGCCGAAATATTTATGAAGAGCAGAAGAAGTCTGATGAGGCAGCGGGGGAGGCGCAGACAGATCGTGTTCGTGGGGATGTTACGCAGGCGTTTTATAAGACGCTTGCAGCGCAGGAGACGGTCGTCGTACGGCGAAGACTGTTGAAGCTTACGCTTGATGCGGTTGAGACGGTACATCAGCTGGCGAATGTAGGGCAGGCGGATGCTCCGGATATTCTTCAGTCGGAGGTTGAGGCTGAGCAGGCGAAGGTTGATTACGCGAATGCGCAACGGGATTTTCTGCAGAATTTCAGGATGCTTGCGGCGCTTGCGGGGCAGTCGGACCTTGCGGCGAGTCCGCTTGAGGGCGCTCTTGATGTTGTCCCCGATATCGATACCGATCATGTCGTCGAGACGATGATTCAGGCTAGTCCCGCGGTGAAGCAGACACAACTGGAGATTGGTGTGGCTGAAGCGAGGTTGAAGGATGCGAGAAAAGAGGCGGTGCCGGATCTTCAGTTGAAAGCCGGGGAGCAGTACAACTTCGAGACTGTGGCTGTGTTGCCGACGAAGGCGGTGGGGCCGCAGAGCTTTGCTTCAGTGGGTGTGAATCTTCCTTTGTGGAACCGGAATCAAGGCGCGAAGCAGGCTGCGGAGGCTGATATCGATCGTGCGCAGCAGGATTTGCAGCGAGTGAAGCTTTCGCTGCGCCAGCAAGCGGAACCACTGGTGCAGACGTATTTATCGTCGAAGTTTGAGGCGGAGCGTTATCGCACGCAATTGATTCCACGGGCAGCGCGAGCTTATCAACTCTATCTGCAGAAATATCAGAGTATGGCGATGGCTTATCCGCAGGTACTGGTTTCGCAGCGCACACTCTTTCAGCTTCAGGCGAGTTATATCCAGGCGCTGAGCAGTGCATGGCAGAATGCGATTGCATTGCAGCATTACATGCTGAAAGGGGGGCTCGAAGCGCCTCCGACTACGAGTGCGCCAACGACGATCAATTCGCCGGGTTCGGGAAGTGGAACGGAGTAGAGAGGTGAGGATTGCTTTTCCTACAATCTATTTGTGGGGATGATTCGTTTCTTGTTTGAGAGATAACGAAGTGTGACTTCGTACGTTGGTTTATGTTGCATGTGTAAAATCGCCCCAAGGAGTTTGTTCTTCGATGTCGACTACTCCCGCTAAATCGACGGAATTTGAAGCAAGCCAGCCGCAAGGCACAGGGGAGATTGCAGGTGCTCAAGGCGTTATTGCCTGGTCGAGCTTCTTCTTCGCTGTGCTGCAAAGCATCTGCACCTTCTTTGCCGCGCTTGATGGGCTTCGTCTTGTAATAGGAGTGAGCTCGTTTGCGGTGTCGGCGTGGGTTGGATCAGCGCTGGACAGGTTTCATTCCGATTGGATTCGCATACCGATGATTGTGCTTGCGCTTCTTGGTTCGCTGCTGAATCTGGCGATTCTTATGCAGATTCATCGTCTGCGCAATCGCCCGGCATCGCAGTGGCGGCGACAAGTGGTGAGCCCGAAGAAAATTCGGATGGAACGAGTGCAGATGGTGCTGTCGATTGCGACCCTGGTTGTGATTGGCGTGGAGGAGTATCTGCACTACCGTACGCACTATCACTTGTAGCTCATATGCGAGGGGATGCCTCTTGCCGCAGAAGTTTGAGAGTGACAAAGACTGCGGGAATGAGGAAGACGAGTGAGCCGAGGACCCACATGATGACTGCGCCGACGACCTGGTCGGACTGCGGCGATATGTGGAATGGGTTTGGCTGCTGCAGGTAGAAGGCGTAGACGGGGCGGTCGCAGAATGCGAGGAAGGCGGAGAGTGCTGTGTTTACGATGTCCGCAAGGATGAGATAGGGCAGCATGTACCAGCCTGGATATCGTGAGCTTGTGGGCCAGGGGCGGATGAGCGGCCACCAGAAGAGGATCGATGTGCCGAGGAATAGAAGGTGTTCGAAGTCGTGCCAGCCTTCGTGCTCGAGTGCGAAGTCGTAGGCGGCGGGGACGTGCCAGCCAAGGAAGGTGAGGTTCATTGCGAGCCAGGCGACCAGCGGGATTACGAGGAAGTGGCCGAGGCTTCGCAGGCCTTTGAGGCGAAACAGAGGCGCTAGCAGGGAAGTGACAGCGATACGCGGAAGGCCGCGGAGAAGCGGAACCACGGGGTAGCCGAGGAGAAGAAGCGGAGGGGCGAAGGACATGAGGAGGAGATGCTCCACCATGTGGGCGCTGAGGAGAGCGTCGGCGAAGCCATCGAGCGGGGAGGCGATGGCGACCGCGATGACGGCGAGGCCGAGGAGAAAGGAGGCCAATCGCCATACGGGGAATTGGGCGCGCCTTGTCTCGCGAATGGCGAACCAGCCGCGAGTGTAGAGGATGGCAGAGAGAGCCAGAGCGATGGTGAGGAAGATGGGAGGCGACCACTCCGCAAAGATAGCCCGAGATTCAGGAGACATTGGAAATAGAGTAAATGCAGCGCTAGTGGTTGCCGGGTGGAGGGGGCGATTGATCGCTGGACTGCGCCACGCCACGTGAAGCGTCGACGGCACGAGGCCGATGGTTACTCTGCAGCGTGGTGAGGAAACGGACAAGCGCGGTGGTCTCGGAGGGATTGAGAGCGTTGCCGTAGGCAGGCATGTTTCCGCCTCCCTGAAGGACCTGACGAATGATTTGATCCTCGGTCATGCGCGATGCGACGCCGTCGAGAGCGGGGCCGCGAAGGCCGCCTGCGCCGCCGATGGAGTGGCAGTTGCGGCATTGCTTGTTTTGGAGGACGATCGCTCCTGCTCGTTCGAGGGGCGTGCGGTCCTGCAGGTAGGTCGGAGGGATTGGATTGCTGGTCCAGGCGTTCATGATGGGACTCCACGGCGTGTAGGTTCCCAGACGAGTGAAGATGCCGAGAGTGATTGCAATGAGACTCACCATCAGGACGGCTATCGGACGACGCGACCAGTGCTTCTCCCCTTCACCGGAGAGCAGCGGGAGTAGAAGCAGGGCGCCAATTGCGATGACGGGGGCGATGAACAGAACAGGGGTTTCGAGGCTGGGTGGGAGATAGGCCAGAACGGCGTAGATCCAGAGGAAGGCGAAGTCGGGCTTGGGCGCGGTCTCGATGATGGTGGGGTCGGGCTGGCCGGATGGGCCGGTGGGGCCGAACCAGATTGCGCAGGCCATGATTGCAAACATAATGGCTGCGGCGAAGATGGCGTCCTTCCATGCGGCGTCGGGCACGAAAGGGATGCCGGTTTTTTCTGTGAGCTGATGGTAGTCGTGGGCGTAGGTCTTTTTGCTGACGAGGCGGCCGGGCATCGGCCACTCGTTGATGCCGAGCCTCAAGACCATCCAGAGGTGCAGGCCGACGAGGACGAGCAAAGTGCCGGGGATGACGAAGACGTGGAGAGCGAAGAAACGGGATAGCGTGGGTCCGGCGATGATGGGGCCGCCGAGCATAAGATCCACGAGCGGGCCGCCGATCAAAGGAACGCGGCTGACGATAGAGGCTCCGATGCCCAGGCCCCAGTAGGCGTCCTGATCGAAGCGAAGGACTTGTCCGGTGAAGGCCATGCCCAGGGTGAGAAGCAGAAGGAAGACGCCGATGATCCAGGTGAGCTCGCGAGGGAACTTGTAGGCTCCGAAGAGGAAGACCTGCACCATGTGGATGAGCACGATGGCGACCATGAAGTCAGAGCCCCATGCGTGCATGGCGCGCAGAAACCAGCCGAGCTTAACGTTGTGGTCGAGGAACTGGAGGCTGTTCCACGCGTCGCTGGCGGTGGGAGCGTAGACGAGCGCGAGCAAAATGCCGGTCATGATTTGAAGTACAAGAATGACCGTTGCCGCGCTGCCAAAGACATACCACCAGCTGGAGGTGCTGGATGGGACCTCGTGCACAACAGCTTCGATGACAGGCGTGCCCAGCCCGAGACGCTGCTCAAACCAGTTGTACACATCGATGCCGCGCTGCTTTAGGTTTGGCATGAGCTGCACCTCGGTTTGGGTTGCTCGACGGCGGCAAGAGTTGTTGCGGGACCGTTGATTTCAAGCTGTGTCAGAGGCGGCGTAACGCTGGCCTGCGAGGCCAGGGTCGGCATTCTGCCGACGTGAATCATGAGGGCGTCTTCGGCGATCTTGTGGTCGTACTCAAAGAGGCCACGTTCCGGCGGTCCTGAGGCGCGAGTTCCATCGGCGTAGTATGCGCCGCCGTGGCAAGGGCAGAGGAAGAGCCGGGATTGAGCGAACCAACGAACCGGGCAGCCGAGGTGCGCGCAGTTGATGGCGAAGACCTGGAATTTATCGCCGGAGACGCGGCGGACCCAGCAGGGAATATCGCCAGTCTGGCCGTCCCAACTGGTTGTGACGGGATTGCGGAAGTTGACCAGGCGGGTTTCGCCTACGGGGAAATTGTTGAGCGGGCCGAGGTTGATCCAGGATTTATCACCTGAGCCTTTCTGTATTGCCGGACCCAGGAGGTAGCCGATAATTGGTATTCCAAGGACGACACCAACAGCCCCATTGATAAGCAGAGAGAGCTTGAAGAGAAAGACGCGACGAGAGTGACCTGCGCTCTGCGGCGTTGCTGTGGGCTCAGTCGTCGTGGCTTGATTGTTTGGAGGAATCTGCTCGCTCTGTGTCATGACTTCTGCTCCTGCAAGGCTCGTCCTTTTCGGCAATAAATCGAAGTGGGCCATTATTGATGCGAACGATATGGCTGGCCTGGGTCGGCGGTACGTTTTGAAGCGAGCCAGGTGACGATGTCTGTAATTTGCTGGTCCGTCATCGGCTGTGCGGCGTCGGATCGCCAGTCGGGCATTCCCTGATCGGGCCGGCCGGCGATGATGTTGCTGCGAAGGTACTGATCACTGATGAGTGCGAGATACGAAGGATCGACGATGGAGCCAATTTTTCCGGAGGTGCGCTTAGCGTCGGCCATGTTTCCTTCCCCCGTTGGACCGTGGCAGCGAGCGCAGAAGGTGGCAAAGGCCTGCTGTCCGCGGGCGACATCGCCAGGCAATGTAGACGAGTAAGGCGGAGCATTCTGCGTGGCGAGGAGATTCGGCTTTCCCCATGCGTGGATCATGCCCTGTGCAAGTATGGTGACCTGCTGATCGGTCAACATGCCGCCGGCGCTTCTGGCGAAGGGTGGCATCAGAGCGTTGGGGACGCCTTTCGCAATTACATCGCGCAGATGATCTTCTCCTGCCACTGCGAGATAGACGGGATTGGAAAGAGAGATGGCGGCGGCGTTCTTGCCGTTTTCTCCGTGGCAAGCGGAGCAGTTGGTTTTATAGAGGGTTGAAAAGGAGCGAATGTCCTCGGGACGCGCAACCTCGGGCTCCGATCCGGATCTGTCGCCGACGCAACCAACAAAGGTTATGCAGGCTGTAGAAAGGATGAAGGCACCGAGTCCAAGGAGTCGTCGAGCAGCCAGCATCATTGACCATCGTCCTTCCTGGTGGGTTCATCACTGTGGATACCGGCACGGATGGCGAAGGGGAGGGCTCGAAACTGCGGTGTGCGGACCTTCACTTGCAGGTTGACGATGAAGCCGCAGACCAGGCCAAAGGCGATTTGCGAGATGACGAACCAGAGCCAGTCGATGCGCTCGTTGAGGATGGGACTGATAATACTGAGCGCGGAGTAGAGGATGCCTGTCCACATAAAAGGAGCGATGAAGCCAGCGGTGAGGATTGGCTTTTTGGGAAACATGGGGAGCATGGCGCCGTAGAGCAGACCGATGAGCACTGAGGTAATACCGTGGATGGCGGTGGCTGCAAGGAGTCCTTCAAGATGAAACTGGGCAAGAAATTCATTACTCTTGCCGGCCCAACTGACAAAGCCTCCCGCCGCGAGAAGGTTCACCGCGTACCAAATGCTGTGGTAACGAATGAGGCCGAAGAGAGCCGCGGGAACGATCATGGCTATGCCGCCGATGATGCCGCCCTTGATGCCAGACATGACGCTGAAGGTTTCGATGGGCAGGAGCTTGCGATGATTGGCGCCGATCGGCAGTTGCTCGCGGGTGGTGCGTGTGCTCGATATCTCGAGGACTCCGGCCTGGATTGGAACGGAGATGTGTTTCTCATGAGGCAATACGTCGAGGAACCATCCGACCATTGCACGCAACGTCAGCACGAGGCCAAGCACGCTGATGACCCAGTGTGTCACCATTCCGGTGATCAGCAGGCTGAGGCCAAACGCGAGGACCATGGGCCATGGAGTGGGAGCAGGCAGTACGATCTCGTCGAACCGGTGTGGGTGTCCGTGAGCTTGCGCTGTAGGTTGCATCGAATCGTCTTGCTGCATTGCGTCCTCCTTTCCAGAGTTATCTGCCCAAAACGTAGACCACGAGAAATACGACTACCCATACGGCGTCGACGAAGTGCCAGTAGAGCGAAAGCACCTCGAGTTTTTCTGAATGCTCTTCGGTGACGCGTCCCATCAGGGAGAACGCGAGCACAAGGGAAAGCATGATGAGGCCAACAATTACGTGAGTAGCATGAAGACCAACCAGGGAGTAATACGTGGTTCCGAAGAGATTGGTCTGTATCGTCAGGCCTTCGTCGTGGATGAGGTGATACCACTCCTGCGCGGTGGTGATGAGAAAGATGGATCCGAGGAGAACGGTGCCTGCCAGGTGGATGATGCAGGTGCGGAGATTCTGTTTCCGCAACGCGCTGACCGCGAAATGAACGGTGATGCTGCTCGAGAGCAGGCAGATGGTGCCGAATATGGGCAGCTCCAATACCTGCGCCGGAGTCGGGCCACTGAGGCTTTTGCCGATGTAGAAGATGTAGGCGACGACGAAGATGATGAAGATTGCGGCTTCGGCCACGATGAGGCAGACCATTCCCACAGTGCCTCGGTAGGGTAGCGACCAAGGCGTTTCCATGATTCCATCGATCGGGATTGCGCTCGCAGCCTTCATCATTCGTAACTCGAATCTGAATCTTCAGGATGCTTGAGATCCCACAGTGGCCGACGGCTATTGACGGTGGGATCGATGGCGAAGTTGTACGAAGGGGGTGGTGAAGGGATAGCCCATTCCAATGTCCAGGCGTCCCATGGATCGTGACCGGCTATTTCACCACGGAAGTAAGATTTCACGAGGTTGTAGACGAAGATTAGAGTGGCGACTGTCTGGATGGCTGCGCCGATGCCGATGATGAGGTTCCAGCTTTCCCAGCCGCGTCCTGCCTCGTAGGTGTAGATACGTCGTGGCATGCCGAGCAAGCCGGGAACATGCATGAAGTCGAAGGTGAGATGGAAGCCGATGACGAAGAGCCAGAAGTGCCATTTTCCTAGCTTTTCGCTCATCATTCTGCCGGTGACTTTGGGATACCAGTAGTAAAAGGCAGCGAAGAGTGCAAAAAGAATGGCGCCAACCAGAACATAGTGGAAGTGAGCGACGACGAAGTAGGAGTTACTGAGTTGCCAGTCGAAAGGAGCGGCAGAGAGCATGATGCCGGTCAAGCCGGCGATCAGGAATTGGAAGAGAAAGCCGACGCAGAACATCATAGGTACGGCGAAGATCACCTTGCCGCCCCATATGGTAGCGAGCCAGTTGAAGATTTTGATTCCGGTCGGTACCGAGATGACCATTGTGGCGAAGACAAAGAAGGTGTTGCCCGCCGGTCCGAGACCAACGGTGAACATGTGGTGTGCCCATACGCTGAGGCTGATGAAACCGATGCCGACCGAGGCTGCCACCATTGCGGGATAACCGAAGATGGCTTTGCGCGAGAAGACCGGGACGATCTCGTTGACGAACGCGAATGCAGGAAGCACAAGCACATAGACTTCGGGGTGGCCGAAGATCCAGAAGAAGTGCATCCACAACACAGCTGAGCCGCCGGCCTGGGTATCGAAAAAATGTGCGCCGAGGTAGCGATCCAGCGTCAACATGATCTGAGCTGCAGTGAGCGGGCTGACGGTAACGAACACCAGGCTGGACATTACAAGATACAGCCAGACGAGAAGTGGCATGCGACCCATCGTCATGCCTTTGCACCGCATGCTGATGATGGTGGTGACGATGTTCAAGGCTGTACCGATCGATCCGACACCGCTGAGAAAGACTGCAAGCGTCCAGTAGTCGGTGCTGTGGCCGGGGGAGAATATCTTTGCCGTTAGAGGGGCATAGGCGAACCAGCCGACATCAGGCGCGGAGCCCGCAGCATAAAGGCCGCTGCCGCCGATGTAACTGTAGTACAACAAGACGCCGGCGAAGGCGGAGATCCAGAAGCTGAATGCATTGAGGCGGGGGAAGGCCATGTCTCGCGCGCCAATCATCAGGGGGATCAGGTAGTTTCCAAAGCCGAACAGAATGGGCATACCGACGAAGAAGACCATTGTGGTGCCGTGCATGGTAAAGAGCTGATTGAAGAATTGCGGCGAGACAAAATGATTGTTGGGAACTGCAAGCTGGATGCGCATCAATACGGCTTCAATTCCTCCGATGACGAGGAAGATTAGAGCGTAGACGATATACATCAGCCCGATCTTTTTGTGATCGACTGTCGTCAGCCACTCATACACCACATTCAATGGTGGACGGCCTTGCGTGTCCGCCGTCTCATCGATTGCTTGGATTACAGGCGTTGTAGTCATCTCGCCTCTTTCAGCCCAACGGTTAATGAAGCTGTGTGAGATAAGCAGTAAGAACATCAAGATCGTGATCGTTCAGGTGCATCGATGGCATCAGCGAGCCGGGCTTCATTGAGTTAGGGTCGGCAAGCCACTTCCTCATGTTCTCCGGTGTGTTCTGAATCGTTCCGGAGCTAATGGTGTCGCGGCTTGCCAGATGGGTGAGATCAGGGCCGAAGCGTCCATTCGCCACTGTTCCTGCGACGGTGTGGCAGTTGATGCAGGCGTTGTGCATGAAGACGGTTTGACCTTCGGCAGCGACAGGGTTGCCTGTGAAATCCTGCCGGGCCGGCTGCTTCTGCTGATTTACCCAGGCGGCAAAGTCTTCGGGCGATTGCGCATAGACTCGCAGAAGCATTTTGGCATGCTGCGTCCCGCAATACTGCGCACATTGTCCAAGATAGATGCCTGCCTGAAGCGGATCGATCCACATCACATTAACGCGGTTTGGAATTACGTCCATCTTTCCGGCGAGGCGCGGTACCCAGAAGCTATGGGAGACATCGACGGAGGACATAGTCAGGTAAGTAGGCGTGGGCCTGGCCGGGTCGCTGATGGGGACATGAAGCTCGTTGGCTGTGACGACGCCCAGCCTGGGGTAGCGATACTCCCACCAGAACTGGTGGCCAATGACGATTACATCCATTGCGCTTGAAGGCTTGGGGATGGCTTCAGTGCCGAGGATGACGCGCGTGGTGGTGAGAAACAGCATGACGACGATCAGGATCGGGATCACGGTCCACGAAAGTTCAATTTGATTGCTGCCGTATATCTGCGGTGGTTCCCGGTCCGAGTCGGTGGGGCGATGCCGGAAGCGAATTAACGCGTAAAGAAGGAGACCGGCCACGATCAGAAAGATGGCCAGCGTGACAGAGAGCACAAGCATCGACAGACCAAAGATTGAGTGCGCCGGGGTAGCGGCGGGATCGAATATGCTGGTTGGCGAATGTGTTGACGCAGCAAAGAAAGTCGCGCCATACGCGGCGAGACCGCCCTCCCCGTTGCTGAAACCCATGGTCGAATATTTGTCGAAGCAGGACAAACTGTCTGACCTCGAATACGCGATGTTTTTGAAACGGCTGCCGGGGAGCTACACGTCTGGGAAGATGCTAACTCACAAGTACCTCTGCCGTCGTCTTTTCTGATTCAATTCAGACTCGCAATGATTGCCGGTAAACGTAAATATTTGTTTGGAATGCACGGTCTTATCGCTCGATAATCAGAAATTATGCACCATGGTTTTGAAAAGAACCAGCGGAGAGTGTGCTCACGTCGATTCGGGCAGAAAAAGAGGGACCCGCCGCAGATGCGACGGGTCCCTCTTGAGAGCAAGCAGTCTATTTACCTGAAGTCGGAGGATTGACCGAACCGCCGGTTGTGGCTCCGCTATTTACGCCGTCCGTTACTGCCTGGTAGGCAATAATTGTCTTCAGGGTCTCGTACGGGACCTGGCTCAGTGGCAGCAGATGGCCATTCACCGCGAGAAGAGGTGTCTGGTCGACACCGATCTCGTCTCCCAACTTGAGGGAAGCATTTACCTGGTCCTTGATGGCCTGGGTCGCGGCGCAAGCGTCGATGGCGGCAGGATCGAGGCCGACTTTGGTCACAGCATTTTTCAGAGTCTGATCTCCTGTCTCAGGAGTCAGAGCGGCCTGTGTATCGAACACCGCCGCTGCAAAAGGAAAGAACGCATCGTTCTTCTGCTTCTGCACGCAGTATCCGTATGCCGCTGCCTTGAAGGCAAAGGGATGAATATCTACCAGCGGGAAGCTCTGAAAGACGACGCGAGCATTTGGGAAGTCTTTGACGATCTGGTCCATCGTCGCCTGAACTTCCTTGCAATGCGGACACTGCATATCGGCGAACTCCACCAGAAGGAAGTCCTTGCTTGCAGCTCCACGCGAAGCTCCGTCCGCGCGGGCCTGGAGCAGCTTGCGGTTGTCGGCAAATGGCGTGGCACCAAAGGAGATCACACCTGAGGAATCCGCGATCGCGTGCTTTCCATCAGGAGTGACAAAGAACGCCGTCGTCTGTACTTTTGCATTCGGAGACCGGTCGGAGACAAACACGACAACCTTGCTTACACCGGGGGCGGCGGTCGACTGAATCGCTTCGACTCGCCAGATGCGGTTGGAATCGTAGCCCCAGAGCGTTTTCAGGAAGCTATTGACGGTATCGACGGTTGGGGTCGGAGCGGTAAAGTACTTCGGGTTGACCGGGGGAAACGGATCCGCTTTGGTCGATGGATCCAGGGAGTTCAATTGCAGGGGGGGAGTTGCTGACGGAGCCGTTTTCGCCGCCGGTGCTCCCTGGGGTGTCCCGGTCGTTCCTGTCTGTGCTCCAGCAGCCGCAACGCCGAGAGCTGTCGCAAATCCAACCAACATCAAAGATGAAATCTTCAAAAGTATCTTCCTCCGCTGCCCGCTGTTCGTGCAGCACTTCTATTACACCTGAACTTTGACCGCAATGGGAAACCGGCGCCCCATTCCGAACGATTTTTGCGTCACCTTCAACACCGGTGCCGCCTGCTGGCGCTTGTACTCGCTTCGTTCTACCAGCTTTAGTACCGATCGAACCAATGCCACGTCGACACCTTGTTCTTCGGCGATCTCCTCGGCGGAGCAATACCGTTCTACGTAAGCTTCAAGGATTGGGTCGAGCACGTCGTATGGTGGCAGCGAGTCCGTATCCAACTGCTCCGGACGGAGTTCTGCCGAAGGAGGTTTCTCGATCGTCTCTCGCGGGATCACTTCGTACTGGCGATTGGCATACCGGCTTAAGGCGTAGACCTTCGTCTTCATTACATCGCCGATGACGGCCAGGGCACCGACCATGTCTCCGTAAAGCGTGCAGTAGCCAACTGACATCTCGCTCTTATTTCCGGTAGTAAGAACAAGCGCGCCAAACTTATTCGAGAGTCCCATCAGCAGGGTTCCGCGTATTCGCGATTGCAGGTTCTCTTCCGCCAGGCCAAAAGGGGTGCCTTCAAACAGCGGCTTCAACGTGGTCAGATACTGGGCGAAGACATCGTGGACCGGTAGCAGCTCGAACCGGATCTTAAGATTTTTCGCCAGCCTGCGGGCGTCTTCGATCGATCCCAACGAGGAGTACTCGCTGGGCATTCCGACGCCCAGCACATTCTGTGCGCCAAGAGCTTCCACGGCAATTGTGGCTACGAGGGCGGAGTCGATGCCGCCGCTCAAACCCACAAGAACTTTTTTGAATCCGCATTTCTGCACGTAGTCCCGTGTACCCAGCACCAGTGCCTGCCACGTTGAAGCTGTCTCATCCACCACGGGGTCGATCGCAGGAACAGCGCCATCCTTCGTATCGAAGAGGACAAGATCCTCCGCAAACGAGGCGGCCTGTGCCACTACCTGCCCGTCGGGCCGGATCACGAGCGACGACCCATCGAATATGAGGCTGTCGTTTCCGCCCACCTGGTTGACCATCACCACGAAGGCCCCATGCCGTTCGGCCAGGGCTGCCAGCATTTGCTGTCGGACCTGCGCTTTGCCTTGCCAGAATGGAGACGCGGAGATATTTATGATGATCCGCTGGTGTCCGGCCGCGCCTTTTGGCTGTGCGTCCCATTGGCTCATCAGGTTTTCGACTGGATCGACGCGATATAACTGACGCGGCCAGAAGCCTTTATCGTTCCACGCATCTTCGCAGATAGTAATTGCAAGCGGCTCCATACCTACGCAAGTGAGTGTTTGTTGGGTCGCCGGCTCAAAGTAGCGCTGCTCATCGAATACGTCGTAGAAGGGAAGCAGCATCTTCTGCTGCACGAAGCTTACCTCTCCTCCACTCAAGAGTGCCGCCACATTGCGAACCTGCTTGCCAACTGGCGATGGAGACGGCAAGACAGTCCCGCATAGGATCGCCGGGCGTCCGGGCTCCGCTGTCCAGGCAGCGATTTCGGCGATCGCTTCCTCTGCTCTGGCGATAAAAGAGTCTTTCTCTAGAAAATCCGCCGGCGGATAGCCACACACAGCCAGCTCCGGAAAGACTGCAAGATCAACACCCTGTTTTGCGGCGCGGGCCGCATACTCAAGAATCTTTCCCGTGTTCCCGGCGAAGTCCCCCACCGTCGGGTTAATCTGCGCAAGAGCTATCTTCACAGAATTAAGTCTACCGCTTAGGAGCCTGTCCCGCTCACGACGACCCCTACGGTACGGGCGAGAATTTTCATATCCAGCCACAGGCTCCAGTTCTCGACGTAGGCCGTATCCAGCGAGATGTAGCTGTCAAAGGATGGGTCCTGGCGCGCCTCGACCTGCCACAATCCTGTGATACCGGGTAATACATCCAACCGGCGCAGATGGGCAAGATCGTATTGCTCCACTTCAGCCGCCATTGGGGGGCGCGGCCCTACAAGGCTCATATCGCCGCGCAGGACGTTGTAGAACTGCGGTAATTCATCGAGCGAATACTTCCGCATCATTCGTCCCATTCGCGTGATTCTTGGATCATTGGAGATTTTGAACAGAACACTGTCGCGTTCGTTCATATGCTCGAGGTCGGCTTTCAACTTGTCGGCGTCCGATACCATCGTGCGGAACTTATAACAGGAGAAGGTCCGGCCTTTTCGGCCGATTCGCTGGGCCTGGTAGAAGATTGAACCGTCTGAGTCCATCTTCACCGCGATTGCAAGCGCCAGCATTACGGGAGACGTAAGCAACACCGCCAACGACGATAGGGTGATGTCGAGGGTGCGCTTCAACAAAAATGCACCAATTGGAAATTCGCGACGGTGCAGAGGAATCGTAGGAAACTGGCCGATGTATTCCACCGTGGCGTTCCAAGCCAGCCCATCGTAGAGGTCCGGCACGACTCGCACGTCGATTCCCGCAGCGCGAGCTTCCTCGACCATGCTGATAACCAGCTTTTTGTCTCCCGGCACCGAGAAAAAGATCTCGTCGACGAATAGGGATCGGGCCAGTGAAAGACAATTTTGTACATCGCCGATTACATCTACATCGCCGGACTCCGCTTCGCGGTCGGTCAATGCGACGAATCCCTTGAAGCGGAACCCGAGATGTTGCAGCGAATCGAGGTGATTCCGCAGTGCATGTGCAACACGGCCCGCGCCGACGATGAGCACGTTACGAGTTTCAATTCCCGCACGATAGCGGCGATAAACCATTCTTCGCCATATGGCGCGGCGGATGCAGAGCAGGATGACAGAAAATCCCACCATGAGGGTGACAACGACGCGTGAGATGAACTCGCCGTTGGACATATACAACGTTCCGCAGAGCAGCAAGCCGGAAGTCATCGTCGCCTGGACTGTCATTCGCTGCTCGTGCAGACCACTGCGATTTTGTATCGGTCCGTAGAGCCCGTACGTTCGCATAAAGAATGCGAGGCATATCGCAAACCAGCCCATGTAGAAGAACAACATGCTGGGAGCGGATCGAATGAGGTAGGGAAGAACATGGAGCGGCGATATCTCCGCAGGTAGCACAACGTGTAGCCGCAGAGCCATAATTGCGGCAACCGCCACGGTCAGCAGATCCAAAGAGGCCCATACCAGGCTGGTTACAGATGGACGCCGGAAAAGCCCCAAACGAGTCGAAGAGGCTCGCCTGTTATTTCCGGAGCGCTTTCGTCCCGAGATGATTACCTGTTGCAAGTAGTCCGGTGTCGCCAAACCAACCCTCTTCGCCGTAATCTTTTCAAAACGCTGATACCGATAGAGATTTCAATTACCGCAAATTGAACACACGACTGGGACTATCAAATGTCTTGCGGATATGACTTATGTTTTAGGATCTGTCTTCGGGAGGCGGGGGTCATTCCCGTTGAAGAATACTTGGCGGTGATTCCACATAGCAATAAAACAATGGCCTTTGTGTGAGGAGGAAGCTAACTGATTCACAGCGTTACAAACAGCATTCATACGGGCATCACCAACTCATCGAGCGCGAGGAACTCCTTCAGGATCGGATCGTCGCTCGCTTCCATCTCCTCCATCGTGCCAAAGAAGTGGGCCTTGCCTCCATGCAGAAAGACGACACGATCTGCCAACTTTTTTGCGAACCGCATGTCGTGGGTTACGACAATGCTCGTCAGGTGAAGCTGCTGCTTCAGCCGCTCGATCAGGTTACCCAGCAGATGCGCCATCAGGGGGTCTACCATGGTCGTCGGCTCGTCGTAGAGGACGGCCTCCGGCTGCGATGCGAGCGCCCGTGCGATCGCGACCGATCGCTTCATGCCAGTCGACAGGTCTGAAGGCAGAAGCCCTTCCATACCGGCGACGCCGACCATTTCAAGCAATCCCTTGACGACCTGCAGAATCTGATCTTCGGCCAGATCTCCGCGCTCACGTAGCGGAAATGCCACGTTCTCACCGACCGAAATCGAGTCGAACAGGGCGCCATTCTGAAAAACCATGGTTACCTTCCGGCGAATTCGCTGCAACTCCCGCTCGCTCATTCGACAGATGTCTTCGCCTGCGACCATTACCCGACCGCCATCGGCCTGCAGAAATCCCATCAAAATCTGCAGCGAAACAGATTTGCCTACACCGCTTCGTCCCAGAATGCACAGCGTTTCCCCTGGGAGAACGAAAAAATTAACATCTTCAAGCACAACGAAATCGCCAAACGACTTGTCCACGTGCTCGAAGGAGATGTATGGTCCGGGCTTGTTCTTGTGATCGGGGACAGCCTCCGCCGCGGCTTCGTTCTGTTGGGCCGCCTGGTCCATGAACTCTTCGACTACAGGGGCGACATCGTCGGATACGTCCGCGATCAGCGGTGCATTCGCTGCATCCGGTGAGTTCAAGGCATTGTCTGAAACATGCTCGCTGCCCTCCTTAGCTTCCACGGACTCTCGCTTCTCCCTTTTTGCCGGATTTTGCTGTTCCACTTCTTCCTGCGGTTCTTCCATCCTGATCCTCTTTCGCGCTATACCCCATTCTGATGCAAATCGCCTGTCTTCGGCGACATAATGCATCGGGACTCATGTATCCAGAGCATTCGCAAAACTCTGCGCCTCCGCAAATTCTTCCGGTGTATTCAGATTTGCGAACCAGAGCCGTCTCGCTGCGTTCTGTTGTTTTGTAAGTTTGCACCAGGCATTGTTTTCTTCTGCCAGAACGGAAAACTCCTGAGCTTCAGTCCACGGAAGGTTGAAGAACACTTCGGAGCTCCCAGAGCGCGTCGACAATTCCCGCTCCGTTTCCTCGAAGACCCGAAAGAGCTTGAATGCTCCGCGATCCATGGCCTGCTTCACAAAGGGCAGCACCTCTTTGTGCAACAAACAGAGGGCTGGCTGTGGGCGTCCATCTACTGTCAACATCGCCATTCGTGTCCCCTCCTTCTCTCGTTTCAATGCCGTTGGCATCCACCAGGCCAGAAATGCAGTTGGCAGAAACGGCATATCGACAGGCATAAATAAATTCCAGTTGTGCTGGGAGTGTTCGAGAGCTGCTTCTATGCCGCTCAGTGGGCCTCGTCCCTCATGCACGTCATGCACCAGAGGAGCATAAACAGCAAGCTCATTTCTATTCCCCAATAGGTGTACGTCGGTACAGATCCGTTGAAGCTTCGCTACTGCGTGCTGTGCCAGAGGCTTGTCCGCGAGCGCCAGCAGGACCTTGTCGCGGCCCATGCGCAGGCTTTTTCCGCCCGCCAGCACATAGCCGCCAACGTCCATTGGGAATGAAATTTTCATCAAGCTGCAAGTGCGCCAAAGAACCGCACAATCGACTCGATTCCACGATAAAAATTCGCCAAGTGGAATTTTTCGTTCGGTGCGTGAAGGTTGTCATCCGGCAACCCGAATCCCATCATCACGGTTGGAATCTTCAGTTCCCGCACGAAATCTCCGATAATGGGGATCGATCCGCCTCCACGCACAAAGACCGTCTCCTTGGCGAAGACCTCATGCATGGCCTCGGTAGCGGCCTTTACGTAGACATTATCCGTGCTCACGACGATCGGATCACCCGAGTGAATCATTCGGACCGCGACTTCTACCCCCTTTGGCACAATCGACTCTACATATGCTCTGTATTTCTTGAAGCTTTCTGCTGGCGTCATGTCCGGAACCAGCCGCATACTCACTTTGGCGAGGGCCTTCGCGGGAATCACTGTCTTCGCTCCCGCTCCAATAAATCCGCCCGGCATTCCATGAACATCGAGGGTTGGTCGCGCCCAGGTTCGTTCGAGAACACTGTACCCTGTCTCGCCAGTCAGAGTTATCGATCCTACCTCTGTCTGTCGATAATGTTCTTCATTAAAAGGCAGCGCCCGCCATGCCTTCAGCTCATCCGCGGCAGGTTTGGCAACGTCGTCATAGAAACCCGGAATCAGGATCTTCCCGTCCTCGTCTTTCAGCTTCGCAATTATCTGCGACAGCGCCACAAAGGGATTCGGCGCGGCTCCTCCATAGATTCCCGAGTGAAGGTCGGTCCGCGCTCCGCGTACCTCAATCTCTGTGTAGATCATTCCTCGAAGTCCGACGCTTAGCGTTGGCAGATCCGGGGCGAACATCTCCGTATCACTCACCAGGGCAACGTCCGCCTTCAGGTTGTCGCCGTGTTCTCGAACGAATCTTGCAATTCCTTCGCCTCCGACCTCTTCTTCGCCTTCAACGATCACACGAACATTTACCGGAAGCTTTCCGTTACCGGCTGCGAACAGAGATTCCAATGCTTTCACATGCATCCACATCTGCCCTTTGTCGTCGACAGCACCGCGTGCGTAGATATTCCCATTCCGTTCCGTTGGCTCAAATGGCGGTGACTTCCATTCGTCCAGAGGCTCGGCCGGCTGCACATCATAGTGTCCGTAGCAAAGAACGGTAGGAGCTGGTTTCCCGTCAGCTGAAGGTGCCGCATGCAACCAGTCTGCGTAAACTAACGGATGGCCGATCCTTCCGGGAACCATGAGAGCGTGGCCAACCGCATCTGCAATTACTTTCTCTTCGGTACTCGTTTCGATCAGCCGAACGTTCTCCATGCCGATACGTTTCAGCCCGGCTGCAACAAACTCCGCTGCCGCGCGAACGTCTCCAAAATGCTCAGGCAGGGTCGATACCGAAGGGATGCGAAGCAAAGCCTTCAGCTCTTCGAGAAATCGAGATTTATTCTCCTGTGCAAATGAAACCGCTGCCGCTGTTGTATTCGTCATCACTTATCCGCTCCATGGAAATACTTATTCTGCTGGCGCAACCAACACACCCACGAAACAATGAGTATATGGAAGACACCATAACCCAGCCCACTCCCCCACGCACTGGACAGAACTGGAATACAGAAGCCTATGCCGCCAACGGGCGTTTCGTCGCGGATATGGCGTCAGGCGTAGTCGATCTCCTCGCCCTTCAAGCCGGAGAGGGTGTACTCGATCTTGGTTGCGGGGATGGAGCGCTGACCGAAAAGCTTGCCGCCACCGGGGCTATCGTCACCGGAGTCGATAGTTCGGCCGCCATGGTTCACGCTGCGCGCAGACGCAATCTTAATATCGATCACTACAACGCCGCCGACCTTCCTTATAAAGACAAGTTTGACGCAGTTTTTTCGAACGCCGCCCTTCACTGGCTTCCGGCCACAAAGCAGCCTTTTGTGCTCTCCGGTGTTTATCGCGCTCTCAAGTCCGGTGGGCGTTTCGTCGCCGAGATGGGAGGGCAGGGCAATATCGCCGCCATTCGTACCGCTCTACAGGCCACACTAGGACCCTTCCACATCGACGCCGAGGCTGTAGCCGAATCGTTTTATCCATCGCCGAGCGTCTATCGCCGTCTCCTGGAAGCGGCTGGCTTTACCGTTCAATCGATCGATTTAATCCCGCGTCCCACTCCGCTGCCCAATGGTATGGACGCATGGCTGAATACTTTCCGAAACGGAGTTTTAGACCAATTAGCCCCCGTTGATCGGGCCACTGTCCTCGCTCAGACCGTAGCGCTGCTCGAACCTGTCCTGCGCGACGTCGACGGCAACTGGGTCGCCGACTACGTCCGCCTCCGCTTCCGTGTCATCAAGCAGGATTAGGACTCTAGTTCAAGGTTCCCCAGGCACTGTTCCAGCAACCTGTTCAGAGACCCCACGGCTTCGTCTGAAACACCTTTCCACACCCTGTTCTCGATGATCCGTGCAGCTTTTTCCGCCGTTTCCAAGAGAGTTTCTCCAGTCTGGGTCAGTTGTGCAACGCGAATGCGGTCGTTCACCTTGTCCTTGACCCGGACGATCCACCCGCCTTCTTCCAGCCCCTGTAGCAGGGACTGCGCCGATTGCGGCGTCACATAACATGCCCTCGCCAATTGCGCTCCCGATACTCCCGGCTCATTGTGGATTGTCTTCAGTATGTGTAACTGTGCCGTTGTTACTCCCTGGGGGCGCAGCGCCTCGTCCATCTGGCTCCGAAAGTGGATCAGGATCCGCTTCATCAGCTGGGCTGCGAGCCGTGTCTCTGTCTGCCTGGTTTTCGTCCCGTTGTTCGCCATATCAGTCTCCTGATATCATATCAGGAGACTGATATGGCAACGACGACTCAACTTACTCCGGCTTTATGGAAGCCCAGCCACAATCCATGGGCCGTCGCCCTTACCGTCACCCTGGCCACTTTCATGGAGGTCCTAGACACCTCGATTGCTAATGTGGCGCTTCCGCATATTGCGGGCTCTCTAGGGGCCAGTCAGGAGGAGGCGACCTGGGTACTTACCAGCTATCTGGTTTCCAGTGCCATTGTTCTTCCTATTTCTGGCTGGCTGTCGAATCGCTTTGGTCGCAAGCGTTTTTATATGACCTGCGTCGCACTCTTCACGATCTGTTCATTCTTGTGCGGTATCGCAACCAGCCTCCCGCTTCTTATCTTCGCCCGTATCCTTCAGGGAGCCGGTGGTGGTGGTCTCGCCCCCAGCGAACAGGCCATCCTTGCCGACACATTCCCGGTGGAAAAGCGGGGTCAGGCCTTCGCTGTCTATGGCATGGCTGTCGTCGTTGCTCCTGCGATCGGGCCTACACTTGGCGGGTGGATTACCGACAACTTCAACTGGCACTGGATCTTTTTCATTAATCTGCCTGTAGGCCTTCTGTCGCTTTATCTCAGCAATCGCATGGTCGAAGACCCGCCTCAACTCAAGCTTCGTAAAGAGAAGGCGAAGCACGACAAAATCGACTTCATGGGCCTTGGTCTCGTTGCTTTGGGCGTAGGCTGTCTTGAGTTCACTCTCGACAAGGGCCAAGAGAAGGATTGGTTCGGCTCGCCCATGATCGTCACTTTTGCTCTCCTCGCTACAGCCTTGCTCGTCGCTTTTGCCTTCTGGGAATGGAATCACCCTGATCCTATCGTCGATCTCAAGCTGCTCAAGAATAGGAACTTCGGTACCGCCGTCTTTCTGCAATTGATCCTCGGGATGGTTCTTTTTGGAAGCACCGTCTTAATCCCGCAATATCTTCAAGGCCTCCTTGGCTACACCGCAGAACGGGCCGGAATGGTTCTCTCCCCGGCAGGATTCGTCATGATGTTCATGATGTTCGTTGCCGGCCGTTCTCTCGGCAAATTCGACCCGCGCCTTATGGTTGCGCTCGGTTACATGGCGACCGCTGCGGGAATCTACAACCTGACGCGTCTGGATCTCGACACAGCGTTCGGCACGGTTACTTTATGGCGCATGTTGCAGGTAGTTGGTCTGCCCTTCATCTTCATCCCAATCAGCACTCTCAACTATGTCGGTGTTCCGATGAGCAAGACTAACCAGATTTCGAGCCTTTCGAACTTTGCGCGGAATCTGGGCGGCAGCGCCGGAACCGCCCTGCTGACAACATACTTGGCGCGAAGTTCGCAGGTGCACCAGGCTGCGCTTGCTGCCAACGTCATCCCTGGCAGCGTTCCCTATACCCTCTATATGGATCGGATGAAAGAGATGCTGGTTGCAGGTGGAATGTCCGCCGCAGAGGCATCTCAGATGGCGATCGGCCAGGCTTATCAGCAGATGATTCGCCAAGCCTCCATGCTCAGCTATCAGAATGCTTTTTTTCTGCTATCGGTCATTATCCTGATACTGACGCCGCTTCCGTTTATCATGCGGCTGCCGCCAAAGAACACAAAACTCGATCCCGAGGCTATGGGCGGTCACTAAGGAAGAGCGCTGCCCTGCATGATCTCCAGCGTTCGTACAAAAACCGTGGACTTCACCGCGACAGCGCCTTCATACGGCTTTGCCAGGTCGGCAATCGCCGCCAGCGTCACTGCGACAACGAATGTCAGCGCCAGAACCTGGCAATAGTGCAGCCACTTATTGTCATTTCCAAGCAGGCAGGACGAACCCACCGTTGCTATTCCACCAACGACCAATAATACCCACATCAATGTAGGCAATTCGCTGTCCTTCTGGTTCTCGCGAAGATTACGCCGCTCCGCCAAGTTGCTCATTGCGCTTGAAATATGATCGACGCTGTTCGTCTCGCCGTTACTCCCTGCTCTAACCGAACTCAACACCTTCCACATCTGCGCCAGTACAACGCCCCCGGAATGTTCTTCCTGCTGATGCTGCATGGCTGGCCACTCCTGGTTTGCGACAGCAATTACATATTCCTTAGCCAACGCCTGCATCTGTTCCCCCTGTGGCTCAGGCAGTCCAACCGCGATCCGGTACACATTCAGCGCCGAAGTTGCTTCCAGCGCTGCATCCATCTCAGCACCGCGAAACTGTCCCCATACCGTGTACAGCATGAAGCCAAGAATCACACCATAGGTCGTCCCCAGTACCCCAAGCTGCCACCCATTGACATCATTGATCATCTTGCGGTCCGTCACCGACCACATCCTGTTCAGCACAGCAACCAGCAACATTGCCGCCACCAGCGATAAGGCAATAGCAAAACTGCTTTCGAAATAGCTCAGCATCGGACTCACCTGAATCGGGGCTTAATTCAGTGCAAGACTACGCTCAACGAAGCCATTAGCAAGAACGAATTGAGCCTCGCAGCCCGCTGGTAATAATTTCAAACCAGCGGGACTGCGAGTCGTCTTTACTTAGGGCGTGTTCACACTATTGCAAGGATCTGTTGTTAATCTCAAGACAGGATGGAGATCACAGAAGCGCAATATGAGCGGATCAAGGATGCGTTGCCGGTGCAGCGTGGGAATGTGCGCTTAAGCA